>Ga0164295_10003915_pt1 | contig 11870 bp, 10 predicted proteins | sample GEODES006metaG_FD_111798 | JGI IMG/M metagenome (GOLD analysis project Ga0164295, IMG submission 111798) | Oligotrophic lake water microbial communities from Sparkling Lake, Wisconsin, USA - GEODES006 metaG | ecosystem: Environmental > Aquatic > Freshwater > Lake | place: USA: Sparkling Lake...
AAAAACAAAAAAAAACAAAATAAAAATTGAAAAAAGTTTTAATAATTTTTTAAATTAAAGAAAACCAGAAAACCAACATCTAAAATAAAATGTCGCACGTTCTCAGAAGTTTGTTGCCCGTTCACTGTGTTGATATTGTGAAAGAATATACGGGCGAAGGCTGCTGGAGAAATGGAAAGTATATCAACATTCATCGCATACAAAAAAACGATGGCAGATACGAAATGCTGAAAAAAAAACCTAGGATCAAGCAACTTTGTTACGATAGCACGGGTGGTTTAATGGCCGGATGCGCGTGGTTTAAATTGCTCACGGGAAAATTCATTGTAATAAATGTTATGCATGGAAAAATTTGGAATGGAACTTATTATGAGGTTAGAGATTTGTGGGAAATGAATTACAATCAAGCCAAGGTGCGACACCTTATTCTATAATTGAAAAAGAAGACAAAAATTTATATTCTATGTACAAATGTATTTTTTCTTGTAAAAATGTATTTAAACACAATTCAAGAATAACGTTATAATAAAACCAATGCAAACTGAAGTATTGGAGACAAGTTATTCAACATCTGAATTAGAAACCATACGCCAAAAGGTTGAATCCATGCCAAAATTTAATCAGGTTGAGATTTTGCGCATATTGAGTAAAAACGAAACGGTAACATTAAATGAAAACAAGTATGGAACCTTCATTAATTTGACCGAATTGCCAAATGACATTATTGAAAATCTAAAGGAGTATATTAATTACGTAAATACACAAGAATACCACTTGAACTTTCTGGAAAAGCAGAAAGAAGATTTCAAGAATATATACTTCACAAAAGATAATAAAGATAATTCAGTTAAAAATAAATATGCTTAGCGAAAAACAAGACGATTATAATCATGTATTAAATAAATTACAAGATTATATGTTAACCGGAAAAACATTGGCCAGGACTTTTTATCAACAACCTATAGAAAATACGGCTACCGTAGGTCAACACGATAAGCAATCCAAAGAAAATAAAACTACGCCAAAGAAAATAAACAATCAAGAAGCGGAAAGATTCTTTTTTCCGAAAGAAAAAGATCAACTATTCTGGTGTTTTTTTATTATTCAAAATGGGTTTGAAAAATACGAGTATCCTGGAACAACTTCCTTTGTAAACGAAAAATCAGAAAAATTCAAGTGCATTGAACATTTGCGCGCGGCAAAGCAACAACTGAAAACAAAAAAAATCAAAAATATAAAAGAAGACGTTGAAGACGAGCTCGCGAATAAACAAATCATTGGGATGAAAACGTTCATAGCTCTTTGCATTGCAAATAACGTTAATATTATGTACATTCACAAACGCAAATGTTTTGAAATTTTGTTTGACGACCAATCTCCAACTTTTGTCGTTCACTGCATTAATAATGATGATTCTTCTGCGAAAAAATATTGTTACGAGCAAAATGCGTCAAAAGAACAAGTGGAAAAATATAGAACAGAGTATTTTAATTGGGAAAGTGTTGATAAACCCTTGAAAGCAATGAGTTCTTATAAAGCAGATGAACTCGTTGAATTGTGTAATAAATTGGGCTTGGGTTTGGGTTTGGGTTCATCAAATGGCACAGAAGATTTAAGTAAAAAGACGAAAAAGGCCTTGTACGAATTGTTGATTATGAATTTATAGATAAAAAGAAACGACGTTCGTTTGAGATTCTTTCGCGAATAATTTAAAAATTGATTATAATATAAAAATATGTATTGATATATATATAACGATGACAACTACAAAAAACGAATACATAAATCCTAAAAATTTAGAACAGTCTCGCTCTTCTCCGCAGACGCAATTTGATAATCTAACCAAAGTTTTCTGGGCGAATAATCCATATATTAAAGACATCAATAAGCATAATGAGTTGGAGGTTAGGTTTGGCACCAGAGGAATAAAACCGTTAACAAAGATTGATTATGACAATGTTATTCGCAAACTAAAATCACTCGGTTTCACGAGCAACTTGGAGCAGGGAAATTATATGTTGAGAATCAACAATGAGTTTTTAGATCCCGCCACGTCAAGATATAAGATTTCCTCTATAAGAGCTGAGATAAATGGGTTTCATGCGATTCAAGAATATTGTCAACACAACGATATAAAAAAACTTATCGCCAGTGGGAGAGATGTGCAATTTCAAAACAAGGGGCCTTACACTCAAGGCGTTGGAAAGGATGCGCAGAGAACCAGACCAGTAAATTTTGACGATTTTAATTTTAGGGTTGCATACAATGTTGAGAATCGGTTGAGGCCAACTACTGGTTTAGTTCAAAGCATCATTGATTCTTGGGAAAAGACCAAAAAAAACTTCAGATATATTAATCGCGTCACGTTTTCCCATCCAAACATTCCAGTGAACGTTGATATTAGTATCGTTAAAACGTCAAAGTATTCCAATGATGAACCTGTATTAGAATACACGACGAAAGAGGCGAACGTATTTGACAACCCTGAAATTTATGAGATTGAGTTAGAGGTCAATAATTCCATGATTGGACCTGGAACCGGAACGGAAACCCCATCGGAATTATTGGCGCATATTCGCAAAACAATAAAATATGTTTTAATGGGTCTTCAAGGCACAAATTATCCGATTTCTTATCCAGAACAACGCGATGTTTTGCAAGAATATATGAAGCTCATTCACGGCGAAAATTACGATGCAAAAAGACACTGGAAAGTCAAGCCATTCAATTTTATTGGCCCCTCATCAACGACTCTTCAAATACAAAATGTTGCGCCAATTAATGATAACACTGTTATTCCAAACATTCGCAATGATTACACTGTTACTGAAAAGGCTGATGGTGAAAGACACCTTCTGTTTGTCTCATCCAAGGGAAAAATTTACTTGTTAAATACGAACATGAATGTGTTGTTTACCGGCGCGGAAACAGAACACAAGGAGTTGTTCAACACCATTTTAGATGGTGAAATTATTAGACACGACAAGCTTGGCCGATTCATCAACTTGTATGCGGCGTTTGACATTTACTTTATTGAGAAAAAGGATGTTAGATCTCTTGGATTTGTTCCAAGGAAGAAGGATGATTTAAAATCCAAATTCCGACTTCCTCTACTCAAACATATTATCAAATTATTGGCGCCAAAATCGGTTGTTAAGGATGAACAAGTCAGCCCAATTAGGATAGAATCCAAGGAGTTTTATCCATTGACTGCCGAGGAAGACATATTCGCGGCTTGCAATAAAATTTTAACGAAAGACAAAGAAGGCCTATTTGAATATAATACAGATGGCCTCATATTTACTCCGGCTAGCATGGGAGTTGGCGGAGATGAAATCGGCAAGGTTGGAAAAATGTCAAAGTCAACGTGGGATCAGTCTTTTAAATGGAAACCCGCTTATTTTAACACCATTGACTTTCTAGTTTCAACGAAGAAGGCTCAAAATGGAACAGACGAAATAACGCCAATATTTCAAGAGGGGCTGCAAACCGATTCAACCGCGCAAATCAATGAATACAAAACAATTATTCTGAGATGCGGGTTTAGTGAGAGCAAAAACGGGTACATTAACCCTTGCCAGGATGTTATTGAGGACAAGTTGCCCGCATTTGGTTCAGCCGATGATAAAACGGACAATTATTATCCTCTTCAGTTTTATCCAACAAACCCATATGATCCTACTGCAGGGGTTTGCAAAATTATGTTGAAAAAGGATGATACTGGAATTTCTCAAATGTACACGGAAGAAGACGAAGTGTTTGGTGATAATACTATTATAGAGTTCCGCTACGAGTTAACTAATGAAAAGGGTTGGAGATGGATACCATTGCGCGTTCGTTATGATAAGACTGCGGAGCTGAGAAATGGTTTTCCTAATTTTGGCAACGCTTACCACGTGGCTGATAGCAACTGGCATTCCATTCACAACCCCGTTACTGAAGAAATGATTTGCACTGGAAACAATATACCCGATGAGTTGTCAGACGATGATGTTTATTACAACAAATTCGCTGGAAGTAGTAAAACTAGAGGCCTGCGCGATTTCCACAACTTGTTCGTTAAGAACAAACTGATAACTAGTGTGTCAAAAAGAAACGACACATTGATTGATTATGCTTGTGGAAAAGGCGGAGATTTCTCAAAATGGATAGACGCGAATTTGTCGTTTGTGTTTGGCATTGACATTTCAAAAGATAACTTGGAAAATAGATTAAATGGTGCGTGCGCTCGCTTCTTAAATTATCGCAAGGATTTTAAACACGTTCCTCATGCGCTCTTCGTAAATGGAAATAGTGGTTTAAACATTCGCAGTGGTTTGGCGATGATGAATGATAAAGCGGTGCAAATTACCAAGGCGGTCTTTGGTCACGGGCCCAACGACGCTGAAAAGTTGGGAAAAGGTGTTGCAAGACAATATGGTAAGGGCGAGAATGGATTCAATGTTTCATCGTGCCAGTTTGCAATCCATTACTTGTTTGAGAATCAATCCACATTCCAAAATTTTATGAGAAATGTTTCAGAGTGCACTGCTCTCGGTGGATATTTTGTTGGAACGTGCTATGATGGAAAGGTTATCTTCAACATGTTGAAGAAAAAGAAGATTGGAGAAAGCTTAGAATTGCACGAGGGTGAAAGGAAAATCTGGGAAATTAGAAAAGAATACGACGACGAAAAATTTGAAGACGATGTTACAAGTTTGGGCTATAAAATAGAAGTTTTCCAGGAGACGATCAATAAGATGTTTCCAGAATATTTGGTGAATTTTGATTATTTGGAGCGTGTTATGGAAAACTATGGGTTCCAGCTTTTAAAGCGCGATGAAGCGAAACTCTTGGGATTGCCAGAAGGTTCGGGATCATTTAACGAAATGTTTAATTTGATGGAAGACGAAGTTAAACGTCAACCAATGAAGAAGGAAAAATATGGTACTGCGTTAAATATGACCCCCAATGAGAAAAAGATTTCGTTTTTGAATAGATACTTTGTCTTCAAGAAAATTAGCCACGTAAACGCTGAAAAGATTGCCATAGAGTCAATTGACGATACAATTTCAGAAAGGAAACAAAAGACGACCAAAGTTGAAACCGCGGTTGCTGTAAAAAAGACAAAACCTCAATCCGAAAAAACCTTGGAGAAGAGTAAAAAGGCTCGCCCACTGAATAAAAAGATTATGCTTCTTTCTGCGGCAACTGAAGCGATTGACGAAGAAAAAGAAAAAGAAGAAGAACCCGTGCCTCAAAAACAAACAGAAGTAACCATTATTAAAGAATCTGAAACGGCATTTCCTTCTGATAAAAAGAAAAAGGTGGTGACAAAGAAAAGGGTTACGCTAAAAATTGAGGAATAAAGGAATAATGAATAAAAATAAAGGCGCGCTGATAAATATAATTTTTCGCTTATCACTTAAACAAAAAATTATATATAATGTAACCTCTAAAATGAGCTATTACACATTACCGAGAAAACAAACCAGTTGCAAAATAAGACCAGTTTATAATGAAACAATAAACCAGTGCATATCTTTTAGTTTACAACGATATCTCAACACTGTAAAGGATCAAATAGATTTACTTAAAAACATTTACGACCTAGACGACACGGAATATAACATGGAATTGATTTACAAGGTTGTAAATCCATACGAATTTGTTCATTATAAAGTTCCAGGTTCAAAATTTTCTGTTAGCAAAATTAAAGCGCATTCGCCGTTTTTTTACACTTTCATGGAAATCGTAAACTCGTTCAATATATTTGAACCATTTGCAGATAGAAACATCATATCTTTGCATTGCGGCTCAAATAACGCGTCTTCTATTGATTGCATGAACATTTTTAGAGAAAACAACTTTGACGAAAATTACGAATATATTTTGGATTCAAGAATTTTCAAACCAATTGTCGGAATAGAAAACATGACAGTGGATTTTTTATATTTTGAGTTAGATGATGTAAAAGACGAATCCGGGATGGCGATTAATAGACATATATGCAGTTTTATAAATGTCTTGTGTTATATACTCACTTATCAAAACGTAAACGGAAGTTGTGTTATAAAACTAGATTCAGTGCATTTTAAACCCATTTTAGACGCGATTTATTTAGTAACAAGCATGTATGAAAAAGTTTATATTATTAAACCAAATGTTAGCAACGCTTTAAAGAATGAAAGGTTTCTCGTATGTAAAAATTTCACATCGGATTATTCCAAGACGATTGAAAATAACAACACGTTAAGGATCCTTAAAAATGTGCTTTCTGACATCAATAATGGAAATAATTTAATTTCTATAATTGATTCGGATTTGCCCTATTATTTTTTGAATAAAATAGAAGAGTCAAATATAATTATTGGGCAACAACAATTGGAACATTTAGATCACGTTATTAACACGATTAAGAATAAGAACAGAGAAAACAAAATAGAAACTCTTAAAAAGAACAATATCCAAAAATGCATACAATGGTGCGAAAAAAATAAAATCCCGTGCAATAAATTTGTTGACAAGCTGAATATATTTTTGCCAATGACAATTTGCGATAACAATGATGACAATCTTGCATTGTAATTCTTTATGAAATGTAAATCGCGGTATCAAGTTTGGTCGTACCAAGTTGCAAGTTTTTGATTCTTGCTTTTGACACTTGGGATGCATTGTTGGCGGAGCATGTGGCAGGATCGTATATAGTTGAATGGACGCCAAGAGATCTAAATGTGAGAGGCAACGCGGGCGTGCATTTTGAAACTTTAGATTTGTAAACGAATGGAACATCGTAGGATTTGTTGTAGTTAATAATAATGTTGTTGGATCCTGCACGCGAGTCGCTAACAGCTGTGCGAATGGTTGCTACGGTTAATTTCAACGTTCTTGCGCTACTAGAAACCGCGCCTTGAACGGCAAATTGTGGGTTGCTCGGTTTATAGACAACAAGTTTGCATCCATTTGGATTGCTTGGCCCAGATAAAGACATGCCAAAATAAGGATTTGTAATAAAATTGTTAAAAATGTATGCCGCTTGATTCGCGTTTCCAGATTGTAATTTAGAAATAAACCAAACAAATTGTTGCAACGTGGTTATATTGGAATTGTTAAAATTTGCAATGTCGGTCGGTGATAGCAACCCATTTTTAATTAAAATTTGATAAGCCATTGCAACCAACTCAATTTGTGAATAACTGCTTAATCCTGTATTAGGATAACAGTTTCCAACATAAGTATTTGTTAATGCAAGCGGGCTTCCTGGTTTTGCCGCAGAACCTAATAATGAATTTATTGTAGGGGATTTGTTAGCAACAGATTGAGCGTTGGGGAAAAAATCGTCGTAGACTTTAAAGTTAAAGGATTTTTGTTCGTAAGTCTTGCAGCGATTTTGTCTGTATTGTTGAAGTGTTGTAAAGTAATTCTTCTTCAAATTTGTGCTTGCAGGTCTAACGCGCAACAATGCCTTTCTAGGTTCATTGCAACAGTTCTGAGGGTTTGTGCAGACAGGCAAAGGATTGTTTGTGAGAAATGGTTCGGGATAATAATCAGTTACAACACTTATTCCTGTGCACGTTTTGCAATCCAAATCGGCATTTGTGGTTTCGTTAACTTCGTCAATTCTATTTTGCTTTACTGAATAACCTCCTGGTCTATCCATTAATTGACCAATTAATCCTCCGGTCTTATTCTCTAAACCAGCCGCGGATCTGGTTCCTCTATTCTGTCTAACTGTTATGTATTGATTGGGATTTTGAGGGTTTACAATAGTGTAAGGAACCGAAGTAAGAGTTTGTCTTCTAAACTGCCATTTAAGAGGTCTTGCAGCGCCTTGTTTATAGACGTCTATATTCGTTCGGTCATTGTTTGTTAAAGGGCGAATATTTCCGGCTATTATTCCCACTGGATTGCTGTATAATCCAGTTCCCTTCCACGTTTTATAATCTGCAGTGAAAGGAGCCGTTGATGAATTATTATATGAATGCATGCCTTGTGGATAAAATGCTGTCGCCATGTATTATATATTATAAATATAGAAGAAAAATAAAAGTATTATTATATATTAATGTTGACAAAGGTCTTGATAGTGTTTTTTATTTTTTTAATATTATATCAAATACTTTTAGCTACTGGTTCAGTAGTTGAAGGTCTTGAAAATGCGTCTTCAGGCGATTCATCGTCTCCATGTTCCTCGTCTATTCTAGCTTACAAAAATTCGGCGGCAATCCAGATTTTACAAGACCAAGTAAATAAATTGTTGGGGCTAGATAAGGAAGTTCAAGACATTAGTGGAAATGTGACAGCTTTAAACCAGCAAGTTGCGGCTTTAGTAAATCAACAGGCTCAAGCGGCGACACAGCTCGCTGGCAATAAACCATTGATGACGACGGGGTTATCAAGTGCACCTTAGAACAATCTTTTTTGTTTTTGTTTTTGTTTTTGTTTTTGTTTTTGTTTTTGTTTTTATTTTATTTTGTTTTGTTTTGTTTTGTTTTGTTTTGTTACTCTATGGTGCTTTTGTATTCTTCGTTTATGTGTTGAGTAATTACGAATGGTGCAATGCAGACGTAAGCAGAGACATCTTTATAAGCGGAGTTCATCATGCCATCAATTGTGGAACACATTACATTGTTTAGAAATGGAAGGGTTATAACTTTATTGCACAATGGAAAGCATTTTTGTTTGAATATTTTTGCTCCAGATGGACTTATAATATAAGCGGACGAACCAAAACAGTGATTTAATTTTGCAATTGTTGTATTTATTTTAGATGTGACGAAATTTTCAATGTCAGTTTTGGTCATTTGTGTTTTTTCAAAAACGCAATTGCATTTTTCAACGTTGGTTATGTTGTAACTAAGTATTGAATCAAAATTATAAGACAACTGCAAAATATCCCAATTTTTGGGCAATAAATTGCTCATTATGTTGTTAACATGCTTTATAAAGTTTTGTGAGACAATTACATCGTCTTCCATAACAATTATAGGTTTATCCAATTCAATGCATTTCTCCCACAATTGCAAATGAGAAAGCGCGCATCCAATGGCTCCATTGGAGTACATTTTAGAGCCTTTTGTTATAATAGTTTTATCCAACGTTTCTATATTTAAAGTTTTCCCGTTAACCGCCGAGTGATATTGATAGTTTTTAAGATATTTCTTATTATTTTTATCAAAGTCGGCTTTCCTATCTTGAGACGATTCTAGACTAATTACAAATATATCCATTGCATAATAGGGAATTAATTTTTTATATAGTTTATATTTTTTATATTTTTTATATTTTTTATATAGAGATAGATTATATGTCAAATATATTTCAACAAGTATTAACAAATGCATCAGGCGTGGAACAAAACTTATTAGGGCCAGATTACCCTTACTGGCAAAATATTAAAAATCCGAGAGCAATTGGTATGTCAGATGAAGGAAGTATGTCTGCAATGGGGAGAGATATTGATGGGCTCATTCAATACGTGCAGGTTTTAGTAACTGGCGGGGGCGCATCAACGACGGGTGGGCCTTTAGGAAACAAGTTTTTCTTGCAAACCGGTGGAAAATGCAAAGACGTGAAAACTGGAAAAGAGGTTGATAGATTTATTTACGTGAATAACATTCCCATGGGAAATATCCCATTTGTGTCTTCTGGGTTAGATACAAATTTTTCTAATTTCAAAGGGCTTATTCCTGGAACAATGGGAAATCTAAACGCATTAAATCCTTTTTCAATTATGAGTTCTTTTGCTTCGGGTTCTATGCCCGATTGCCAAGAAATTACCATGCAAGTTGTTGGACCAACCCCGCCAAATAGCGGCACTCCTTTGGGACCAAATGCTGTAGGAAACCAAACTCATTTTGTGACGACTGTGGATATTGCAAATATGGATCCTTGCAACTGGGGATCAGGCGGCTCAAACCCTGTTTCAAAGAAACGATGCAACGAATCTTTTATGAATTTAAACCCTGAACCAGTTTCTCAAACATTTGAGGATTCTCTTCCATTTGATTCTCTTCCATTTGATTCTCTTCCAAAAGACCCAATCGTTCAACTTTATTTCGCGTGTCTCGGGTTTGTCGGCCTTTATATTTTACACTGCATTATGATGAAACATCAAAAATAAATGATATATAAATTTTTCCTATTTTTATTTATCATTTTAAAAAATAATCTCACCAAAGCTTAATATATATATGAGCAACACGACAAATTTTTACACAAAAGACGCAAGCAACAATTTAGTGGATATAATCACTTTATACGACAGATCTGCTCCAGGAACCCAAACAACCAACTTTATTACCAATGGAACTGGGTACACTAACACTAACAAGGATTTAGGAAAAATATTTACGCCCTATATTTATGGAGCTAATTCTATCAACTTTTTCAACTTTTCATCGGGAGCAACAACTGATCTCGGGTCAAAATTCGCGCAAATAGGAAAAACGATCAAATATGAAGTATCTGGAACTTATACTACTTCGTCAAACGGTACTTATAACACCATAATAACATTTACTGGCAACGGGACTATAAAATTTAATAGTGGCAATATTACCGCGAGAACATTATTGGTCGGAGGTGGAGGCAATGGTGGAAACGGTCATGCTAATTACTTACATTGGTCCGGAGGCGGCGGTGGTGGTGGTGGTGTGGGGATTGGAAATTTAACCTACACCCAATTAGCCACTTATACTATAACTGTTGGTGGAGGCGGAAACACCAACGTAAACAATAGCAGTATTACTGGAACAAGTGTCAGCGAAATTGCCTATGCTGGCGGCAACGGTCTTTCTTTTAATTATACTTTTGCTTCGTGGGGACCAGTGAACAACTCCGGCGTTTCTTCAGCAAGGTTAACGTATAGTTATATTAATCCTGGAAACGGTGGATGTGGTGGAGGTGGTGCATTTACAGGTTCTCTAAGTTTTAACAGAGGATCCCGGAATGGAGCGAATTCACCAGTAATTGGGGGAGGGGGAAGTGGCGGCCACGGCGCATTAACATATTCAGGATTTTATGGAGGGTCTCCACCCAAGAATGACACCGTCACGAGTGGGGGTGCTTGTGGGGGAGGGGGGGCAGGCGAAACTGGTGGAACGTACGTCTTTTCTACAAATGCAACTGGCACTTCGCAGCCTGGATCTTTATGGGCCACAGGAAACGGAGGCGCTGGCAAATATTTTGATGTAACTAATTCTTATTATGGTGGTGGTGGTGGTGGAGGTTTTTCGCAGAATACTGGTCCAGGTGGACAAGGAGCAGGTGGGAATGGTGGAGGAGGAAATGGCTCAACTGGCTTCTACGCTAGTACCCCCGCGTCAAAAAAGAATGGTAGTAATGGCAGCGCAAATACTGGAGGAGGAGGAGGAGGAGGAGGAGGATTGGGCTACGTGATCATGGTGAGCAGCGCAGCTAATGGAACGACAACAACAGACGCCACAGGAAAAGGAGGAACGGGGGGGTCGGGAATATGCATTATAGCTTTCAACATTTAAAAACAAAATCCATTTTAAATATCTTTAACACAATGATTTAAAGATATTTTTTACTTAACGACGGTGTTTGCGTCTTCTGCTTCCGCCCTTGACGGAACCATGCTTGTTCCAGTTTTCGTCAAAGCCGACGACTTGACCTCCGCGGCGCTTTCTGCTGCCGCCTTTCACGGGGCCAGCGTTTGCTCCGTAAGCGCCAGAGTAGCCAACAACTTGGCCTCCGCGTCTCTTTCTGCGGCCGCCATAACCAGGAGCCGCAGGAGGAGCTTGTTGAACGCTGCTGCCTAAATCGCTGACAGCCTTCTTTGTGCTATTCCAAACGTTGCTTAATCCAGAACCAATGTCAGAGAGTAAATTGGAGCCAGCGTTTCCAACAGCGGAAACAGTTTGGTT
>Ga0164295_10003916_pt1 | contig 11867 bp, 9 predicted proteins | sample GEODES006metaG_FD_111798 | JGI IMG/M metagenome (GOLD analysis project Ga0164295, IMG submission 111798) | Oligotrophic lake water microbial communities from Sparkling Lake, Wisconsin, USA - GEODES006 metaG | ecosystem: Environmental > Aquatic > Freshwater > Lake | place: USA: Sparkling Lake...
AGTGTCATCATAAGGAGTGTCATCATAAGGAGTGTCATCATGAGGAGTGTCATCATGAGGAGTGTCATCATAAGGAGTGTCATCATAAGGAGTGTCATCATGAGGAGTGTCATCATAAGGAGTGTCATCATAAGGAGTGTCAACGTTGGTCAAGCGATAGACACCTCACAGTGCCGATGAGGTCAGTCGTGTGGTACCTGTATACGCAGGTTGCAAGCACTGTACTTGTAGGGCTTCAAGGGGACGATGGCTACCTTGCTCTGGGCTTTAGGTGAGATCGCGATCACCTCTCTATCCGGCAGGACCACTCCCTCGAGATCGACTGCGATGACATTCACGATCTGTACATCGCTGTTGACCTCCACTCGAAGTATCACCGCTCCTAACTTAACGTCGGGTTCCAGTAGATAGGAAAGTGCAGTGTTGGGGGGCAGCATGCCGACTGGCACCTCAGAGGACTTCGACGACTTGACGGCTCGCTCCAACTGGCGCAGCTCTGACAGCAGCTGTAGCTTCTTCTCCTGTAGCTCTGCCAGCAGCTTCTGATCCGCCATGCTGTCCTTGCTCACTCCTGAAGCAGCTATAGTACCCACTGCAGCCAACTCCACGTCGGATGCCAGGAATGCTCGTATCTCCCCCGCTTCGCTGCAGATCATCACCTCCTCCTTGCCATCCATGCGGTAGTCGGACTTCAATATCGCTGCTATCGATGCACCCAGGTTCTGCTTGAAGATGACCTCTCCGTTCTCCTCCCTGCGCACATTGAAGGACCCGTTGCTCCAGCCGGAGAAGACCTCAGGGACTCCATCCATGTCTAGGTCGTACGAACACAGAGCAGTGACCTTGTGCTTAGTCTTGACCCTCCAAAGACGAGTCTTCACGTTGGAGTACAAGCCCACGGTGCCGTTCGCTAGTCCGTAGATGAACTTGGATGATGACCCTACCGGGGTCAAGTGGGTTACCCGGTCCGCTTCAGTCGTCTCATGCACGATCTCTTCCTTGTCGAAGGCACGGATCTCGAAGTCGTCAGACCCCACGAGCAGTAGCGGGTTGTTGCTGTTCACATCGCAAAGAGCCATCGCGGAAACGTTGTCTCCCGTCACCGTCCAGAAGGCTTCATTGCCGCTATCGTCGAACCCCAATATCGAGCAGTTGCCACCAGTAATCACCAGAGGCTTCGATGAGCTACCTACTTTGCCCAGCACGAGGGCATTGATGCCGTCCGGTGCGTCAACGAAGAACGAGTCGGCATTCCTCTCCACGTCGTAGCTGAGGAGGTTGCTCCGGCTGCCCACATACAAGTAGTCGGGTCTATGCGGAGCATCTGGCTTCAACAAGGATCCTATGGCCATTATATCACAGCACAGCAGTCACGTCTGTTGCACACACCTGACCTACAGCAGTATACTGTACCTGCTGTTATAGATGTGATCTTTCGGTTGAGATTTAAATACCGTATAGCATTGAGCTGCCCGCTTCCATTATTGACTTCGTGTGGGCAGTGCACCAGAATCTTCCCACCCGTTGTAGCGCACGCAATGGACGGTACTCTGCCATCAACTAAAAAGTTACGGTAAATTATATCGAGCACGCTATATCAACTACATCGATAGCAGATTAGTATACAATATCGGCTTACATTTTCCTGTAGTAGCCAATCCTGAGAGGATCTGCTGGTCTAGCTTGATGGTGAAAGTGGGATTCATGATGTACGATGAAGCAATTGTAACTGTCCAGATTGCCAGTACTGTACTGTACATATAGTACGCGTACAGTACGTACTTAGTGTACTAGTAACTAGCCGTAAGTTTATTTCATTGCAAAGTTACACCAGATGAGTGATGTTCAGCAACAGATCCTTTCCTGACGGTCCCGGATACAGTTATAATGCCGATGATGAATTTGATGATCTCGCTTATATCGACAGCAGCGCAATTCGCAGCAAGCACAGACACAAGAACAGAAAGAAAGTCCACTCTCAACAAGACTGGAGATCAGGGAGGAGCGAATCGAAGGATTCGAAGAAGCTATGGAACGACATCTACATAGTGATAGCTTCCCTGTTGCTTGGCAAAAGTTCCAGAAAGGTAGGCATTCTGCTGTTCAGTTTGGCCTTGGTGGTTAACTTCACCATAGAGTTGGTGTTGCCGCATGTCATGCGCTACAACACCGTCATCATACTAGCGCTGGCGTGCTCTGTGGAGTTCAGTGAGTTTCCTCTGAAGACTGTGCGACCCCAAGTGATTATATCATTGTCGGTATTTTTGTCCATAGGCGTGGATGTCTTCATCCTGGTCATGAACCGCTTCTCGCTGTTTCTCACGATATCCGCGATCCTATTGATCACCTTGAAGCTGTTGCTATTGCACGTCTTCTATCGCAATTCTCCCAGTGCATCCAGGACACGGAAGTATTTGGATAGACGGGTGCGCCTGTTCTTAATCCCCTGGTTCCAGCCTCGCCGCATCATGAGAGACGTACGGGGGAGGATGCTTGCCATCGGCTGGCTGCAGCTGGTGGCGGTGATACTGTACCTGGTCTTGAGCTTGGTAGTCTACGTCTATCTGGATGATGTGTCCTTCTCGTTGTTCTCTGAGTCCTCCTCAACTCTGCCATCCTACCTCATTTTGAAGTCTGGTTCGTCGCTACTGGTGCTGCTGGGCATCTTGTATGACACGGACTTGACGCTGTGTCTCTGGTACTTCGGCTGTCTGGGCTGCGCGGTGAATTATGTCCGCAGACACATCAACCGAAAGAGAGCGACTCTCAATGGGTGGCCGCTGTCCTTCTCGTTCAGCGTGGTGCGCTTCTACATCCTGTGCTTCTTGAAGATGCTCGATTTCCTATGGGGGGTCTACGGTTGGTTCCTCTTGACTAGGGTGCAGTTCGTGTCGATCCCCGACGTGATGCAGGTGCTGTTCGTTGTGATAGGCCTCAGTCTCGTGTTCTCTGACCTGTGGATCATATTGCTATTGATGGGAGTGAGGTGGTTGTTCAAGAGGAGAAGGGTAATGAAGAAGATTGGAATGCTGGAGGTGAGTGATGACTCGGAGATCGACGAGTTCAATTTGAAGGCTGACCTAGAGGAGTACCAGCACGACGAAGAGGTGGCCGAAGTGGTCAACGAGATCCACCGGAAGCTGTACCTGCTGCGGATGAAGCAGGATGCCATTCGATCGGCGGAAGCGACAGAAAGGAGTAAGACACAGTTCAAAGGGGGACGCAAGGGTGCTCAGAACTCGGTCCATCCTTCGGAGAACTGCTCAATGCTCAGTGTTCCCGAGAATCCCTATAAGAGGGACTCCAGAGACAGCAACGTTAGTATCGGTAATGAGCAGCTGGATCTGAGTAACCGTGCTATACTACATGCAGTCGAGGGAAATGTGCTGGAATGGAGCAGTTACGTCCTCTCCGTTACTGATGGTTGGTCCAAGTGGTTACAACGAGCAGAAGGGAGTGCTCCCGTTGACGATAGGGTGCAATTGAAAGTCAAGAGCAAGAGAACTGGTAAGGCCATCAGGTTCCAGGATATCTCTGAGCAGCTACCGATAAACGATAATGATCAATCGATAGTTGATTCCCCCTCTCGACCGTCGATTATGCTATCCGAGCAATGGACGAGACTGCAAGGCACTGCTACTCTCAGGCTGTCCACTGTGTTGATCGATATCGATGAGGCAACGGCAACTACACTCAGAGGTCAACGGAGCACATTCGGGGTCAGCGAGACGGACGATGTACTCCTTGCCTTCGTGCTTGAACAACTTGTTCGACACATCAGCTCCAAGGGGTACCATGTGGTCGAGACTGGCATCAATGAGTACGGTGCTATCAGACTGCTTTGCTGGACGACTGTAGCAAAGCAAGACGACCAGTCACAGCAGTTGATGTTGTTACACCAGCAGTCGGATAACGTGCTGGTCCCATGCTTAGTCGAATTGAAGCTTTTCCCGGGTGCTGCAATCGACGGTACGTCTACAGGAGAGATGAGGCAGTCGTTCCTCATGGAGGCCGACCTACGTTGCGAGGAGGAGGCAGGGGGTCCGATGGGGACACAGTCCATCGAAGACATCTATCGAGGCATGGCGCTGGATGAGCTGTTCTACGTCATCGACTAATCATATGATCTATTTCTATTGATTGATGCAAGTTACAATAGATTACAATATAATTGAAATGAAAGAGGAACTCCTGACCCTCACTACCACACCACACCTTATAGAAGGTCAGGCAGGGGTCGAGACAACACCTCAGACAGCCTGAGCCGCAGATCTGTCGCCAGCAGGGGTAGCTTCGCGTTGTTCCGCCGGTAGATGAAGGCAGACGCTGCTCCCCAAGTGACCTGTAGTGACTTGGATGCCACTAAGTTGAAGTAGCCGTCGTGAGGCAACTTGTGTGATAAAGTGATCACCACCGACCCCTCTCGCATCCAAGAGGCAGTTGTTGCTAGTCTTTGCATCATGTCTTGGTTGAAGCAAGAGCAGTGCGCAAAGATTATGTCGGCATCCCTCCAGATATCCATGCGTGTCGCGTCCCCGTGAACGAAGCGCACAGTCAACTCATCGTCATTCAGGTCATCCATCTTGATACCCATCAGCTTATGATAGAGCTTTGCTGCAGTCATGCTAAGCATACAGAGGTCGGGCAGTATCTCTATTCCGGTACATCTGTCAAAGATGTCCAACAGTCTCGCGCAGTGGACCGCCTTCCCGCTGCCGCTGCCGATGTCGACGAAGGACCGCAACTTATTCATCTTGATCTCATTGTATTCAAACAAGCTTAGCATAAACTTCCCGAAGGATTCATAGATGATTTCACCGTATGCTAGGGTGCTGGAAGTGTAGTTCAGGGATAGCCTGCAGCTGTCGCTTAGAGCTTGACAGTCCTCGGCTACATGTCCTCCGTATAGCGCTTCGAAGATATAATATTTTTCCATGTAATCGATGAAATAAGCTGTACCCTCGATTGGGACAGGCCTGGGCAGAGTCAGTATTCGCTCATCGTCGTCATTCTTCATCATTACATGTTCAAAACGGTTTATTCACAGTTAAACTTAGTGAGTTCTCGTCATAGTGGTCACAGTGGGTTTTGGGTTCTCGTCACAGTGGGTTTATAAACAGTTACAGTCACACTGGCATTATGTAGCGACTTCGAATCAACTACTGTAACATAATAGGACAAGAGGCTTACAGTAAATCCAGCAGTGCGGCATCAAGTAACGCTGCAGTTATCTCTTGTACCAGGAGTGTGAGTGGACGGGGCAGTGCTCTCATGTGATGCAGTGTTGTGAACTGTCTCAAAGTGCTGCACGAGCAAAACAGCATCTAAGAATCGTTGCTGACATAGAGGACACACTTCCCTAGCAGATCCGGAGCTGCTATCAAGGATAGCTACCGGAACAGGGATGGAATGATGCGTCTCCACCGTCCTTGACTTGGGGACATCTTCCGGGTCAGCTTTGATCATCCTTCGATGAGCAGAGCCTTTCAATGTGTTGGTGCTATCCTCAATGCTCGGACGAGAAGCTACCCTCTTCTTAACATCGTTCCGAACAACATTACCCTGCTTAACGGTGTTGCTGCTGGCTTGCATCTTATTCAGAAACAAACTTCTGTCGACAACCTGGCAGTTGTGATCCTCCGGTATGCGATGCGATAAACAAACTTTGCGACCGCACTTTGGGCACGAGAACGAGTTGCTGAGGCCGAGAATAGTGGTACATCCATTCCGCGCACATCTAGTCTGCACCTTCGGTCGCTCGTCGATCGACGGTGGACTGCACTTACTGATGAAGTGGTCGTCCCACACTACGTTCGGGTCTTCGGACTTGTCGAACTTGATCGTCTTCGAACATATGGGGCATTCGATGCTTGTGAAGTCTTTCACAATCGTTCCCTCACAGTTGTGACCCAAAGTGGAGCGATGAGTCAAGCATAAGTTTTTCTTGCAATTGTTGCAAGTGAATGGCAAGAAGTCCTTCTGTTTGCAGCCAATGAATTGGCAATGTTGCCCGACGTAATCAAATTCCATAATGATAATAACTCAGATGTTTACTTTCGCTTTTTCTTATTCTCTCTTTGCTTTCTGCTGTAGCTGATGTAAAAGTCCACTGTGAGATAGAACGTCACGATGCAGAGCGCGATGAAAGTTATTCCGTATACTCCGCCGATGCTGTAGTAGGTTTCCCAGAAGTGCGGGATGAGTCCTGTTGGCTTGCCGTGTACTTCATACTCGTGATCTAAGTGCTTACGCATACTGTCGCGATAGAATTCCACAGAACATTCTGGGATTCAAATAATTAACTTAAGTTACCCGGCCACTGCCCGTCGACTTCTGTAACGGTCATAAGTTACTGCTGTATCGTCCTTTCATGAGCAGATACCGGTATCTGGAGCCTTATAAGCTCTCGATTCTACAGAGAGCTGCATTGATACCTTATTTCGGTATCGGCTCTGTCCTGCAACCTTCACGTGGTATGTGTGCCACTGTAGTCCAAGAATGTACACTAGTAATATCTTAATCATCATTTAATTAGGCGACTTGGTAGCTGGCTTTGGGGATACGTCAGTGGTACTATCCCCATTTGTATTGGAAAATCTTCATAAACAGATGATTAACAACCCTTCTGGCAAGAAATTGTTGGAGACGAAGCCTTTGATCACTGAAGAGAGCCTGGATTTCAATATTTTGGGCAGATATCGTGCAGAGACGCTAGGCCATCATTACCACGCGTTCATGATGCAGCACGGGTTCTCTGCAAATCAAAGGAGTCACGTTCGGTTTATGGACAACTACGAGCTAGCATACGTAATGATAAGATACAGACAAATTCACGGTAAGATTATGATTATGACTACTGTGTTTATACTCAACGGATAGATATTGATCTCCTCCAATGGTATGTAGACTTTTGGCATGTGTTGTCGGGACTGCCTCCATCCCTCCTCGGAGAGATAGCTCTTAAATGCTTTGAGTATCAGGTCACCGGCCTGCCGCTGTGTCTGATCGGCGGTTTGGTGGGTCAAGTTAGACTGAACAATGCGGAGATGTGGCACCTGTACAGACATCTCATTCCGTGGGCTGTAGAGACTGGCAAAAGCAGTGGGAGACTTCTCATGTCGTATAGCTATGAAAGCAACTTGGAAAAGGATATATCTCAAGTTCGAAAAGAATTGAGCTTTGAACCGGCACCATGCTTGATCACAAAATGACAATTAAATGCAATACAAATGAATGAATGGCTCTACATGTGAAATACAGTGAAGGAAAGTCTGCACTACTTGTCTGACTCGTTGCTGCTGTTGATGAAATCCCCGTACTTTTTAGTGTCGACCCCCGCAGTGAACACATCGTAATATTCGTGCTTCAAGTAACACTTCATTAACTCCCTCGTCACTTGGAAGCATTTGGTGAGTTCCTCGCCGTCCTGTAGATTCAATAGGCAACCCTCCCACGACAAGAACTCGTCTTTACAAGGCCCTCTCTTGATGTACTCGCACACCGGACACGTGTCCATCACCTCTTTTCCGTCCTCGGTCACCACGACCGAAGCATCGCCGTTGAGATCCCTCTCCAACTCATCCAAGTCTCTATCATATGTGCATAAACCGTTTTCGTCTGCATATTGATCACCGCATAGACGTCCAGCCACAACGATTTGCTTCGTCAGGGGCAGGGGAGTGTATGAGACATTACTGATCGGAGGATAGTACACACCGCCTATCATCCTAGAAGGTAGTCTTCCCCTCCAGTACGAAGGCTCTTTTATGTCCTTTACCTTTTGTAGTCGGGTCGGCAGCGTAAGCATCACATCAACACTGTCTTGGGTCGCGGTTGGATGCACGAAAGGCATGGAAGCGACAAAGTTGTCGTCCTCAATGACCCCTCCCAAAGAACTTATGCTACCAACTCCAGCCATATATCCACTATCAGTCTGAACTATTCCCTTCAATCTAAATGCAACCTGTTGTCCGTATAATGGTTTGTACACATGATGGTCAGCTTCAGCTGCATTCTTGACGACACATACAGAGTGAGGACACCTATCGTGATAGTTACGCTCAATCAAGAAGTTCTTTAGAGCCTTCTTGCCATCTTCACTTACGTAAACTGATATATTGGCCTGTTTCGGTACAGCTTTTTTCCTATCCGTACTTGCCTCATCGCAGCTAGTGTAACGGTGTCCATCATTGTTCAGTATAGAGTCCGAAGCCTGCCACGCAACAGGCACGGATACTACTAGATACATGCATCTGCTCCAAGAAGCATTCAATCGCAATTTCGTCATTAATCGATGTAAGCTTATGATGATTCCTGTGTGTAAAGACTTACGTACGATTTAAATTGACCAACCAAAAGTTTAAGTCGGAAGTTGACATTTCCGTTCCGTAAGTTTACGATAATTTAACGCCAAGCGTCGAAAGACCAACCAGTCAATACACATTCGCGCTAATGCGAATCTGCTTCTTATTGTCGAGTCTGTTCTTTCTGTACAACAACGTTGTTTTCTCCAGATCTGTTGTCAAAGTTCCAACCTTATCCACCAACGCTATGACGAAAGCAGCAGTTGCAGTGACGGCCTCGCCCAAGCCAACTTCAAGCCCAGCGCAACTACCCGAGGCGGTCAAACTGTTGATCGGGGTCGGGGGCATCTATGCTGCCTTTCTATATTACGGCACCCTGCAGGAAGATGTCTTCCACTTCAAGGCTGCAGATGGATCTATGTTCAAAGCTGCGTGGCTTCTACAGTTCCTAGGTTCGAACTAACTGTTTTCTTCTACTTTGTATGAAGTTATTTCCCTGATCGGAGATCCCTATGTTAACGTTTAATGCACTCAGAGGCTTTTGCGAATGTCATAATTGGAGGCCTGGGTATGTTGCTCTCTGGTCGCACGAGGAATCTGCCCCAAGACATGTTCGCCATGTCCGGAGTCGCCCAAGTGTGTGCGAAAGCATTCACCTCCCTTGCTCTGGCGTCGGGAGTGTCCTTCCCGGTAGTTACCCTCGCGAAGTCGGGCAAAATGGTTCCGGTGATGATAGGCTCTCTGATATTAGGGGGTGCATCCTACACAATGCGTCAGTACGCCTCGGTGGTGGCCATCATTGCTGGGACATGTATAGTTTCAAGCGGCAAGAAATCGGGACCAGCCTCATCGCTACTTGGCATCTCATTTATTGTGCTGTCTCTCTGCTGCGATGGTATCACCGGTGGTCTCCAGAATCGACTAAAGAAGAAGTCAGCTGATCTGGGAGTGAAGGCGAAGCCCTACGATATGATGTTCTGGACCAACTTCTACATGAGCATCACGGCTGCTGTCATTGCAGGCTGTCTGGGAGAGGTGTCCACTGGAGTCACCTTCTGCGTCGATAACCCCGCGATATTCAGCATGATCCTCAAATTCGCCTTGTGCTCGGCAGTGGGTCAGAGCTTCATCTTCTACACGATCTCGAACTTCGATCCCCTCGTGTGCACTACCGTGACCACCACGCGTAAGGTGTTCAGCGTGTTGCTGTCTATCTTCCTCAACGGTCACACCGTCAGCACGCAAGGATGGGCGGGAATAGCGCTAGCGTCTGCAGGTATATTGTCCGAGTTGCAAGACAAGAGCGGTGGCCACGCGAAGAAGGAGGATAAGAAGGACTTGCACACTAAGTAGACAGCAGCAGCGGAGGGGACAGGTCAAGCAGCAGCTAAGGCCAGAGCAGCCGTGTTGCAGTTCATTTTTCTATTACTAATTTAAGTAACCATGAATCCGTGTAAGTAATTACTACTGGATACCGCGCAGTAGTGGAATGGGCAAGTCACTCGGTCCTACGACCGATTCGATCGCAAGTCGACAGACAGCAGTGAGGACAATCCTGTTACTGACTGAAGAATCTCTAGCATCGGCCTTTCCCTTTCTGTCGTCAATCCTGTCTGTCATCACGAGCAGTTCTATTGCCGTTATGCCCCTGATATGCAGCACTCTTGTTCAGCGGTCCTTCATAGTACTTATCTCTATTTATGGATCCACTAGTGCCGGATCTATTGTTGGTTCCGCTATTGCTGCTATGTTTGCTGTTGTTGCCAGATCTACTGCGACGATCCATCCCCCTGATTGCACTTTGCGCACTAATTACACTATGTGCAATCGACTTGACGATAGCAGCTTCAGTGCTTCTTCCCGCATGACGTCCCTTACTGCCTCCTGACGAGTGGTGAATGCCGAGACTTCTCGTAGCGCTCATCACACGTGAAGGCTCGTAGACGTCGTCCTTCAAGATGCACCGCAAGTCCTTCGGTACCAAGCCTATATACTCCCGGAACTTGTCTCTTATCTGTTGTCCGTATATCAGAGGAGGGAGCTGGTCGCCTTTACGGAGAAGAGGAGAGGAGAGGGAGATGAGTCACCACCCACTGGTAGTAAGCTGACGATGAGTACGTACAGTACAGAACAATAGGCGATATCGAGCAACTCTATTGCACAGCAACTCTATCTTATCATCCATCTTATATCGATTCATAGGTCAATCATCACATACAGTGCGACACGACTGCTAGTCAATGCATAGGTCACCTTGGATGTTCCTCTTCCTGATGTAATCAGTCCCGTGCACGTATTTCCGGTTGAAGCTGGCGGACATGAGTGTGTCCTCGATCATCTTCACGGCGAAGGACTTCTGCTGCAGACACAGCTCGTGCTCGATGAAGTACTTGGGGAACCGATTGGACAACCTACAGACGAGACAGCGTGATGCTACGAATAAGGGTAATGCTATGCTACGTAGGACAGTGACGCTAAGTATGAGGACAGAGTGATGCAATGTATGAGAGCAGCATGATGCTTTGCACGGATAATCGTACCATAAGTACAGATCGAGTATGTTATGTCGCATGCATAGATCTCCGAATTCCTCCAAGTTCTGTGGCGCACGCATGGAGAGCCGGATGTTCACCGCAACCGGTCGCTGCATGGCGTATTTGGCGGCGAATCGGTAGAGCAGCGTCATAGACAGCGAGTCACTGATATTGACAGGGCAGCTGGAGAAGATGAATCTGTCCGCGATGCTGAGGGGGATGGTATGCAGCCAGTTGGAGATGACGATGATGTTCAAGTGGTCGCACATGAAGAAGCGCCCATCGATCTGAGACAGTTTCACGAATTTGGAAATAAGGGTTGAGAGCCTAATGTCGTCTGGATTGATCTTCAGTGAGTGTTCGGTCGGACTAGCATCTAATTTGACGGAGACATCCTCCTCTTCCTCTTCGTACTCATCCTCGCCGTCCACCGCATCAACGAGTTGATTGATGCCTGGACTATGCTCCTGGTTAACAACATTCATCTTCAGTAACTTCTCTCCGAAGGTTTCGATTTGGTCAATAGTTGGGAAGATGCCCGCCGACCTCAGGGGTGGTAGGTCCCACTCCATGACAGCTCTCACATAGGCTAGGTCTATCTCTTGCCACGCGGTCACTAGCCCCACCTTGTACTGTGACGACAATCGCCCCGCACGGCCAGCGATCTGCTTCACACTGGATGGCTCGACCCAGAACACCTTTTTCTTGTCCGACTTCAGGGTGCTGTGGAAGACGATTCGACGGATGTTTAGGTTCAGCCCCATACCGATCGCGTCCGAGGCCACCAGTATGTCGTATCCGCTGCCCTCTTCGTTGAACAGACGGGCCTGTGTAGACCTGGTATCAGGAGGGAGTTGTCCGTAGATCACTAGTGATTGATGAGTGAGATGATAAAAAGATGAAAGAGGGCTACGACAAATAGAAATGAGACTGACCCGCGCACTTGAAGGATGTGTTCTCCTCAATCTATATGTTATCGTCGAGAAGAAAGGCAGTCTTAAGTCATCAGTTTGCAGTGCATCGCTCAGCA
>Ga0164295_10003918_pt1 | contig 11865 bp, 9 predicted proteins | sample GEODES006metaG_FD_111798 | JGI IMG/M metagenome (GOLD analysis project Ga0164295, IMG submission 111798) | Oligotrophic lake water microbial communities from Sparkling Lake, Wisconsin, USA - GEODES006 metaG | ecosystem: Environmental > Aquatic > Freshwater > Lake | place: USA: Sparkling Lake...
CCCCTTGACCACCGGTGAGCCATGACGGCGCACGTTCCCATAAACCAAGGAGAGTTCGATGAAGAAAACCACCCTCAGCGCCATCGCCACCGCGATGGCCATTGGCCTCAGTGGCACCGCATATGCCGGTGTTGTAATTAACAATCCCGCCGGCACCTTGCTGATGGGCATTAACGATAATGGGTCGCTCAACTACGGCACCAGCGTGACCAGCAATGGCGGTAGCGCCATCGCGCCGGATGGCTCAGGCGGCGGCCCGGGCTCCGCGGGGATCGCGTTCAAATTTCCGGACGGTACCTACCGCGATGCCACCTCTCCCGGTTGTCTCTGCGAAGGCTGGGGCGTGTCCGTGAACGGCACCATCAGCGGTTACGCCAACGTCTCTTCCGACGCTGGCGGCCATAACCTCAGCTACGCGCCCCTGGTCTCAACCGCATCGACGGCCACGACCAGCACCAGCCTCACCAGCCTGCCAGGCTTGTTGGTGACTCAGGCTTATCAACCCGCCACCAACGCCTTCAGGGCGCTGTTTCGTGACCATGTCACTATCACCAATACAACGGGCGCGGCAGTGACCGATCTCAAATACGTACGAGTGATGGACTGGGACGTGCCGCCCACGGAGTTCCGCGAGTACGTGACGATCAAGGGCACGGCAAGCACGACCTTGTTGGAAGAATCCGGCGATAACGGCTTTAACACGGCCAATCCGCTGGGCGGCTACGCCAATTTTGACCCGGTCTGCCACAACGCCGACTGCGTCGACTCTGGCATTAACGACCACGGTGCTTACTTCCGCTTCAACTTCGGCACCCTGGCGGATGCCGCCAGCTATGAGTTCGACATCTTCTACGGTGCCGCGGCGACCGAGCGGGAAGCCATTGCGGCGATTGCGGCGGAAGGTCTTGAGCTTTATTCCCTGGGCCAGTCTTCAGGTGCCGACAGTGCAGGCGACCCCAGCCAGACCTCGGGTGCTCCGGCGACCTACATCTTTGGTTTCAAGGGCGTGGGCGGCATCATCATTGAGCCGGTGCCGGAACCCACCACGCTGGCGCTGTTGGGGATTGGTCTGGCCGCGTTCGGCGCCAAGCGTCGCCGCAAGGCCTAAGCGACTTGCTTACGTGAGAGCCAACGCCCGGGCAATTTGCCCGGGCGTTTTTTGGGGGTTTCTAATGCCGACCGGGCGTCAGCGCTCAAATCAGGTGTCCGTGTTCTCATGCAATACGCCGGCCTCGCGCAGCGCCGCGATTCGGCCGGCATCGTAGCCCAGCATCTCGCTCAAGACCTGCTCGTTATGCTGACCGGTGTAAGCCGCTTCCAGCGGGATATTGTTGGGGAAGCCCGAGAACCGCAGCGGCATGCCCGGCACACTGAACTCACCCAGCTTGCTGTCCTGAACCTGCCGCACGGTACCGCGCTCGATCATGTGCGGGTGATTGACCACTTGCTCGATGGTCAGCACCGGCGCACAGGGCACGCGGTGCTTTTCCAGCGCCGCCAGCACCGCTTCAGCAGAAGGCAGCGAATCGACCCAGCCCTGCACAATGCCCACCACTTCCTGCACTCGGGTGCAGCGGATCGCGTTGGTCTTGTAGCGTTCATCGGTCACGAGATCGGGACGGCCCATCGCGTCACACAGGCTTGGCCACTGGTGGTCCAGCGCGATGATGCAGATGTATTGGTCTTTGGCCTTGTACAAACCCAGCGGGCAGACCGCGAAATGATGATGTCCGGCGCGCGTTGGGGACTTGCCGGTGAGGCTGTACATCGCCACGTTCAGCTCGTGGCAGTGGAAGTAGGAATCGAGCAGGGAAATATCGAGATATTGGCCTTCGCCGGTCCGCTCGCGATGCAGCAGCGCAAAACCAATCGCGGCCGCTGCATGCACGCCGGTATTCACATCGCCGAGCCCAATCATGGGCAAACTGGGCGCGCCATCGGGCTCACCAATCATGCCGGTGATACCGGCATAGGCCTGCGCGATGTAATCGAAGCCCGGCAGTTCGGCGAGCGGCCCTTGTTGGCCAAGCGCTGAAATAGAACACATGACCGCGCGCGGATTGAGCGCTTTAACGGTTTCCCAACCGATGCCGAGACGCGCCGCGACGCCGGGCGAGAAATTCTCGACCACCACATCCACCGCTTTGATGAGGTCGTGGATGATGGCCTTGCCTTCATCGGTTTTGAGATTGACGCAGATGCTCTTCTTGCCCCGGTTCTGTTGCACGAAGTAGGAGGTGCGGCCGTTGAGTTTGACTGGCAGGAAGCGCGACATGTCGCCGACCGGCGGCAGCTCGACTTTCACCACGTCGGCGCCCATTTCGGCCATCAGGCGCGTGGTGGTGGGACCGGCCAGCGCGTGGGTGAAGTCCAGCACCTTGTAGCCATCAAGGATGTGTTTGAGATTCATCGTTGCTCCCCTGGGCCGACGTTTTTTTGAGCGTCTAGCCGGCGCGCGAACGCACGAGTTCGCGGCGTTCCGGTCGGTCGTATTTACGAGTCGGCGTATTGATGATGTCGGTCAGTGCCGGTGCGTCCAGCGCGGCCGCCTTGCGCTCGTCAGACACCGGGCCATAGGTGGTACTGCGTTGCACGGGTTCGCGACCGGCAGCGCGGATCATGTCCAGCATTTGTTCGGGGCTGGTTTCCTGGCCGTGCTCCGCGCCGGCCGCGCGCGTGATGCTTTCGTTCATCAGCGTGCCGCCGAGATCGTTCACCCCCGCCGCCAGACACGCCACCACGCCTTCATGGCCCATCTTCACCCACGACGCCTGAATATTCGTGATGTGGGGATGCAGGCTGAGACGCGCCACCGCGTGCATCAGCACCGCCTCGCGGAAAGTCGGTCCCCGGCGGGCGCGGCCCTTGAGATACAGCGGCGCTTCCATGTGCACGAAAGGCAGCGGCACAAACTCGGTGAAGCCGCCGGTTTCGGCCTGCAGCGCGCGGACGCGTAACAGATGCCGCGCCCAATGCTCGTAGCGATCCACATGCCCGTACATGATGGTGGCGGTAGTGCGGAAACCCACTTCGTGCGCGGTGCGCATCACTTCAAACCATTCGCTGGTGTTGATTTTGTCGGGGCAGAGAATTTTGCGGACTTCGTCATCCAGCACTTCGGCCGCAGTGCCGGGCAAAGTGCCCAAGCCCGCGGCTTTAAGACGCGCGAGGAACTCACGCAAAGGGACGCCCAGCGTGCCCGCGCCCTGCCAGACTTCCAGCGGCGAAAACGCATGCACGTGCATCTCGGGCTCGGCCGCTTTTACGGTGTCGATAATGTCGAGGTAGGTCTGACCGGTGTACTGCGGATGAATCCCGCCCTGCATGCAGACTTCCGTCGCACCCCGGGCCCAGGCTTCCTGCACCCGGCGAGTAATTTCGGCCGGGTCCAGATCGTAGGGCTTGCCGCGTAAATCCTCCGAGTGCTTGCCTTTGGAGAAAGCGCAGAACTGGCACTTGAAGTAGCAGACGTTGGTGTAGTTGATGTTGCGGTTCACCACGTAACTGACCGCGTCGCCCACCGTTCGCTTGCGCAGCGCATCGGCGGTGTGGCACACGTGACTGAAATCTTCGCCGCGTGCCGCAAACAGCCGCACGATATCGCTTTCGGCCAGCGTCTCGCCGGCGGTGGCGCGGGCGCAAATGGCGGCGATATCCGGCGACACCCGCTGCGGCGCGCGAGTAATCAGCTCGAGTTCCACGGCGTCCGGAATGGCCGCCTCGCCCGGATTCCAGCCGTTGCTCCGCGGTAAGCCGGCGCCGTCGATCAGTTGCAGCACCGGCGTGCGGAAACGTTCATCGAGCCAGCGCTCGCCCTGATGCGCGTACTGCGGATACACCGTCAGGCGCTCATGCAGGCACTTGCCGGCTTCGGCAGTGGCGCGGGCCAGTTCTTCAAGATGCGGCCAGGGCGCTTCGGGGTTCACAAAGTCCGGGGTCAAGGGCGACACGCCGCCCCAGTCGTTGATGCCGGCTGCGACAAGTTGCGGCAACACGCCGGGACTGAGATTGGGCGGCGCCTGCACGCTCATGCCGGCGCCAAACAGGATGCGCGTCACCGCCAGCGTCCACAGCATTTCATCCAGATCGGGTTCGGGCGCATTGGCCATCCGGGTGTCCGGCTTGGCGCGAAAATTCTGGACGATGATTTCCTGGACGTGCCCGTGGCGAGCGTGAATCTCGCGGATCGCGAGCAGTGATTCCACGCGCTCAAGGCGGGTCTCGCCAATGCCAATCAGGATACCGGTCGTAAACGGCACCCGGGCGCGGCCGGCTTCTTCCAACGTCGCCAGCCGCACGGCCGGGACTTTATCGGGTGAGCCATGATGCGGCATGCCTTTTTCGGTCAAACGCTCGGCGGCGGACTCCAGCATGATGCCCATGCTCGCCGAGACTTTGCGCAGGCTGCGGATTTCATCCGCGCTCATCGTGCCGGGATTGAGATGCGGCAGGATGCCGGTCTCGGTGTAAACCGCCTCGGCGACCGCCGCGAGATATTCCAGCGTGCTCGCATAACCGAGCTTGGCAAGCGCCTCGCGCGCCGTTTTGTAGCGCGCTTCCGGTCGCTCACCCAGCGTGAACAATGCTTCCTTACAACCCAGCTTCGCCCCGGCGCGCGCCACTTCCAGCACGTCTGCGAGCGGCATGTAGGGATTGCCAATGCGCTTGGGGGCTTTGGCGAACGTGCAGTAATGGCAGACGTCCCGGCAGAGATGAGTGAGCGGGAGAAAAATCTTTTTGGAGTAGGTCACCACATTGCCGAAACCGCGGTCGCGCAGTTCGCCGGCCACGGCCATCAGCGCGGGCAGATCGGTCGCCGTCGCGAGGCGGCGGGCCTCATCGGCGGTGGGCAGAACCCCGTCGCGGGCACGGGCTAACAGGTCCTGAATCATTCTTGGGGTTGTCCTTGGAGCAAGGCCTGACGGCGGTCTTAGAGGTTCCACTGTCCCGCAGCGCTCACCACCGGTTGCGGCGCGAGGCGGGACAAGACGTCAATTTCGGTCAGCAGTTCGAGAGTGCCCAGCGCGCGCTCGTAACTCAGCACGCGACGGAGATCGTCCGGTCGGTCAATATCCAGCGCGAGCCCCGGAGAACGCAAGGTCTGCACCCGCGCACCCAGCGCGTTGGCGGCCGCCCGATGCGCCTCGAAGCTGCGTCGACCAAAGCGAAACGGCATGAGATCCGGCGGCGAAACGGCGATTGCGTTCGTGCCGTAGCCTTCTTCGTCCGAGACCAGCGTCACCGCCGGCGCCCAGCCGTGCCGGGCGATGAGCTGATCGATTTCCACGCTGGTCGCCAGCGGCACATCGGTGGGGAGCATCAGCAACGAGGTCGCGCCTTGCGCCTGCAGATGGCGGGCGGCCTGAAACACCGATTTGGAGAGGCCGGGTTCGGCTTCGGGTAAGACCATCGCGCCGAAGCGTTCCGCGATGGCCGGGACGGCTTTTTCGCGCGTCACACACACCACGCGCGTGACGCGCTCGCAGTGACTCAGGGTGGTGAGGAGATCGGTCAGCATTGCGCGCGCCAGACGCGCGCGCTCGGTTTCAGTCAGCACCACCGACAGGCGCCGCTTGGCCAGTGCAAAAGGTTTGATCGGCACTACCACCCACACTGTCGTTGCGCCTCTCTCTCGGGGCCCTACTGGAATGCCCGGTTCACATTGATGCTGCGTGGTGTCGCAGTGCGAGGTCGCAAACGGTTTCGGCGAGTCGCACTTTGTCGGCCAACGTTAGCATGACGGTTGGGGCCGCGATAGCCGTGAAGCCGGCCTCACGCAGGGGTTCCAGCAAGCCCTGATCCTGCGCATCGATGACGTAGTAATCCAACAAATCCCGATAGTGCTCGGCCACTGCCAGCGCGGTCGCGGGCATGTTGAGTTCGGCCATCATCTTGGCCGTCGGGCCTTTGATCGCGAGCCCGGCGACGATTGGCGAGACCGCGATCACCGGGGCGGCGCTCGCCTTCAAGGCGGCCCGCACGCCGGGCACCGCGAGTATCGGGTCGATGCTCACAAACGGGTTCGACGGGCAGATGAAAATGCCCGTCAATTCGGGATCCGCCAGCCACGCCATGAGCTCGGCCGGCGGCGTGGCCTGCGTCACATTTTGAAACTCGAAGCCGGTCACCACCGGCGCACAGCGATCGCGCACGAAATAGTGCTGGAAGGCGAGCGGCCCCTCTGCGGTGTGTACCAGCGTGGGCACGGGTTCATTGCTCATCGGCCAGACAGGATGGCGAGTGCCCAACGCAGCGTTCAGCGCGCGAGTCACTTCAAGCAGCGACATCCCGGCGCGCAGGCGCGCGGTGCGCAGCACGTGAACCGCCAGATCCCGGTCGCCCAGATTGAACCAACTTTCCCCGCCCAGCTCGCGCAGGGTCTCGATGAAACGCCAGGATTCCTGCCGCCTTCCCCACCCCGTTTCCTGATTGGATTCGCCGGACAGCACGTACATCAGCGTGTCCAGATCGGGGCTCACGTGCAGCCCCAGATGGGTGAAGTCGTCACCGGTATTGACCAGAAACGCCATTTGCTCGGGCGGCAGGAGCTCCGCCAGCCCCAGACCCAGTTTGGCGCCGCCGACGCCGCCGGTCAGCGCGAGGTATTTAGGCATGCGGTTCATCGAAACATGTCCTCGGCCAATGGCCGAATGAGGTCGCGCGCCGTTTGCGCCGAGTCTTCCGGCGGCAGGCCCTGAATCAACACTGCGGGCGTGCGCTGGATGCTCTCCCCCATCAGCAGACACGCCGCAGCGGCCAGCGAATCGGCGCGATTGATCACCGTGACCTTGAGCTCGCGCCCATACAAATCGTGAGTGCCCCGCAGGTCGTCGAGCACCGTGAAGCCCGCGCAGCCTATCGCCCCGCCGATGGTGCCCAAACGCCAGGCGCGATTCATGCTGTCGGCAATCAGCACCCCAAAGCGGCACCCGGTCAAACCGTGGAGCCGCTCGCGCAGTTCGGCCGCCGAGCGGTCGGGGTCTTCCGGCAGTAGCAGCGCGCAATCGCCGCCGGCGTGGTCGACGTTCGACTGATCGATGCCGGCATGCGCGCCCACGTTACCCAGCCGGTGACGCACAATCAGCACGCCCGGTCGTTTGCGCATCACTTCGCTGGACTCATCGAGAATGAGTTGCACCAATCGCGGGTCCTTGTCCGTTTCTTTGGCCAATTCGACCGCGCGTTCCGAGGCGGTCACGGTGTGCAGCGGGATCAGGCGACCTTCGGCTTTAGAGACAATCTTTTGTGCCAGCACCACCATATCGCCATCGGCCAGCGGCACCGCCAAGCGCTCAAGCGACGCCGCGATAATCGCAGCCAAATCGTCGCCGGCAAGAATCATCGGGATGTCCGGCAACACGTGAAACCGTAGCGAAGCAGGCAGGTTCATACCACTAGGCGCTCCTGGACGAGGAATTGGGAACCGCCCCGATATTCCACGGGAACGGCCTTCTAAAGTACCATCCGGCTGGTTACGAGGCGGCTCGCCTCGAAATGCGGGCGCGACTCCCTCCGCAGGATTTGACCGGTGCGGCGGAGTTTCCAGAGCGCCCCGCGATAAGGCAAGCGTCTTGGCCCAGTCCATTGCTGCCGACGTACACCCCTCAGACCAGCTTCCGGTCCCTGATTTGGAGTTCGCACGATGAACGCACCGATTCCTTCTGCTGCCCTGACCACGGGCCTGTCCTTGCACGCCAGCCTGCATACGCTGGCCGAAGAAGCCTGGTCGCGCTTGCGCGGCACGCTCGAAGCCCTGGGGCCGCTCGCCCAGACCATGGACGAAGGCCAGGTGGCGTCCTACGAACTGGCCTTCGTGAGCGCCGAACTCCACGCCATGCGCGCCATGCTGGACTACGCCGGGCGCTGCGCCGAAGGCCCTAAGCCGGTGCTGGAAGAACGCATGGCGCTGGCCTTCAGCGCCGACGTCATCACCAAAGTGCGGCAGCGCTTTGACCGCGTCCGTGATGCGATCAACCTGCCGGGCGCATCGGTTGTCGAACTGTTTGAATCTCCCGCTTTGCGCGGCTTCTGCCGCGAGTGGCTCGCGCCCTCCGCGCTAGCTGCGGTGGGCAGCGGCATTCTGGAAGCCGGCCAATGCGGCCGCTCGCTGCTGGACGAAGACAAGCAAATCATTGCCGCCAGCTTTGCCCGTGTATCCGCTGAAGTCGTCGCCCCACTGGCCGAGCGGATTCATCGCGAAGACCTCACCCTGCCGGACGAACTCCTGAACGCGATTGGCGAGATGGGCTGCTTTGCGCTGTCCATTCCCGAGCGCTTTGGCGGCACCGCGCCGGAGTCTGGCCACGACAATCTGGCGATGGTGGTGGTGACCGAAGAACTGTCCGTTGGCTCACTCGCCGCCGCCGGCAGCCCGCTCACCCGCCCGGAAATCGTCGCCCGCGCGCTGATGGCCGGCGGCTATGAACCTCAGCAGGCGCGCTGGCTGCCCGGCATCGCCGAAGGCAAGCCGCTGTGTGCGATTGCCGTGACCGAACCCGACTGCGGCTCCGATGTGGCCGCGGTGCGTTTGCGGGCCACGAAGGTAGACGGCGGCTATGTGCTCAACGGCGCCAAAACCTGGTGCACCTTCGCCGGCAAGGCGGGCTTGATGCTGGTGTTGGCGCGCACCAACCCCGACCCGGCGGCCGGCCATCGCGGCCTGTCGCTGTTCCTGCTAGAGAAACCCACCACCGAAGAGCACGCGTTTGAATTTGCCATGGCCGGCGGCGGCACGCTGTCCGGCAAGGCCATTCCCACGCTCGGCTATCGCGGCATGCACTCCTACACGCTGTTTTTCGACAACGTGTTTGTGCCGGAAGAGAACCTCGTCGGCGGCCCGGGCGCCGAAGGCAAAGGCTTCTACCTCACCATGGCCGGTTTTGCCGGCGGTCGCCTGCAAACGGCGGCCCGCGCCTGCGGCCTGATGCGCGCCGCCTTCGATGCCGGCGCCCGCTACGCGAAAGATCGCAAAGTCTTTGGCAAGGCGCTGGCGGATTATCAATTAACGCTGGCGAAGTTCGGCCTGCTGGGCGCCTCGCTCCGGGCCTGTCAGGAAATGACCTATCACGTCGCGCAGTTGATGGACGAAGGCAAAGGCCACATGGAAGCCAGCCTCGTCAAGCTCTACGCCTGCCGCGCGGCCGAGAATCTCACTCGCGAAGCCCTGCAAATCCACGGCGGCATGGGGTATTCGGAAGAAACCCCGGTCAGCCGGTATTTTGTGGACGCCCGCGTGCTGTCGATTTTTGAGGGCGCGGAAGAAACCCTCGCCCTCAAGGTGGTGGCGCGCGAACTGCTGACCAACGCGAAGCCACTGTAAGGAGCGCGCATGCAAGACATTCTCAAGGGGCTGCGGGTGGTCGAAGCCTCGGCCTTCATCGCCGCCCCCATGTGCGGCATGACGCTGGCGCAACTGGGCGCCGACGTGATCCGCTTCGACCAAATCGGCGGCGGCATCGACTATCACCGTTGGCCGGTGACCAAAGATGACAACAGCATTTATTGGGCAGAGCTCAACAAGGGCAAACGCTCGCTGGCGGTGGACCTTAAAAACCCCGAAGCGCGCGAACTCATCACCCGTCTCATCGCCCTGCCCGGCGCCAACGGCGGCATCATGTCGACCAATCTGCCGGCCAAGGGCTGGCTCGCGCACGAGAGCCTCTGCCAGCACCGGGCGGACGTCATCCAACTGGCGATTGTGGGCGACCGCCACGGCACCACGGCGCTGGACTACACGGTGAACGCCAAGGTGGGCTATCCCTTCCTGACCGGCCCCGAAGACGACGACCGGCCGATTAACCACGTGCTGCCGGCCTGGGACATCACCGCCGCGCTGCTGGCGTCGACCAGCCTGCTGGCGGCGCTGCGTTTCCGCGACCAAACGGGCCTAGGTCAGCGCATCGATTTGGCGCTGGCGGACGTGGCGCTGGCCACCGTCGGGCATCTCGGCTTTGTGGGCGACCGCAAAATCAACGGCACCGAGCGCACCCGCGGCGGCAATTACCTCTATGGCGCCTTCGGCCGCGACTTCGTGACCGCCGACGGCACGCGGGTGATGGTGATGGCCATCAGCCCGAAGATGTGGAGCAGTCTGCTGGCGGCGACCGGTTTGAAAGACACCATGGCGGCGCTGGGCGCGAGCCTGGGCCTGGATTTGAATCAGGAAGGCGCGCGCTACCTCGCGCGGCGCGAAATTGCCGAGGCCCTCGCCGGCTTCATCAGCACCCAGCCGCTGGCCGCGCTAACCGGTCCCTTTGAGGCGCAGGGCGTGTGCTGGGGCAAATACCAGTCCATGACCGACCTCATCGACCACGATCCCGACTGCTCGCCGGACAATCCGATTTTCCATCTGGTTGAGCAGCCCGATATCGGCACCTACCCGGTGGCCGGACAGGCCATGCACTTCGGTGCGGTGACCCGCGAACCTGCCCGCCGCGCGCCGCGTCTGGGCGAACATACCGATGAGATCCTTGCCGACCTGCTGGGCCTGTCCAGCGGTGAAATCGGCCGCCTTCACGACGCCGGCATCGTTGCCGGCCCTACTCGCTAACCCGCCCAAGAGAATTTTCATGACCACGAGTTCACGACAAGACATGTTTTCCGGCACCAAGGCCGTTGAGTCGCATCTGGCACTGGATGTCGAGCGCCTGCAGGCCTATCTCGCCAAAGAAATCCCGGATTTCAAAGGCCCGCTGGAAGTGCGCCGGTTCAAGGGCGGCCAGTCCAACCCCACCTATCAGCTCATCACGCCCGATCGCCGCTACGTGTTGCGTCGCAAGCCGCCGGGGCCGCTGCTGCCCTCAGCCCACGCGGTCGATCGCGAGTACACGGTCATCAAGGCGCTGCACGGCACCGGCTTTCCGGTGCCGCGCCCGTTCGTGCTCTGCACCGACGACAGCGTGCTCGGCACCATGTTCTATGTGATGGAAATGGTGGAAGGCCGCGTGCTGTGGGAAATGACGCTGCCGGAGATGGCGCCCGCCGAGCGCGCCGCCATCTACGACGCCATGGTGAGCACGCTCACCCAGCTGCAAAGCCTCGACTATCGCAAACTCGGGCTGGAAGCGTTTGGCAAACCGAACGACTACTTCGCGCGCCAGATCAACCGCTGGACCAAGAACTACATCGCTTCTGAAACCGACAAAATTCCGCTCATGGATCGGCTGAACGCCTGGCTGCCGGCCAACGTGCCGGGGGAAGACTCGGTGTCCATCGTTCACGGCGACTACCGCATGGACAACATGATTTTCCACCCCACCGAACCGCGCGTGGTCGCGGTGCTGGACTGGGAGCTGTCCACGATTGGTCACCCGTTTGGCGACTTCACCTACCACCTGCTGCCCTGGCTGTTGCCGCAGATGGGCGAGCGCCTGAGCAGCCTCGGCGGGCTGGATCTGGCCGCACTGGGCATTCCGGACGAAGCCGCGTACACCGCGCGCTACTGCCAGCTCACCGGGCGCCAGCACATCGAGCATATGGACTATTACCGCGCCTACACCGTATGGAGAGTAGCGGCGATTTACCAAGGCATTATCAAGCGGGTGGAAGAAGGCACGGCCGCCAGCGAGCATGCCCAAACCACCAGCGATCTCGTGCGCGAACTGGCCGACGTGGCGTGGGAATTTGCCCGCCGCGCCGGCGCCCCGGCCTGAGGCTGAAATGGAGCACTCTGCATGTTGAATATCGAAAGTCTGCGTTTTCCGCGCTACGAACAGCCGGACTCTCTTGCCCCCTTGCGGGCCGAAGTCCGGGCGTTTCTGGATGACACCTTAAAGGCCTACTCGCCGCTGGTCCGCAGTAACACCTGGGACGGCTTTGACCCGGAGTTCAGCCGCAAGCTGGGCGCCAAAGGCTGGCTGGGCATGA
>Ga0164295_10003919_pt1 | contig 11862 bp, 12 predicted proteins | sample GEODES006metaG_FD_111798 | JGI IMG/M metagenome (GOLD analysis project Ga0164295, IMG submission 111798) | Oligotrophic lake water microbial communities from Sparkling Lake, Wisconsin, USA - GEODES006 metaG | ecosystem: Environmental > Aquatic > Freshwater > Lake | place: USA: Sparkling Lake...
GACGAACGTCTGGCGTGTTTTGTACATCTTCGATAGGTAAGTTGTTGTCTTGGCTCATTGGTTTCCTGAATTTATCAATATCTAGCGCTAATACTTGAGTATATCACTCGGTTAATTTTTTCTCAATTGAGGTCACAATCCCCTCACTATCAAGACCGCATTCTGCCAACATGGTTTCATGCACGCCATGCTCAATAAAGTTATCTGGCAAACCTAAGCATAGCATTGGTGTGACAATGTTTAATGCCTGCATGGCCTCCATCACTGCGGCACCTGCGCCGCCCATAATTGCGTTTTCTTCTATTGTTACAATCAGGTCGTGGCTGTTGGCTAAGGTTTGCACAAGTTCAACATCTAATGGCTTCACAAAGCGCATATTGGCAACCGTCGCCTTGAGTTTTTCTGCTGCTGTAAGGGCTGGTGCGAGCATGCTACCAAAAGCCAAAATCGCAATCTTTTTGCCTTGGCGACGCACTTCACCTTTACCAATTGGAAGTGTGCTGAGTTCTCTTTCAATCGTCGCACCTGGACCGCCGCCGCGAGGGTAGCGGACCGCGCTTGGTCCATCAAGATGGAATGCGGTTGTCAGCATTTGGCGACATTCATTTTCGTCAGATGGCGCCATCACCACCATATTGGGAATGCAACGTAAAAAGCTTAAATCAAAGCTACCCGCATGAGTCGGGCCGTCCGCACCAACTAGGCCAGCACGGTCAATTGCAAAAACGACAGGTAGATTTTGTAATGCAACATCGTGGATTAATTGGTCGTAAGCACGTTGTAAAAATGTTGAGTAAATTGCGACAACTGGTTTGATTCCATCGCAAGCCATGCCTGCCGCAAAGGTTAGTGCATGTTGCTCGGCAATGCCCACATCGTAAAACCGTTTTGGATAAGCTGCCGCAAAGTCATTCATGCCAGAGCCATCACACATCGCTGGCGTAATGCCGATCAAGCGTTCATCTTTTGCGGCCATGTCTACAAGCCAATCGCTAAACACTTGGGTGTAAGTTTTTTTGCTTGAAGTGCTAATCGCACAACCATCTTCTGGGTTGAATTTTCCCACGCCATGAAACTTGCCCGGCTCGTTTTCAGCAGGCGCGTAGCCGCGGCCTTTTTCGGTCACAATGTGTAAGAACTGCGGGCCTTGTAGATGTTTTATATTGCTGAGCGTGCTGACCAGAGTGTCGAGATTATGACCATCAATTGGCCCAATATAATTAAAGCCAAACTCTTCAAATAGCGTGCTTGGCGTTACCATGCCTTTGACGTGTTCTTCTGCACGTTTGGCAAACTCTAAAACTGGCGGCATCACGCCAAGAACGCGCTCGCCAGACTTACGAACTTTTGTATAAAGGCTTCCTGAAAGGAGTTTGGCTAAGTAGTTTTGCAACGCGCCAACATTGGGTGAAATCGACATGTCATTGTCATTCAAAATCACCAGTAAATTTGCATCCATCGCACCTGCATTGTTGAGCGCCTCAAAAGCCATACCAGCTGTCATTGCGCCATCGCCAATAATCGCGACTGCGCGGCGATCTGAGGCTGTTTGTTGTGCAGCAATCGCCATGCCAAGTGCAGCAGAAATAGAGGTGCTAGAGTGGCCTGTGCCGAAAGTATCAAATACGCTTTCGTCTCGACGTGGAAATCCTGCGATGCCGCCAGGTTTGCGTAAGCCACTCATCGCATCGCGGCGACCTGTGAGAATTTTGTGCGGATAGGTTTGATGGCCCACATCCCACACTAGCCTATCTTCTGGCGTATTGAATACATAGTGCAAAGCAATCGTTAGCTCTACAACGCCTAGGTTTGATGATAGATGGCCACCCGTTTGCGAAACGCTTTCTACCAAAAATTCACGCAACTCTTTGGCAAGCTCAGGTAACTGCTTGCGAGACAAATGGCGCAATTGCTCTGGCATTTGGACGGTATCGAGTAAAGGGTAATCAGCCGCCATTAAAAGCCTCGTTGGGTAATCAATTGTGCGAGCTGAACAAGTCTTTTCGCATCAGCGCCATCAGCTTTCAATGGCTCAATCGCACTGTCGTATAGTTCTTGCGCAAGTTCTTTTGCACGGACCAAGCCCAGTATCGTTACATAAGTTGGCTTGTTGCTATCTGCATCTTTGCCAGCTGTTTTACCAAGCGTTGCGGTGTCAGCTTCTGTGTCTAAAATGTCATCCACGACTTGAAACGCCAAGCCAATCGATTGCGCATAATGGTCAATTGCTGTAATGCGTTTACCATCTAAATCACTTGCGCAATAAGCGCCAAGCAATGCCGCCGAGCGAATAAGTGCGCCAGTTTTATGGATATGCATCAATTCAAGTTCTGTTTGGGATAGCGACTTGCCAACACTGGCTAAATCAATTGCTTGTCCGCCAGCCATGCCACGTGAGCCGCTGGCAACAGCCAATAGATGAATCATGTTGATTTGATGTTCAGCATCTGCATGTAAATTAGGCGCTGAGAGCACTTGAAAAGCTAAGCTCTGCAAAGCATCGCCCACAAGCAGTGCGGTTGCATCATCAAATTGTTTGTGGCACGAAGGTTTGCCGCGGCGTAAATCATCATCATCCATACATGGCATATCGTCATGCACTAATGAATAAGCGTGAATCATCTCAACTGCAATTGCGGCTTGGTCGATTTTATTGGCTTCCGCTCCGCAAAACTCGCCAGCGGCGTGGGCTAATAAAGCACGCACACGCTTGCCACCACCAAGCGTTGCGTAGCGCATGGCTTCGTGCAGTTTGTTTGGGGTAATGTTGGTGGCGGGCAGGGCTTTATCTAGCGCCTGCTCGGTGCGCTTTTGTATACCACTTACCCAAGTTTGAAAATCGTTACTTAAATCCATCTTAATCTTGGTCTTGGTATGCCTGTAGCACTTGAGTTTTGCCGTCGTCGCTCAAAATACGCACTTGCTGCTCAACTTCGGCTAAGGTTTTTTGGCAATGTTGCAGCAAGGCTGTGCCGCGTTTAAAAGCGGCAAGCGTGTCTTGCAATGGCAATTGTTTGGATTCCATTTTGCTCACGATGGTTTCAAGCTCGCTTACTGCGGCTTCAAAAGTAACGTCATGCAATTCGGACGTGGATTCTTTGAGATGTTTAGTCATACAACATTTTAACCTATTCGGCCTTAAAAACCTTGCTTAGAAAGCGCGAAATATCATCAATTTCTTCAGCGCAAACCGAATGTGCCATTGGGTATTCATGCCATTCGAGTTTGTAATTTAAGCTTTCCAGTAAATGGCGCGAAACCAAACAAGTATCCAGCGTAATGACGCCATCAAAACTGCCGTGTGCCATTAAAATTGGCAAATCTTGATTGGCTGGGTTGGCTTCTTCCCCCAATTTTTCTTTCAGGCAAACGTAGGTTGAAAGCGCCAATACTCCCGCTAATCTTTTTGGATGACGAAGCGCAGTAAATAAAGCCATTGCGCCGCCTTGGGAAAATCCAGCCAACACGATATTGCTTTCAGAGATACCTTTTGAGATTTCATCGGCAATCAAGGCCTCTATGTTTTTTTGCATCTCACGCATGCCAGCTTCATCTTGCTGATGTTGCATTGATAGGCCAAATAAATCATACCAAGCGCGCATCTCATAGCCATTATTCATGGTGATAGCCTTGTGTGGCGCATGCGGAAAAATAAACCGTGTGTTGGGCATCTTGAGCTCTGGTACGATGGGGGCAAAATCATGGCCATCAGCGCCTAATCCATGCAGCCAAATGACACTGTGCTTGATGGGCAAGGAAGTTTCGATGATCAATGTTTCAAGTGATGACATATTAATGATGGAACTAAAAGATGAATACCTATTTTTACATTTATAAGCACAATGCGCACGTAAAAAAGCCCCGATAAATCGGGGCTTTTTAAGCGCTTGAATGCTTATCTAATAATTATTTAGATTCAGCTAGCGCTTTAAGTGCTGGCAATCCAGCTTCAAAGACTCCAGTTACTGCTTTAACCGCAGATTCATCATCTTGGCCTGCAGGAATTGGTGGATTGAGTTTGTAAACGCGGTAGAAGCGAGCCATCCAAACTACCGTAGTTTCGCCAGCGCCTGGACCAGCTTTCACTGTCATTTTTGCGTTGTAATCTGCGACTGGCAATACACCAGAAACGATTTCATATTTCAGTTGCATGTCTTTGTCGTCAGAACTACGTAGTTTTTCATAGATTGTGCCGCCAGCTTTTAATGTTAATGTGCGGTAAGTTTGCATGTCGCCATTTTCATCTTTTTTGGTTTCTAGCTTAGTGCTAGCGACTGCCGGATGCCATTTTTGCAAGTTACCGAAATCCTTTACCAAAGCCCAAACTTTTGCTGGATCGGCTTTAATAACAATTTCTTTTTCTACTTTTTGTGGGCTTGGGCCATGCGCTGCGGCGGTAAGCGGCAACAAAGCCATAGCGATAAGGGCGATTACGTTTTTCATGCGAATTTCTCCAAAAATAAATGATATTGCTTAATCCAACTTACTACTTCTAACGCTAAAACAACCAAAATACTGCAAAAAACTTAACTTAGCACTCTACCTAAATTTAGCCTTTTTTACGATGTTTTTTGATGAAAAAATGGTTATTTCATGATCGAAGGCAGGATGAACTGACCGAAAGCACGGCTTTTATCGCCGGTTTTTATTTGGGTGATGAGCTTGTGCGATTGTCCATCAATCACACTCACTTGGTTGCTGGCCCAATTGGCCACGTAAATATGGCCGGATTGCTCGTCAACACTGATGCCCTCAGGCACTTCCCCAACCTTAATTGCGGCAATGTTTTGTTTCTTAGCCAATTCAATGACGGAAACATTGTCGTCTTGGGTGTTTGTGACCAGTAAAAATAAGCCATCCTTACTTGGGGTGACGCAGTAAGGGTGCTCACCTACACGAATGCTTTCGCTTTTGAAGTTGGTGGTATTGATAATTGAGACGGAGTTGCTAAAAACGTTAACGACATAAAGCTCAGCACCATTTCTGCTCAGTGCCAAACCAAACGGGTGTCTACCAACGGGGATGCGTTGGCTGATTTGACGGGTGACGGTGTTGATGACGGCAATATCATTGCTATCACGATTGGCAATGTAGAGACTCTTTCCATCGGGGCTCATTACCATGCCGGCAGGCGCTTTGCCGCTTTTGATTTCTGCTTGCGCTTTCATGCTAATGGCATCAAATAGATAAATGCGATCTTCGGTCCAATCGGCTACATACAAGGTCTTGTTGTCGGGTGAAACTAACAGACCTACCGGAGAGCCTTTAATTGGATAGGTATTAATCAGTTTATTTTTTTGAGTGTCGATCACTGAAACGCTTTGACCATCAACATTTGAAATATAAGCACGATGATTGACGGCTGAAACAGCCACGCCAACTGGCTTTAATCCTACTTTAATAGTGCTGACGACTTGGTGAGTGGTGGTATCAATCACCGACACCGTGTTATCACCTTGGTTGGTAATGTATGCCATGCCAGCAAAAGATAGGCTGACATGACTGGATATCAATAAGGTGAATAAGGCTGTTACTAATATGAGTTTATGGGATTTCAATGAGATTGCTTAATTAGGTTGAATAATTTTCATTTTAACTCTTATTTAGTTTATTTAACGTGCTTGTTTTGATCAGGGTGACTCAAAACAAGGGAAGTGAAAATTAAAGTGGGGTTTATCCATCCCTTAATAGGCTTATTCATATTTTATCAGGCTGATATTGAAACCATGCCTTTCAATATGTGGCGAAGTATGAAAAAATTACATTAAATTATTTAGGTTGTTTGTGATGATAGATCGCGATGGATATCGCCCGAACGTTGGCATTATTATCAGTAATGCCAACAATCAGGTTTTTTGGGGTAAACGCATCCGCGAACACTCTTGGCAGTTTCCGCAAGGTGGCATTAAGCAAGGCGAAAGCCCTGAAGAGGCCATGTACCGAGAGCTGATGGAAGAGGTCGGCTTACGTCCCGAGCATGTAAAAATTCTTGGTCGCACACGCGACTGGTTGCGTTACGACGTTCCGACGAGCTGGATTAAGCGTGAGTGGCGAGGCAGCTATAAAGGCCAAAAGCAAATTTGGTTTTTATTGCGCTTAGTCGGTCGCGATACGGATGTGTCGCTTCGTGCAACACCGCATCCAGAATTTGATGCTTGGCGTTGGAGTGAGTATTGGGTGCCCATGGAAAGTGTGATTGATTTCAAACGGGATGTGTATCGTCTAGCACTCAATGAATTAGCAGTTTATTTGGGAGGCAGTGAGCGCACAAAGCAGCGTACACAAAATGATCACTCAATGACAGAGTAGATCCGATTATTTAAATAAAAAGCCGCTTGATAGCGGCTTTTTTGTTGCTTGGAGATTAATGAGCAACGGCTTGTTCTTAACTGATCGTGCCATTCGCCATTTTTTCACCAAGTTGAATTGACTTGGCTGCTTTCCAGGCGCTGTTGAAAGTGAGCGTGTTTTTTGGGAACAGCATCACCACGGTTGAGCCTAGTAAAAAGCGGCCCATTTCTTCGCCCTGCTTCAGATTGATGCTGTGTTTATCGTAAGTCCATGTGGTGATCCGTCCCACTCGCGGTGGGTTAATGATCCCATGCTAAACAGTCGCCATGCTGCCCACGATGGTGGCGCCCACTAAAATCAGAACAAACACCCCACGCGCCGAATCAAACTCACAAATGACACGTTCGTTTCTTGCAAATAAACATGGTACGCCTTGAGCCGTAGTTGGATTGACTGAAAACAAATCACCTGGCACGTAAGTCATGCTTTTAAGGTTGCCATCACATGGCATGTGAATGCGGTGATAGTCTTTAGGGCTTAAATACAACGTGGCGAACTGACCATCTTGAAAGTGAGTAGCAAGCTCTTTATTGCCTGCAAGCATGGCAAGTGTTGAGTAATGATGGCCTTTGGCTTGGAAGATTTGATCCGCTTCGATGTTTCCAAACTGACTAATTGCACCATCAACTGGGCTAATGAAGTCCGCTTTTGTGATGCGTCTTGCGCCTTTTTTTAATGGGCGTGTAAAAAACTCGTTAAAGCTTTCGTAAGCTTCAATATTGGGTTCTGCCGCTTCGGCCATATTGACTTGGTAGCGCTTTACAAACCATTTAATTACAGCGGTCGTGAGCTTGCCTGTCTTAGCAGAGGCAAGCTTTCCTGCAAGCGCAGTGATGGCTTGTTTGGGTATTAGGTATTGCGGTAAAACTTTTAATTGGGTGCGCACAAAAATCTCAGCTGTATCAAAGTAAAAAGGGCAGGGTGTTGCCACCATGCCCTTCTATTTTAAGCGATTAACGCTTGGAAAGTGCCTAAATTAGTTTTTAGATTGATCAACTAATTTGTTTTTAGCAATCCAGGGCATCATAGAACGTAATTGGCCGCCCACTTTTTCGATTGGGTGCATTGCGTTCAAACGACGACGTGCCGTCATCTCTGGATAGTTGGTACGGCCTTCCAAGATGAATTTCTTAGCGTACTCGCCGTTTTGGATGTTTTCCAACGCTTCTTTCATTGCCCAACGTGATTCATCGTTAATCACTTTAGGACCAGTCACATATTCGCCGTATTCAGCGTTGTTTGAGATTGAATAATTCATGTTCGCGATACCACCTTCGTACATTAAATCTACAATCAATTTCAATTCGTGCAAGCATTCAAAGTATGCCATTTCGGGTGCGTAACCAGCTTCAACCAACGTTTCGAAACCCGCTTTAACCAATTCAACAGCGCCACCACAAAGTACCGCTTGCTCACCGAACAAGTCTGTTTCTGTTTCTTCGCGGAAGTCAGTTTCAATCACGCCGCCTTTAGTGCCGCCGTTAGCTGCCGCGTATGACAAGGCGATATCTTTCGCTTTACCAGATGCATCTTGGTAAACAGCGATCAATGAAGGAACGCCGCCGCCTTTAAGGTACTCAGAACGAACGGTGTGGCCTGGGCCTTTTGGTGCAATCATGATCACATCCATGTCTTGGCGTGGCACGATTTGGTTGTAATGAATGTTAAAGCCGTGAGCAAATGCTAATGCTGCGCCTTTTTTCAAGTTCGCTGCCACTTCTGCTTCGTAAATTTGCGCCATGTTTTCATCTGGCAATAAAAGCATCACAACATCAGCTGTTTTGACTGCATCAGCGATTTCAGCGACGTTATGGCCAGCTGCTTGCGCTTTAGCCCATGAGCTGCCTTCTTTGCGGATACCAACAGTGACGTTCACACCAGAGTCTTTTAGGTTTTGTGCGTGTGCATGACCTTGTGAACCGTAACCAACGATGGTTACTTTAAGGTTCTTAATGATTGAGAGGTCAGCGTCTTTATCGTAATAAACTTTCATTTTTTGCCTTTCGGTGCTTTTTGCTTAGGTGATATTAAATAATTAAACTTTTAGAATTCTGTCGCCGCGACCAATGCCTGAAGCGCCTGTGCGCACAGTTTCTAGAATCACTGTTTTATCCAATGCTTCTAGGAAGGCATCTAATTTTGAGCCAGAACCTGTGAGTTCGATGGTGTAACTGCCATCTGCTACGTCAATAATACGGCCACGGAAAATGTCGCTAATACGCTTCATCTCTTCGCGCAAGGCGCCAGTGGCTTTGACCTTGACCAGCATTAGCTCGCGTTCGATATAGCGGCCATCATTCAGGTCTAGGACTTTTACAACATCGACCAGCTTGTTGAGCTGTTTGATGATTTGCTCGATTACCTCATCCGATCCGGATGTGACAATCGTCATACGTGACAAAGTAGCGTCTTCAGTTGGCGCTACTGTCAGGGATTCAATATTATATGCGCGTGCTGAAAATAAGCCTGCAACGCGTGAAAGTGCGCCTGCTTCGTTTTCCATGAGTAGAGAAATAATATGTTTCATCTTAACCCTCCATCTCATCGGCAGCGTCATTTGCATTGGTGTCTGAACCTAAGATCATCTCAGAAATGCCTTTGCCGTTAGGCACCATTGGGAAGACGTTTTCTTTTTGATCCGTCATGAAATTCATAAATACAAATTTATCTTTCATGGCAAATGCATCTTGCAATGCACCTTCAACGTCGCCTGGTTTATCAATATTCATGCCAATTAGGCCATAAGACTCAGCAAGCTTAACAAAGTCAGGCAAGCTGTCCATGTAGGATTCTGAATAACGGTTCTCGTAGAAGAACTCTTGCCATTGGCGAACCATGCCCAAGTAACGATTGTTGAGAAGAATGACCTTGATCGGCAAATGGAATTGTTTGCAAGTTGAAAGCTCTTGAATGTTCATTTGAATACTGCCTTCGCCTGTCACACAAGCGACTTGCGCGTCAGGAAAAGCTAATTGACAGCCCATCGCATAAGGCAAACCAACACCCATGGTACCCAGGCCGCCAGAGTTAATCCAACGACGAGGTTTGTCGAACTTGTAGTATTGCGCTGCCCACATTTGATGTTGACCAACGTCTGATGTCACAAAAGCATCGCCTTTCGTCACTTCACAGAGTTTTTCAATCACGTATTGTGGCTTAATAATAGTACTGCTTGATCCGTCATAACTTGCAGACTTTTTGGCGCGCCAAACGTCAATTTTAGCCCACCAAGTTTTTAATGCAGCAGCATCTGGTTTTATAGTTTCCGCAGCTAAAACCTCGTTCATTTCAGCAAGCACTGATTGCACGTGCCCCACGATAGGCACATCCACTTTTACCCGTTTGGAAATAGACGAAGGATCAACGTCGATATGGATGATCGTGCGTGGAACGCTCAAGAAATGGTCAGGATTGCCAATCACGCGATCATCAAAACGTGCGCCAACAGCAAGTAATACATCACAGTCTTGCATGGCATTGTTGGCCTCGTAAGTGCCGTGCATGCCAAGCATACCAAGGTATTGCTTATCAGTTGCTGGATAGCCACCCAAGCCCATAAGAGTGTTGGTGACTGGATAGCCTAATGCTCTCGCTAATTTAACTAATTCGTTTGAAGCATCGCCCAAAACCAAGCCGCCGCCTGTATAAATCATTGGGCGTTTAGCTTCGAGCAGAATTTTGACTGCTTTTTTGATTTGACCTGAGTGACCTTTCACAACTGGCGTGTATGAGCGCATCTCTATCGTTTTAGGATAATCAAACTCAGCAAACTCAGCGGTGATGTCCTTAGGAATGTCAACTACAACAGGGCCTGGACGACCACTTGCTGCAATGTAAAATGCTTTTTTGAGGGTGATAGCGATGTCACGTACATCTTTAATCAAAAAGTTGTGCTTCACGCATGGACGCGTTACGCCCACCATGTCAACTTCTTGGAATGCGTCCATGCCGATGGCGGCAGTTGGCACTTGGCCGCTAATTACCACCATAGGGATCGAGTCCATGTAAGCGGTTGCAATGCCTGTTACCGCATTGGTTGCGCCTGGGCCTGATGTCACAAGCGCTACGCCAACTTCACCCGTTGCACGTGAAAAAGCATCCGCGGCATGAACTGCAGCTTGCTCATGGCGAACGAGAATATGTTTGAAGTGATTTTGCTTAAATAGCGCATCGTAAATGTGCAGCACAGCGCCGCCTGGATAGCCGAAGACGAACTTGACGTTCTCTTCCTGCAAACATCGCATGATGATTTCCGCGCCAGAAATTTGGCCTACTTTTTGCTGATTGCTATCGTCCATAACGTACTTGTATTTGCTAATAATCGGGTAACCCTGAACAGTAACCGTTTGCAGGCTTTTGGTCAAGGCTGGAGGCTTAGAATCTTCAGATTGTTAGTGTCAAATAAACCCTAAAACACATGGGCTTATTGTGTTTTTGGAGTGCATTTTGATTAAATATTTGAAAAGCGCATCGAAAGGTCGCTGGCTTGAATGTTTTTTGTGAGGCTGCCGATGGAAATTCTATCCACGCCCGTAAAAGCAATTTCTCTAACGTTTGCGAGATTAATCCCGCCTGATGCTTCAAGCACGGCTCGGTTAGCATTGATCGTCACAGCTTCTTTGAGCAATGCCATGTCAAAGTTATCTAGTAATATCAATGTTGCGCCTGCCTTTAATGCGCTTTCTAATTCCGCTAAATTTTCCACTTCAATTTGAATGCTTAAGTCATTGCCCTGCTGAGCCGCTATTTTATTGGCCTCCGTAAGCGCGGCCTCAATGCTACCTGCTGCGGCAATGTGATTTTCTTTAATCAGAATGCCATCGTGAAGCCCGATGCGTTGATTGAGTCCGCCACCAATGGTAACGGCATATTTTTGCGCAATACGTAAGCCCGGAATGGTTTTGCGCGTATCTAAAATGCGTGCTTTAGTGCCCTTGATCGCTTCAACATATTTTTGGGTTGCCGTTGCCGTTGCAGAGAGTGTTTGTAAGAAGTTTAAAGCACAGCGCTCAGCACTCAGCATTTCATGGGCTTTGCCTTTTAGCGTACAAAGTGTTTGATTGGCTTTAACTGATTCGCCTTCTTTGACTTGCCAATTGATAGCCACGCTAGGCGCAATTTGCTTAAAGCATTCTTCCACCCAAGGGATGCCGCAAATTACTGCGTACTCGCGAGAGATAATGCTGGCTTGGGCAAGTTGATTGGGCGCAATGAGTTTTGCAGTGAAGTCCTTGATATCATTGTCTGTGCCGCTTAAATCTTCAATGATAGCCGCATGGACATTGGCCTTGATCGACTCCGCCAACGCTGTCAATACTTGCTTGCTAATTAATTCGTTCATAAATTCCATTATAATGACAATCCGCTAGAGTTGTCTCAATAGCGCTTTTAGAAAAGTGAAACAGATTACATGAAGCTTTTATACTCACTCACTAGCCCTTATGCCCGTAAAGTTCGTATCGTCGCTGCTGAGAAACGCATTGCGATTGATTTGCAGGTTGTTGTGTTGAC
>Ga0164295_10003920_pt1 | contig 11858 bp, 1 predicted proteins | sample GEODES006metaG_FD_111798 | JGI IMG/M metagenome (GOLD analysis project Ga0164295, IMG submission 111798) | Oligotrophic lake water microbial communities from Sparkling Lake, Wisconsin, USA - GEODES006 metaG | ecosystem: Environmental > Aquatic > Freshwater > Lake | place: USA: Sparkling Lake...
CAGGGATAAGGCTATAGAAAAACGCAGGATCGCTCACCGGGCGGAAAGCTTGGTGCTTGCGCAGGATCCAGGGCTGCTCGCTGAGCGTGCCATTGGCGTTGAAGAAGTTCGTGGTGTTAAATGCGGAGGCCCCCAGGTTGTAGGGCAAGGGCAGCGCCTGATCATGCACCGTCCAACTGCGCGTGGTGTTGGTATCCCCCAGCGGAGGCGCCAGCATGCGGTCGATACCGCAGGGGATCAGGTAAACATACGGCGTGGCGCGCAGGGCGTTGGCTGCCAAAGAAGCAGGACCACCTGCACCGGGGGTGCCGATGGCGTAGGGGTCCATGCCGACGTAGCCGTCCAGCACGATGCCAGCGCTGCTGATCTTGGTGGCATAGCTGCTGGGAGAATAGCCGTGATCACCGGCCGCACCGGGAAGTCCGAAGAAGTTGTCACTGTGGTGGATGGTGCTGCCGAAAGAGATCACGATGCCGGGAACGCGGGAGCCGTCGGGCTTCTTGAGGTTGTTGCAGTAACGCGCCACATCCGGGTCTGCCATGAGGTCAGTCACGATGTTTTGCTGGAGGGTTTGCTTCCACGCATCGTCGTCGCTGGTCCTCGCAGGATCATCTTGAATGCGGCACAGCTCGCTGCGTAGGCTGAAGAGCGTGCCATAGGGGTCCGGGTTGTTGATGCCGAGGCGGCCTTCCGCCACTGAGAAGTCGGCGTTAAGCTGGGCCAGGGTGCCGGCCAGACCTGAGTCGCCGAGGGTGCTGACAGTGGCCTGCGGTTGGTCGCCACTGAGGTCGCCCAGCGCACGGGCGGCAACAATGTTAGCGATGGCCTTCTGTCCCGCGGTGGTTCCAAGCAGGCCGGTTTCATAGTCGTAGCTCTTGGCGGCAAGGTAGGTGTAACGGCCGGCGAGGTCATACAAGGTGCGGTATTGCTCCAGCGCCTCGTTGCGGAAGGTGCGGAAGGTCAAGTCCTTGGTGCGGTAGCCATTGATGCCCGCTGCTGCCCGCTGGCGGAAACTCTCGCGGTCGGCCAGCAGGTTTTGGCCTTCCACCAGCACGTTGCGAAGAGCCTCGTTGCTGCGCTGGTAGTCGGTGGCCAGTTGCGCCACTTCGAAGTGGGCTGAGTGCACCTCATGGAAAAGCAGCTCAAACTCATAGAGTTTCTGCTTCTCCTCGTAGCTGTAGCCCATGGCCTCAACCGTTGCATTATAGTCCAGAAAGATTTTCTCGATATCCTTCTCCAAATTCTTGGCGGACCTTCCAGTTGCCAATGAAATCACCTTCTGCAAGTTATAAACCACTAAACTCACCGTTCGAATATTGCCTCGCGCACCAGAGGTGCCATCGAAGGCCGCTCCAGTCACTTTCGGCATATATTCTAACAAGGCATTTCCTGTTTCGAGCGCCATATCGGCTAATGTCGAAAATGTTTCGCTCGCAACCTCAAGCGAAGCTTGTTTCGCCACTAATTCACCATAGGCTTTACCGATATCACCCCGCGTCTGATTGATGTTCTCGTGAAGCGCCACCAACTCCTCGAACAGCTTGAACTCGCGCTTAAGGCGGGTGTTGAGCACCTGCAGCTTCTGATTACTTTCGAGCAAGCTCACCTGCGCCTGATAGGAGTCCAGCAGCGCCTGCTGAATACGGCCAACTTGGGCACGCTGGCCGCTTGTGCCGGGAAACCGCTCGCTGGACCACAGCAGGTTTTTATTGGGCTTTATGGTGAGGGTCTTGCGCTCCAAGTGGGTCGGGGTGATCTCGCCATCGACGCCGACGGTGATGTCTGTGAGTGGGTCGTCGGTGAAGTCCGCGATTTCGGTCGGGACATTGAGGGTCAGGGTGACCGCCGTCGAGGTGTCCACCAAATCGCTCGGGCGATCGACGACGTAGAAGTTGTAAAGATCCGGTCCAGCGTAGTCCTGCGCGTAGGTTTTACCCGGGCCGATGTCGCCGCTGTAAGGCGCACCGAAGAGGTCGATGAGTTGGCTGACAAACGCACCCTCCTGATCGACATAGGCCGTGGTCGAATCGCTGATTTGGTTCTCCTGGTTGCGCAGCAAGCGGGACATCCTGGCCGCCTGATTGAAGGCTCCCTTGGCATTAAGCGTGGCCCGCAGCGCACGATCGTAGATCTGTTCGAAGTGGGATTTGCCTGCTTTCAGTTCCGTCGGCGAAATATCAAAGGCGATCGCTCCCGGGCTCAGGCCGAGCGGGTTGAGGTGGGCGTTGGCGCTGTCGATCGCGGCCTGGAAGTCGTTGCCCGCACTGGCAAGCTGATTGAGCTCTGGCACCGTGGTGCGGTCGATGACTTGCACGCCGCTGTGGTTCGGATTGGTGTCCTTGTCGGGCAGCAAAGTGTTGGCTGAGATCCAGTTCACATAACTGCCCTGCGAGCTGCGTGAGACCCATTCGTCGAGCGCCTGGTAGCGTGCCACCTCGGTGCGCGGGTTGACTTTGCCGTCGCGGAATTGGCTCCAGCCGCTGGCTGGATCGTCCTTGTAGTTCTGGCGATGCACCAGCGCCACGATCTGGCGGGCGCTGCTGGCGGCGTTGGCCGCCGCTGCCGCGAATTTCCGCTCGTCCTTGTAGTCGATCTGCACCGATTTGCCGAGCACGGTCACGTCCTCCGACGTGGTCTGCCAGGTGAAGTAGGGGTGTTCCAGCAGTTTGTAGTATCCTTTGAGCGCGGTCAGGTAGTGACCGTAGGCATCCCCATGCCCTTGCGGGAACATCCGCTGGGCGTCCGCCGCATCGACCACGCCGTTGGCGGTGCTGCTGCCGGTCTTTTCCTTGATGTTGTAGTTGGTGGCGTAGAGCACCTCGCCGCTATTGATGCCGCGGGTGTAGTTCCACCACAGGCGGTTGTAGGCGGGGGCCGTGCCCACGCCCGGATTGACTGAATCATCGCGGCCCTTGAGCAGCGCCAGTTCCTCATCAAGCGAGCTGGCCACCTGGCCTTCGAAGGAGAAGCGGCTGGTGTTGACTTCGGTGACCGTCGTCTGGTCGTCGATCGAGATCGTCGGGTTTGCTCCGTCGGCGTAGGCCTCGTTGCCAAGGATGGTGTAAAGGTCATTTAGGTAACCGGCGGCCAGGATCAGCCCGTTGTTAGCCGAAGCGAAGTCGATGCCCGAGCCGACTGTGAAGTTTTTGCCGCGGTTAAGCACGGTTTCGTAAATCTCGATCAGACCGACGTCGTTGATGTTATTCAAGTTCAGCGCGACGTCGCCTTCCCAGCGTTTACCCGCTTGGGTGAGCATGGAGACGTCGGTGTTGATCTCACTGTTGTAGAGATCGCTCATGCGCTGGTTGAAGGGGGTGATCTTGGCAAGCACCCTTTTGATCCAACCCTCGAGCAAGGCAGGCTCCGTCCAACCGGACCAACCCGCATCCGCTGCCTGACCGGCGACCTTGAGGCGATAGTTCATCGTGAAATAGGTGTCGCCCATCAGCACAGCGGGGTTGCTGATCGTCGCCGTCGGTGAGCCGCCGACGAGGATGGTTCCGCTCAGGTCGCCATTGGGTTTGAACCAGGTGCTGGTGCTCGCAGCGGTATTGATATTGCCGGAGGTGATCGTCGGGTTCGTGCCGCCGGTAGGGAAGCCGTAGCGCCACTGGAATTCATACAACTCCGGATGGCCGGCGTAGTCGCCGCTGTGGCGCAATGCCACCTGCTCATCGAGCGGATTGCTCGCCAGCAGCACCTTGAGGTCACCTTTGTAGAGGGCGGGATCGACCTTGATGATCTGCATCGAGACGGTATTACCCGGGTCGGTGAAGGCCTCGCCATTTTCAAACATCAGGGTGACGTAGCCCGTGCCCTTGCCCGTCGCGGTTAAGGCGTAGCTGTCCACCGCAGTGTCGCGATCGCGGATGTCTGCCAGCGTGGATTTGCCGATCGCGCGATTGTCCTTGGCAGGGTCCACCACATAGCTGCCTGGAGCTGTCGCACTCTCGCTGAAGGTTTCCAACAGCGTGCTCAGCGCATTGATGGCAGCATCCCACTTGATCTTGTATTCAGTGTCAGTGCTCGGGCAGAGCGCTTGCAATTCCGCCAGATCTGCCGTGCCAAGCACGTTCAGATTGAGGTAATCCTCACCGGCGATTTCATCGATGAACTCACCCTTGAAAACCAGTCCGCCCAAGGTTCCCGCATTGGCGTCAAAATAGAAACGTTGCTGCAAGCTCGGCGAGAGCTTCTGGAAATAGGTCTTGCCGGCGTAGTCGCTAGTCAGCACCGAAGGCGGCAGTTTGTCGAGGGTGCCCGCTGTCAGCAGCACCGTCTTGGCGCGGGTCGGGTCGTGCAGGGTCACGCTGTTGTTGGTGGCCCCTGTATTGGCGACCGCCTGCTGGTAAATCACTTCGGCACTGGTCGCTCCGCGGACTTGCGGCAATTGACCAGCAATGGCGCTGGCCTTGGGTAAGGTCAGGGTTTCTGCCGTCGAGAGCACCGGCACGATCTTGCGCATGGCGACCGGCAGGGTCGGATCATCCGGCCATTTCGGTTGATAGTGCAGTGTCACCGGCTCTCCGTTGCCGATAGCTGTTTCCGCGATGAAGGGCATCACTGTGCCCACGGCGCGTTGTGGTTGTCCGAGTAGGCTTAGGCTTGGCTCAAAGAAGCCGGGCAGAGAGTTGTAATAAAACTTCATGCCGAAGCTCACCGGCGGGTCGATCTTGACCTGCGGTGCGGTGGTGTAACCGGTGCCCGCGCTGGTCTCGGTGATCGACGTCACCGAGAAGCCCGTTGTATTGCCAAGTCCCGTCGGGGCAGTGCCTGCCGCCAGCTGGGTGCCGCCGGAAAAGGTGATCGTCGGCGCGCTGGTGTAGCCCGTGCCTGCGTTGGTCACCTCAATGCTTGTGACGAGACCATTGCTCAGCAGTGCGGTGGCCGCCGCCCCGCTGCCGCCGCCACCTGTAATGGCTACGGTCGGTGCAACGGAATATGTTTTGGTGCCGCTGGTGATGGTGAAGCTGGCGGCACTGAGCCCGCCCAGGAACGCCGTGGCCGTGGCGGTCGTACCGCTGGTCGGTGGCGCGACCCTGACCACGGGAGCGGTAGCGTAACCTGCACCTTTGAGAGAAATGGTGATGCCACTGACGCCGCCGCTGCTCACACTGGCCGTGGCGCTGGCGCTGGTCTTGGCGTGCGCGCCGCGGTAGGTCCAGTCGTAGCCCTGGCGATCCTTGAAGGTGAAGGTGTCGTAAATGTCGTAACTGTCCGGCAAAGCCGCGCTAGCCGGATCTGGCACGCTGGTGACTTCTTTGTTCATCACCGTACCGTTGCTGTCGAGGGGCAGCGGCAGTGCAAACAGCGGTCCCGGCGGCTGGGCTTTGGTTCCCGCGATGGCGTCGTAAGCCAACGGGTAGGTGAAAGTTTCACGCACGACTTGATACACGTCAATGCTCGGCCGGAGGTCGGTCGGGCTGGTGTAGGCCAGCAGCACAAAGGGCTGCGAGGTGGTTGTGGCAAAATTAAGGTCGTCGCGCAGGGCGTAGGCCCTTTTTCCGAGCAACAGCGCGTGTTCCTCGTTGGGGTTGAAGCCGGGCTTGGTGACATCGTTCTGGTAATAAACGCTGCCCGCCTGCTGGGAGGGCCCGAGATCGCCGGTGCCGATGCCGGAGGCGATGACGATCTGCGGTTTGCCCGTCGGATAGGCCGCCGTGTAGCGGCCGACCTTGGACGGCAGGAAAAACGGCACAAATTTCGCACTGGGAGGCGTCACTTCTTTGAACCACCAGACCGTGAGCTGATTGCGGCCGGACAAGGCATTCACCGGGATGATTGCCCCGGCCGCCGCTGCCGCTGCCCCCTTAAAGAAGGGATCAATGTAACCTGCGGGATAATAGTTGTCGCCGCCAGCAATGTAACCGGCCTTGGAATAACCCGCAGGTGGTTCGATGCGGTCGCCTACGTTCACCGTTGCCACCAAGTCCGCCACGCCATCGGCGTTGGTGTCGTTGATCGTGCTCACGGCTTCTGCACCGTTGAGGGGGCCCGCGCCGTCGGGATCCGCCACTGCGGGGCTGCCGAGTTTGGTTTCCGATTGAATGTACAGCGGTACATACCAGGGCGTGCCGCCTTCGAGAAACTTCAGCAAGGTCCGGCTGGTCTGGTCGCCGGAAGCGCTGAAGTCCGCCAGCAGCCGCTGGCTCTCGACTTCGATGCTGACTTCGGTTTCCGCCGGATCGTCCTGGAAAATGATCTGTGGCAGGTGGGCTGCGTCAAACTGCGGGCCGGTGGCAAGGCCGCTACCGGTGTTTGTCACCGTGACCGGTTCATAGGCGGAGAGCAAGGCCGGCCATAGCTGGAGGTATTTGCGCAGGTATTTAGGCCACTGGATCGACAGTTTCGGCGCTGCGGTGCCATAAAAGATTCCCGCGTCTTTGGCATCCAGCCAATAGATCTGGATCTTGTCCGGGTTGTCGTTCTCGCGCTCGGCGTGATAGACGAGCTGGCCGTTGGGGAGGGCTGTGGTTCCGTAGAGAGGCTTGCCTGAAGCCTGCGCGCTGTTGAGCGCGATGGATGGCACCAGATCCCGATCGCCTGCTGCTGGATTGGTCTGCCACGGCTGGAGTTGCTGACCGAGTGGAACTTCGATGTTGACGGGCTCGGCATCGCGTTTGGCGTTCACCACGTCGGCACCGAGGAATTGGCGGTTGCCTGTGCTTGCGTCCTCCGCACCTAGGTATTCCACAAACACGCTGCCTTCCAGATTGTAGGCGTGCAGGGCCGCCGTGCCGACGGTGTTGTCAAACCACAGCGTGCGGAGTTCGCCTGGCGCCGAATTGCTGGGGTCATTGCTGGGGTTGTAGCCCACCGGCGCATATTCGGTCGCGATGTGGCTGGGCATGAAACTGTTGTAAATCACGTTGGCTGCCACGATCCGCCCCGCCGGGATGGTCACCAGCGGCGCTTTGAACGACTTCTCCGTCCAATAGATCGGCCGCTGCTCGACGTTCGGTGACGAGGCAACGGAAAACACCTCGGTCTTGAATTTGTAGGTTGCGGTGGACTCGCCCACAGCGCTGGTGTCCGGCAGGTTCGACACCCACGTCACCGTCACCCGTCCCGCCTGGGTTGCGAACACCTTGCCCGCGTGTGGGCTGTAATAGTAGGGCAGCGGCGCCAAAAACTCCCGCGCCGTCGCGCTGCTGATGGTTTCGCTCGGTTTGCCGCGCAGGGTCAGGGTCAGTCCTTTGACGATGTCCACCCGCTGGCCAAGCAGGGTTGCGCCGCTGACTAAGGCGCTGGGTACCGAGGCCACCGTGACGATATTCGTCGTGGTGGAGCAACTCGTTACCGATACACTGCCCGTCGCCACCAGCGGCTGGGTCGCGCCATTGAGATTGGTCAGATAGCTATTGGCAAACACTTCGCCCGGTTTTACTGGTTCAGCGCGCCAATAGCTGCTCGCCGTGATGGCTCCGCTCCAGGTGACCTGCGGACGCTGGATCTCATCGCCGAAGGCGTAGCGTGGCACACCGGAGGCGAAGGAGCCGCCAAAGCTGGTGCGCACCACAATTGCGGTCACGACAGGTGCTGCGGGAATGGTCACGTCGCGCGCCATTGGGTAACGCCCGGCGGTGATTCCCAAACCCGCATTGATCGGCCCCGAGGTCGCCGAGGTCGCGCCCAGGCCCGCAAACTGCGGCGTGGTGGCTCCGCTGCCCGTGGGGATGGCAGGTGCCGCGATCGTGACGGTGGGTGGCGCGGCGGGGCTGTAGCCACTGCCGCCGCTATTGAGGGTGATCGATGTCACCACGCCGCCGGTTAGCACAGCGGTGGCGGTGGCCGTCGTGCCGCTGCCCGGTCCGATCGTGACCACTGGCGCTGAAGTGTAGCCCGAGCCGCCGCCGCGCACGGTTATGGCCGTGACTACTCCTCCTGCCGAAACCGTGGCAAAGCCGCCCGCACGACGATGGTCGAGCACGTTCCTAACGTCGCCCTTGATTTCAAATTGGGCGTGCGCCCAGGGCGCCAGCAGCAGAGTGCCGAGAGTGGCGAAAAGGAGAAAAAATCGGGTATTCATCGCGTATGAAAGTTGCGGGGTGGGACAACAAAACGTCCGTTAAAAAAATGAAAATCGGCTAAGGGGCGCAGACGGCACGGGGGACTTTGGGCGTAGTGGCCCTTGCCACCTGCACTGCGGTGGTCCGCTGCTGTCACTTTCCTTGCGCCGTCCATGATCGGTCTTGAAGAAGGAAAAACCGTTTACTTCGTGACGCTGACCGTCTTGAGCGAGACCGTTTTGGCCGCACTCTCTCCGGACATCCGGCGCTCAAGGGCGATCAGGCGGGCTTCCATGCTTTTATCCTTGGCGGCGAGCTCGCGACGCAGCGCGGCATTCTCGGCCTGCACGGTCTCCAGCTTGCGGGCCAACTCTTGCGTCGCCGAGACGTTCAGCATCGCGATCGCATCGTAGTCCACGGTGCGGAAGTCCGACACCTCGCGACCATAGACAAACACTTGCTCGTCCTTCACCTGGCCATCCGGGCGGAAGGCGCCATCGCGGATTTCCAGCACCTCGTGCACCGACTGATCCGTTTTGCCGATGAGTTTCACTCGATCGCCTTTCTTGAGGTCGGTGGACAGCTCCACCCAGCCGTTTTTCACCGTCGCCTTTTTGTAGAGATCCGGAACTACCCCTGTCGTTTGGAGCACCGCCTGCGGATAAACCGTCTCCACCTGCTGCGCGATCACCTTCTTCTGCGGACCCTTGCCGTTGGCCACCTTGTCCTTGAGGTGGTAATCGGTGACTGCTATTCCCATCAGGGTTGCCAGATCCTTGCCCGAATCGCTAGGATGAAGATCTGTTTTGATCCGGAGATCCGAGTTTATCCCAACATAAGGGGCAATAATGCGGCCATCTGCAAATATAGATGTGTTGTTATAAGTGGCGCTGGCCGTATCACCTGCCTGGCCTCCGCCGGTGTCGAGATATCCAATAGTCGCATAGGTGCCAGAACTCGTTCCGATGTTCAACCGGGCTTGATTCGAAGCTGTGCCAATCTGGACGTTACCGGCCGCAGTGAACAGCAGCCAGCTGGGAGTGAATGCGCCCAATCCGGCTGGGCCAAAACCAAAGTTGTTGGATGACTGACCGTAGCCCAAGCTGGTGGCGACATGCCCGACCCGCACAAAGCTCATATGCGCGGCAGTGTGGTCATTGGCAGGACGGTTAATTTGCAAAGAGCCGTATTTGGCGGAATCTGTTGCTCCATCGTCGATTTGGAGCTTGGTCCCTGGATTTGTGGTGCCGATTCCCACATTGCCGCCGTTGGGGTTAAGAGATAGGCCAAATGCATAGTTATCCCACGTTCTCATGGATTGGATCCAACTTGTGTAGCCATAGGTATTGTTATAGGTCCCGAAATGAAGGGCAGTATCGGACGCGCCGATGGCGGCGATGGCGTTTGCCGACGTCACCGAACCGGTGGCCGTGAAGGCGGATATTGGAGCTTGCACCTGCAGTAAGTTGGCGGGCGTCGGAGTGCCGAGGCCTAATCTGCCAGCAGAGGTCAAGCGCATCACAACGTTATTGGCATCGTCGCGGACATACCATCCGTTTGCTCCGATATTGAGGTAAGTCGCGTCATCCGTCGCCCGGGGCCAAAAGACAGGCTTAGATACACCTGCGACGGCCGTACCATAAATCTGCGAACCCGGTCCCATGACGATGGGGGCATCCGTGGTGAGGGTGTCCGTAAAGCGGCCGTTGCCTCGGACGTCCAGTTTGTAACCAGGGCTCGCGGTACCGATGCCGACAAGGCCGTTGCCTTTGATGCGCATGGTCTCGGTCATGGCGGCAGAAGTACCATAGCCGAAGACAACGTCAGCAGCATTGGTATCCGTATGAATCTGAAACTGATTGTTCTGAATGCCGAATCCGAAGTGCGCACCCGAAGTGCCATACAGGGCAATTTTATCACCCAGTGCATTTGACATGCTCAGCGGAAAGCCTGGCGTGGTGGTACCGATGCCGACGTTACCGCCGTTTGGATTGAGCAGCAGGTTTTGCGCGCCGACACCCTCTTTGAACGATTGAATGAAGCCGGTACCGTCGCCAGAACTATCGACACCGAGGCGCAGGCGCTCGGTGACATCATCCGCGGTGACGAGCAACTGCGGGGTGGAGGTGCCGATGGCGGCTGCGGTGACGGTGAAGCGTGACGGTGGGGTGCTATTGCCGATGCCGACATTGCCGGAGTCGAGGGCGGTGAGGGCGGTGCCGCCATTGGAGCCAAGCTGCTCAGCATACCTGGAGCGCAGGGCATACGCCGAGGAGACGATCTGCTGGCGCGGGGAGACTTCATTGTCCACCGCGACGGTGCCGTCATCAATGGTCACACCGAGGAAGCGGCTGCTGCCGCCAAAGACGCTGAGGTCGTTGATCTTGACCGTCGGCGGCCCTTTGGTGGTCTCGCTGTACCCCAGCGGCGTGCCCGCCGTGGCGCTGCCGGCACCGACGAGCACGCTGAACTCACCCTCGGCAATGGTCACCACCTGCTGCTCGGAATAGAGCAGATTCGCCGTCAGCGAGTTGGAGGCATGATCCCAAATACGGAAGGTGACCGTGCGGTTCACTGGTGTACCGGAACCCATGACCGTTCCTGAGGAATTTAGGGCGCGACCCTGATAGCTGATGAAGCCGGGCACCGTGCTGGTGATGGTCTGGGCGTGGGCAGTCTGCAACAAGCAGAGAGTGGCGAGGAGGGTGGCGAGTCGTTTCATGATGGTTTTAGAGTTAGAGGTCAGAGGTCAGAGGTCAGAGGTCAGTATTTTAGTTTTTTACTGGGTAAGCGTGCCGATTTCGGAGACGCGGTGGAGGGTGAAGGTGCCAGTGACGGTGATGCTGTCCTTGCGCAGGCCGGTGAGGACTTCGGTGTAGTTGCCGGCAATGACAGTGGCGCCGTAGCCCGTGGCGGAGACGCCCTCCGGGGCAGTGGCTGAGATGGCAAAGGTGACGGCGCGGCTGAGGTCGTAGCTTTCCTGGCCGGAGACCAGCGCGGTGGTGCCGCTCTTGTTGTCGTGATCCGGGTGGTATTGGTGGACGAAGGGGCTGGTGGGATCGTTGAACGGGGTCGAGATCGTGCAGTTCATGCTGCCACCCAGGGCCATGGTCCCGCTACTAAGCACCCGGTCGAGCGGCAGGTGCGCTGCGACGATTCGTCGCGCGCTGGCTTTATCTGCCACGCTGAGCCTGCTTTCTGCGGTGCAGATCCCAGGCTGCGGGGTAGCCCCCGCAAGCTGGCCGAGAAACACCTGGGAAAGCACTCGCGCATTTCCCGCATCATCGACATGGACGATGTAGCGCAGCGAGTAGGTCTGGGCGGTGGCGGTGCCGGTGTAGCCAGCGGTTTTGCTTTCCACCCCACCGACGACGGCATCGCCCAGCCACAGTCCGGCAAGCGAGGCCTTGCGCGCTGTGACCGGCAGCAGGATGTCGTAGAGATTGCTGCTGGCGGTGAAACGCAGCAGGGAGGCGTAGAAGGCATTGCTGCCACCTGTCATCGCCGCGCGGTCGATGCCGAAAGTGAGTTCCACTGCTGCATTCGGCCCCACGACTTCGGTGAAGGCGGCGGAAATGGCGGTCTCCGTCCAGCTGGCGGTGGCTGTATCAAAGGTGCGGCGGCGCAGTGGCACACTGCCGGTAATGCCTTCCTGGCCCGTGGGAGCATTGGCGGAGGCCACCGGTGCGATGGTCACCGTGCTGACCGCAGAACTGCGGTTGAGCAGGCGCAGCGTCACTGTCGAGCCAGTGCGGCCGAAGTCGATTCCCGAACCGTTGCTCAGGCTGATCTCGACCGGTGCGTAGAAATTGCCGACCACCTCGGAATCGAACCAGTAGGCCTGATTTC
>Ga0164295_10003921_pt1 | contig 11857 bp, 9 predicted proteins | sample GEODES006metaG_FD_111798 | JGI IMG/M metagenome (GOLD analysis project Ga0164295, IMG submission 111798) | Oligotrophic lake water microbial communities from Sparkling Lake, Wisconsin, USA - GEODES006 metaG | ecosystem: Environmental > Aquatic > Freshwater > Lake | place: USA: Sparkling Lake...
CCATATTCGAAGCCTAAAACAGCAAATTCTGACAACAATGAATTGAAAATTCTGAAAGTGCCCTGTTCGTTCGATATCTTACTAAGCCTGTTGTACTGAGCATTCGTCTCGGAGTCAAAAAGAACGGCGTGTCTATGGGAAAAAGTACCCCTTTTCACATCCTGCCCACTCATTCTAACATCCTTTCCTTCATTAAGTATCGAGGCGTAAGCAAGTAATTCACCAATAGACCAGTCCAATTTATCTGCATCAACCAACTTGATTTTATCCTCTATAAGACGCTTCATTTTTGGTAGCGGCTTAAAGGAAGAGGGAATTTCATGCATTTTGTCCAAAAGATCCTGGAGAACACTTTTATCAAGACCGGTTACTGGTGTATTTTCGAAATTAGCATACGTAGAGCGAATCATTTCTTTCCAGGCTTGCTCAGGCTCTTGCATTATGTAAGGCAGGTTGTGTTCTTTAACCTCATTAAGCCTTTCTTGCAGCATATTCCAAAAGTCCGCTTCTAATTCATCAGCAATCTTTTTCTCCAATTCACCTCGCTCTACCAGTCTTTTTAAATAAATTTCCCGGGGATTTGGATGATTATTTATGATGGAATACATGTCGGGTTGGGTGAATTTAGGGTCGTCACCTTCATTGTGCCCGTGTCGGCGATAACATACCATGTCTATGAAAACATCTTCGTGAAAAGTATGCCGATATTCCGTGGCCAGTTCTGCTGCAAAGACAATAGCTTCAGGATCGTCACCATTTACGTGAAATACAGGTACACCAATAGCATTAGCAGCAGACGTACAATAAGTGGAGGAGCGCGCCTCTTCCCAGTCGGTGGTAAATCCAACCTGGTTATTTATAACGAAATGTAGTGTTCCTCCTGTGTAGTAACCGGGAAGTTTACTCATTTGAACGGTTTCATAAACAACGCCCTGTCCGGCCACAGCAGCGTCACCATGAATCAGCAATGGCAATATACAATCGTAATTTTCTTTGTAAAGTACATTGGCCTTCGCCCTTGCAAAACCTTCAACCACAGGGTTTACCGATTCTAAATGCGATGGATTCGGCGCTAATTCAAGGTGAACGGTAATGCCATCTGGTGTTTTTACCTGAGAGGAATATCCTAAATGATATTTTACATCACCATCACCAAAACTTTGATCAGGAATAGCAATACCCTCAAATTCATTGAAAATATGGGTGTAAGTTTTACCTAAAATATTGGCAAGTACATTTAATCTTCCTCTATGTGCCATACCCATGATGACCTCCTTGGTGCCGTGAGAGGCCGAATAGTTAATGATGGCATCTAAAGCGGCAATCGTGGCTTCACCTCCTTCCAGGGAAAAACGCTTCTGCCCGATATATTTGGTGTGAAGAAATTTTTCAAAAATGACAGCGCCATTCAATTTTTCTAATATCCTTTTCTTTTTTTCAATGGACAGTCCATATTGGTTTTCAGGACGGTGGTTTTCAATCCTATCCCTTAACCATCTACGTTTGTCCCGGTCCTGAATATGCTGGAACTCAAAACCAATATGACCACAGTAAATTCTATTTAAGTGAGCTATAATTTCAGATAAAGTAGCCTGAGCGGGCAATCCACATTCTGTTCCCGCTGCAAAGGAAGTAGAAAGATCGCTTTCTGATAAATTGAAATCCTCTATTTGTAATTTTGGATGACGATCTCTCCGCTGACGGATGGGATTGGTCGTGGAAAGCAAATGTCCACGAGATCTGTAGGCGTTAATTAACGCAACTACTTGAAACTCTTTTGTAGAAAAATTCGTTCCCGAAGACTTTTTTTCGATGGTTGAAGATTCTGCAAATTCAAAACCTTTGAAAAAATGATACCATTCTGGATCTATCGACGTAGGATTTTCTAAAAATCGTAAATACATCGATTCAATGTATGCTGGGTGGGCATTACTTATAAATGAAAAATCACTCATTTTATATTTGCACTTTAAACGTTTTTAATCATCATGCAAATAAAAGGTACTTTTAGTCAAATATCAACTTTTCAAGCATATATAATTGGGGATTATTTTTCCTTTACCCAAACTTTTTTGGTGTTATTATTTTAATTATTTGGATTTATTAAGTGTTTTGTTTACTTTTGCCCTTCGAATAAAATGTTAAAAAAATATAGCCATGGCAAATCATAAATCTGCTGCAAAACGCATACGTCAAAATGCTAAGCGCCGTTTACAAAACAGGTACTATAAGAAGTCCGCTCGTTCTGCTATAAAGAAGCTTCGTCACATGTCTGAATCAGCTGAAGCTGGTTCTTTCTTAGGCAAAGTGGTGCAGATGATTGATAAATTATCAAAATCAAACACCTGGCACAAAAATAAAGCGGCGAACCTGAAAGGTAAGTTAACTCGTTTCGTTAACGGTTTAGCTAAATAGTATTTTAGTTTTTTAGAGTGAATAAAAAAGTTCTGATATCAAGTTATATCAGAACTTTTTTTAATTTTTTACCATTTTATATGAATTAAATAGGCAATATTGACCCTGGGCCTTTCGTTAAATCATTACTTTTTTTAACTTAGCACTGCCTAAGAATTATCAATCTTTAAAATTATATTAATGGCCATAAATTCAGCAAACTCTGGGGTACAGAGATATATCCGCGGAGTGGTTGTAGTTGTGTTGTGCTTTGTTGTGTTTAACCTGAATAGCCAGGATATACACTTCTCTCAGTTCTATATGTCCCCTCTGAATTTAAATCCTGCAATGACAGGTGTCATGAATGGCAATGTTCGACTTACAGGAAATTATAGAAATCAGTGGGCCAGTGTTTTAAGAGATAAATCGTTTCGTACCTATTCAGTTTCTTATGATCAGCGATTTGCCGTTGGACGAAATGATTTTTTTGGCGTGGGTGGTACCGTTTGGGGAGATAAGGCGGGCGATGCCGGCTTCGCTACCCAAACAGGTAAGTTATCCTTTTCCTATAGTAAAAGAATTGGGGGCTATCGCGATAAAGCAAGTTATGTGGTGGTCGGTGCAGAAGGTGGAGCAGCTCAACGAAGTATAGATTTCTTGAATCTGCGTTGGGGAACCCAGCATAACGGTTCCGGTGGTTTTGATCCAACAATAAGTTCAAACGAAACTGGTTTCAATATAGATAATTTTATATTTGCCGACATGGCCGCTGGCCTCCTTTGGTTTAATGTGTTAAATAAAAATACAAACTATTATATCGGTGGAGCGTACCACCATTTAAATAGACCAAATCAGGCATTCTCAAGCACTAATGTTGCAGGTGTTAATGTTAGAAATACCGATCTTATTTTTACCAGAATTACCGTTCATGCTGGAGGAGAATTTCCCGTTGCTCAAAATTTAGGCGTTCTGCCTGGTATCATTTATATGAAACAAGGTCCCGCTTTTCAAGTGAATGGAGGAAACAGTTTTCGTTTTACCTTAAATGATAATCCTGGGGAATATCAGGCTTTTCAATTGGGTGTCTGGGCTCGTATCTCTTCCAAAGATAATGGAACAAGCGGTAACGTCCCTGCAACGTCAGGAGGTGTACTCGTCGATGCAGCCATTCTCTCTGCACGTTTCGATTTCAATGATATGAGTCTTGGTTTCAGTTATGATGTTAACGTCTCACCCCTAAGAGCTGCTTCAAATGGTCAAGGTGCCTTTGAATTTAGTTTGCAATACAAAATACTAGGAAATACTAAAAAATCTGTGTATTGTCCCGATTTCTAATCTCTAAAATCTACTTATCGTGTTCTCATCAAAAAACAAAACAGAAGAAAAATCTAACATCTCCGCTATTCCTTCTCCCAATGCTTTTAATACACTGGCAGTTGGTACCGTCATTGAAGGAAATGTTAGGTCTGCCAGCGATATTCGGGTAGATGGTTCGATTTTTGGGAATTTAACCTGTGATTCTAAAGTAATAATCGGCCCAAGTGGTATTATTGAAGGCGATGTCAGTTGCGCCAGTGCCCACATCGAAGGCAAATATAAAGGAAAATTAACCGTCGGAGATGTGTTGAATATAAGAGAAAATGCCGTCGTTACCGGTGATATTATTACCCAAAAATTAATTGTTCAGGCTGGTGCTTCTTTTAATGGTTCCTGCGTTATGAAAAATAAATAGTTTCCCGCAAATAATGAATAAATCATCAAGTACTCATTTTATGAAATACGCTGGAATGGCTTTTCAAATGGGTGCTATTATTTTACTTTCTGTGCTCTTTGGGCAATACTTGGATAAGTTCTTAAAACTTTCCTTCCCTTTGTTTACCCTCATTTTTGTTCTGTTCGGTACCTTCGCTTCACTTTATCTGTCGCTTAAAGACTTCATTACGCCCAAAAAAGGTAAATAGTTTATGACACGTCAATACCGTGATGCTTATTCGTCCTTTTTTGCTCTGTTTGTGGTCACCCAACTAGCTGTCTGTGCTCTTATTCTCTTCTTTTCAAAATATTATATTCCTGATTCAAAGGTCGGATGGGTCGCTAATGCTTATTTTTCTCTCTTTTCTATCGCTATTTATTTGTCAGCACTGAAAAATCTTTCCCTCTCCGCTGGTAGTGCTTTTATTAGAATCGTTATGGGGGGAAGTGGTATTAAAATTGCCGGCGCTATCCTGGTTCTCCTTTTAGTTCATCTTTTAGTACAACCTCTCGAAAATCCTGAAATTATTTTGTTCCTCTTAATCTATGTTCTTTTTGCTATATTTGAAACCTACACTTTGACGAAGTTGAATAATCAATAATTTTTTATTTATGCCTAATAGCCTTCCTTTTTTATTAGATGTTAATGCCAGTCAATATACATTTCAACTTATTGATGCGGATAATATTACGCTAAATGATTCCGATGTAAATAATCAAATTATTCTGGACAATAATAAATCAAAGTTAGTCTCTGTAAAGGGGGTGGATCATGAGCTGAAAAGATACCAGATTCAAATAGATGGACGAATCTACCATGTTCAAATATCAGATGCGGTGGACCAGCAGATCCTAACCATGAACTTGAAATCTAAAAGATCAAATCAATTAAAAGAACTAAGAGCACCCATGCCTGGATTGGTCAGGCAAGTTAACGTCCAAGTAGGTGATCAAGTCGATGCCGGTGATTCTCTCTTTATTCTGGAAGCTATGAAAATGGAAAATTTATTGAAATCTCCAGTAAATGGTAAGGTTTCTGATGTTTTCGTAAAACCGGGAGAATCCGTTGAAAAAAACCAGATTCTCCTCAGCTTTAGTTGATATTTTTCTATCGCTTTTCTTTGTTTTGTACCTTGTTAAAGGCGTCTAAGCCACAGCGCAAAAAGTTTGCATACGTCTCCACATCTGGCGTGTAAGCAGCGGGTTTGTTTAAAAGCTCTCCCGATGGCGAAAGTAAAGCGTAGTACGGCTGACTATTTGTATTGAAATAACTGGTTTGAAGATTAGACCACTTGTTTCCAACCGTCCTCAATTTCCTGGTGCTTCCACTCGCTTGCGTTACCGTTATTTGCTCTTCCTCAGGTAATAACGTTTTATCATCAACATATAGGGAAATGATGACATATTTGTCGTTAAGTAAAGAATATACCGTTGGGTCTGGCCATACATGTTCTTCCATTTTCCTGCAATTAACACAAGCGTACCCAGTGAAATCAATCATTACGGGTTTATTCACTGATTTTGCAAAAGCTAATCCAGCTTCTAAATCCTTAAAGCAATTTAAATTATGCGGGCAATCACAATCATACACCAGGCTGTAGCAGGTAGGTGGCGCCATTCCACTTAAAGCGGTTAAAGATTTATACGTTCCGGCCCGTTCGTCAAATCTGAAGCCAGACACTAAATACGCAACAAATAATATGCTTGCAAAGCCTAAAATTTTATGCGTCAGGCTTCTTTTATCCTTTTTTGATTCGTGGCCAATGCGGATAACACCAAATAAATAAAGAGCGAGTGCGCTAAAAATGATAATCCAAAGGCCTAAGAAAATTTCGATTTTTACCAATCCCCAATGTTTCACCAAGTCTGCATTAGAAAGGAATTTAAGGGCAAGAGCTAATTCTAAAAATCCTAAAACGACTTTCACGCTGTTCATCCAGCCACCTGATTTTGGTAGTCTGTTCAATAAACCCGGGAATGCCGCAAATAAGCCAAAGGGCAAGGCTAATGCTAGTCCAAATCCTCCCATTCCTACCGTTAATTGCATAGCCCCAGATGATGATGACATCGTTCCCGCCAAAAGAGAACCTAATATTGGGCCTGTGCAAGAAAAGGATACTAAAGCCAGGGTCAGGGCCATGAAAAATATACCTATTATTCCTCCAGCGCCTTCCGCAGAACTCGCTTTATTCGTCCATGATTCCGGTAAGGCTAACTCGAAATAGCCAAAAAACGAAATAGCAAATACGATAAATATAACAAAAAAGAATACGTTTAGTCCCACATTCGTAGAAATATCATTGAGTATATCAGGTTGTATGCTGTCCATTAAATGGAAAGGAATACTTAGCAAAACATATACCATGAAAATAAAAAACCCATATAGAAATGCATTGATTATGCCTTTCTTTCTATCTACAGATCCCTTGGTAAAATAACTTACCGTGAGCGGAATCATGGGGAATACACAGGGAGTCAACAAGGCTAATAATCCGCCTAAAAAGCCCAGAAAAAAAATGTTAAAATAGGAATCCGTTTCAGCTGATACGGTGGTTTCATCTGTTGAACATTCATTTATGGGTTTTCCAGGTTTTGATAAAGAGAAAACACCCGTTTTTTCAACTTGGATGGGCGATTCATCGGTTTCTATGATCGTCGGAACAGCTGGTGTTTCGTTTCCCTCAGTTTCTAAACTTGTTTTTTTTTCCTCACCATCAGTGGCTTCTTCTTTCGAAGCCGTTACCTGAAATGAAAAGTTAGCTTCTCCAGGAGGAAGGCATCGCTCCTTATCGCAGGCCATGAATTCTACATACCCAGTGATTGGTTTTGTTGGATCGGTTACCCTTATTTTTTGTTTGAAAATGATTTTACCCGATAACTTTATTACGTTCATTCCGAAAATATCATCGAAACCTTTGTATATGTTTCCTTCCTCCAGTGCTTTTCCTACTAAAGTATAATGAGAACCTTTGTCCCAGATGATGCTCGTGCGTATTGGACCATCGTCACTCTCCAAATATTGGGAATAAATGTTCCACCCTTCATCTATCTGAGCGATAAATTGAAGCTCATACTCATTTTTAGCTGTGTTTTTCCATTGGTAATTCCAACTTACCGGATTAAATATCTGGCCGTGTAAGTTTATGATTAAGCCTAAAAAAAAAGCTAAGGATATAGGTAGTTTCATTGAACGCATAAATTTTAAAATGAATGATTGGTAAGTTTCATAACGTAAAATTACAAAACAAATTATTAGCCTAAAGTAACCTCGGTTACATACATTAAAATGAAACAAATGTTTTTAAAACCTAAAAATTATGAAAATATCTTGGAACTCGTTAGCAATGATTCAAATAACTTAAGCCCGTCTGTGTTACCAACCATTTCATTTGCCGCTCGTTCAGGGTGTGGCATCATGCCAAATACGTTTCGTTTGAGATTACATATTCCTGCTATATTATCAATAGATCCATTTGGATTGGAGGGTGCATCTACATTTCCTGAAGCATCGCAGTAGCGAAATAAAATCTGGTCGTTTTGTTTCAAACCTGCTAAGGTTACTTCATCAGCAAAATAGCGCCCCTCTGCATGGGCAATAGGAATTTTTAATGCCACATTAGGCGTCAGTTGGGCCGTTATAACACTTTGATTGCTTGAAGGTACAATGTGAACATTCTTACAAATAAATTGCTGATTTTCATTTCTAAGCAAGGCGCCAGGCAATAAACCGGCCTCACATAATATTTGAAAACCATTACATATACCCCAAACTAATCCTCCTTTTTCCGCAAACGTAATAATTGACCTCATTATAGGTGAGAATCGGGCAATGGCGCCAGATCTTAAATAATCTCCATAGGAAAATCCTCCAGGTAATATAATACAATCTCCCGGTTCAAGTCCTTTTAAATCTTCATCCTTATGCCATAATTTGATGGTTTCCATACCCAGATAGCTGGAAAAAACTTCAAAAACGTCCTCGTCACAATTTGATCCAGGAAAAACTACAACGCCAAATTTCATACAGATAAGTGTTGATTTTATAAAAATAATCCTACATAATGGCTAACTAATAACCCCAGAATGAATACAAAATGAAAAATTTCAGCCAGTTTAGGCTTCATAGAAATAAATCCTAAAGAGGTTAATAATCCTAATGGTAAGGAAAGTAAGAGATAAACATCATTTCCTTGCTTAGGTAAAACAAATAGTACCATAAAGGTAATACCTAAAATCCAATACATTATGTTTATTCGTTTCCTCGATTGTATAATTTTCCGATAGGCAATCTTGTTGTAAGAAAAAATTAAAAATAGAACAAGACAAATAAAAATAAAGTAAAGCAACAGATTTATATACTCAAAAGATGTTACCGTAAAGGTGGGTTTATTGAAAATACCAGTAAACTGAAGTTTATAGAATGAGTCAAAACTGTTTTGCCAGTAATAATAGATGCCAGCAAAAAATGGAGGCACTATAAAACCGCATAATACCATAATCCTTTCCTTGATATTGTAAGTCCTTAAAATGCTTAATGCAATGAATATGAATAAAATAAGGTAGATTGAAGGTGGAAAGAATAAAAAGGAAATACCCGCAAGTAGCCCTGCATTGAAAATATGATCAGCAGATTTAGGTTGATTGTAAGTGCCAAGTAAAATGTAAAGAATAAGTATTGTTAAAGTATTAACAAAATGAAAAGTGGATAAAAATAAAAAATACGGGGAATAACAACTGAGTAAAATGATAAATAAGCCAGGGAATACGGTGGATGCCTCGGCTAATCTATATTTATTTATTATCTGATTTCCCAGCGCAACCTGTATAGCCAGCAACAATAATACAGTAATTCTTGCCACAATGCCTGAGTGACCGATTAGATAGCTTATTTCGTTCATTAAAATGCCACTCTGGCTGGGTTCCCAAAGGGGAACACGTATATATACACTGGAATGCCAAATAAATGCAAAGGAAAATCCTAAGACGCTTGCTAATATTTGGTTGGTTCTAAAAAGTTGCAGCACTGCAAATGTTTTAAGTTGTTTTAAGTTCGCGAAATATAAGAAATTTATAGCTCATTGGCCTAAAAACATCGCCGTTTTCCTATGAAAGCGTCTTTTCTTTTAGGTTACTTGCATAGCAAAGGTAATATTTTTCAATGCCACCAGGCGGTAAAGGATAATCAACACAGTCTGACATTGGCTTGACAATACCCTCTTTAGTCAGAATTTTAATTTCTTCCTGGGCATAAGAATACGCCCGATTACTCTCCTTGCCACTAAATAGTAAAAAGGATATTTCTTCGTCATCACCCTTCCACCAGCTTTTTATGTTTGATTCTTCCACCAATAATTTTTCGCTTGAGATAGGCACGTCAGAAAATTTTAATTTGAACAATTCTCTGTTCAAAAGGGCTTTACATATAAAAGCAAGCAAACGGTCTTCCTCATTTTGCCATTCTTTGATGGCAGAAAAAATATCAAAGTCGTCTAGTGCAGCAAATTTATCTAATAAAAATAAAGCATTTTCCGATAAATGATCTTCCGTTATGTCATTGTCCATAAAATATTTTAAAGAAGACGGTATATACTGTAACTGATTTCTTTTATGCAATATCCGAGCTCTTTCAATGATTTTTATTAACATATTTTCGGCAGCTAATACGGTCTTATGCAAATAAACCTGCCAATACATTAATCTTCTGGCAATAAGGAATTTTTCTACACTATAAATGCCTTTTTCCTCAACAACTAACGCTCCATCTGAAACAGATAGCATTTTTATAATTCTGCTATATCCAACAACCCCTTCCGTAACCCCTGTAAAGAAGCTATCTCTGCTTAAATAATCCAGTCTATCTACATCGAATTGTCCGGAAACAAGTTGTGAAAGAAAATATTTTGGATGGGTACGGCGGAATATCGAAATAGCTTCCGTTAACTTTCCCTCAAAGGTTATATTCAAAGCTTCCATAAAGGCAATAGACAGCTTTTCATGGGAAACTTTAATTAAGGTGTTTTCTAAAGTATGTGAAAACGGACCATGTCCAATGTCATGTAATAAAATGGCAATGCAAGCTGACGTTTGCTCGTGAGGGGAAATTTCTACCCCCTTCGATGTTAATATAGACAGCGCTTCCTGCATTAAATGCAAAGCACCCAGGGCATGGTGAAATCGGGTGTGATGAGCGCCAGGGTAAACATAATGAGCCAGGCTTACCTGCTTTATTCTGGATAGCCTTTGAAAATAGGGATGGTTTATCAAATCAAGTAGAATTCCCTCAGGTATTTGGATGAACCCGTAAACAGGATCATTGATTATTTTTGACTTTTGCATAAGTCGACGAAATTTTTTAAAGCAATATTTAATCGCCCATGGCCGTTTTAATCCGTATTTTAACGGGAAATTACTTATAATTGTTTCATTCTTATTATTTACTTACTTTAGCTATTATGGATAAAATTAGAATTCTTTGGGCAGACGATGAAATTGATTTGTTGAAACCTCAGGTTATGTTTCTTGAATCAAAAGGTTATGAGGTAATTATGGTCACAAATGGCCATGATGCCGTCGATGAATGTGCCACAGGAAATGAGTTTGATGTGGTCTTTCTGGACGAAAGTATGCCGGGAATCAATGGGCTCGAAACCCTCGCCCGCATTAAACAGATTAATCCTAATCTGCCGATAGTTATGATTACTAAAAATGAGGCGGAAACCGTTATGGAGGAGGCTCTGGGTTCACAAATTACCGATTATTTGATTAAACCAGTTAACCCAAATCAAATTTGGTTGACCCTGAAGAAAATTTTAGATAATAAACGCTTGGTTAGGGAAAAAACATCTTCTGATTACCAACAGGAGTTCAGACAAATTTTTATGCAACTCCAAAGTGGCATGGATTATATTGAATGGGCTGAAATTTATCAAAAAATTATTTCCTGGGAACTCAAAATTGATCAGTCTAATTCTAACGAAATGGCTGATATTTTGTCTCAACAGAAAAAAGAGGCAAACGCGGCATTTTGTAAATATATATCAGGTATTTATCCGCATTGGATGAAAAATCCTTCAGAGGGTCCCGTAAAATCATTTAATCTTCTCAGGGAAAAGGTTTTTTCACACATTCAACCAGATTGTCCAACAATTTTACTTGTCCTGGATAATCTTAGATTTGATCAATGGAAAGTTATCGAACCTATTTTATTGGAAAGATTCAAATTGCAAAATGAGGATTATTTCTTTAGTATTTTGCCAACCGCCACGCAGTATAGTAGAAATGCTATTTTCGCCGGTATGATGCCCGCAGATATTGAAAAGCAATTTCCCCAGTATTGGGTCGGGGATATTGAAGAAGGGGGTAAAAATAATTTTGAAGCCGAATTACTGGCCGCTCAAATAAAAAAGGTGTTCAGACGGGACATTAAACATGAGTATTTTAAAATTACGCAAGTTCAGGCCGCCAGACAACTACAGGACAATATCTTTAATTGTTTGAATAATGATCTTACCGTTATTGTATATAATTTTATTGATATGCTCTCCCATGCAAGGACTGAAATGGAGGTTTTAAAAGAATTGGCAGGTGATGAAAAGGCTTATCGGTCTCTTACCAGATCGTGGTTTGCTAATTCTCCTCTCTGGGCTGCTTTAGAAAGGGTATCTGAAAAAGATGTGAAGCTCATTATTACCACTGACCATGGAACCATTCG
>Ga0164295_10003922_pt1 | contig 11854 bp, 12 predicted proteins | sample GEODES006metaG_FD_111798 | JGI IMG/M metagenome (GOLD analysis project Ga0164295, IMG submission 111798) | Oligotrophic lake water microbial communities from Sparkling Lake, Wisconsin, USA - GEODES006 metaG | ecosystem: Environmental > Aquatic > Freshwater > Lake | place: USA: Sparkling Lake...
CGGCCTTGCCTGCATTCATTGACCACGCCACAAGCAACGCTGGCACCTTGGGAGTAGCCGCCCACCGCGAACGGTGTGCCGCGTGGTGTCGCCAACACTTGGTTCACAACCCAATCGACACCCAAGCTGATTGATACGAGCATCCCCACAGTTGAGGCCGGATACGGAACCCGAGCCGACTGCCACAGCGATGTGTCCAACAAGTAGGGGAACGGGTCGGTGGATGGTGCGCCGTTCCAAGCATAGTATTCGCCGTTGACACCTTTGACCTGAAGGTCAGAGGTGCCGCCGATCAAGCCGACGTTGCCGCCAAAGAAGTTACTGACGAACGATGTGCCGTTGCTGTAATAAAAGATTGGCAGGGCCATCAGACTTGATCCTGCGCTCCCCAAGAGTTCAAGACACCGGCTCCCTGCGCCGCACCGAAACCGAACGTGAACGTGCCGTCCGAGAGGCCGTGCCCCATGCCGAAACCCCAACCCCTGCCCATGCCGGCCAGGATGTTTAACGGGACGGTGACCGATCTTGTGGCTGTTCCGATCTGCGCGGTCAGAATGGTCTGATCCGGCACTAAAACACCATTGACGATCTTGTTTTTGTCGCCGCAGTAAAAGTTCAGACCTGTTCCGGTGGTGGGGCCGGTGGCAAAGGTTTGAGTTGATCCGATCTGTACTTCGGTTGACGAACCGTACCGGTAGAAGAACTGCACCCGGCCATCAGGGAAGAACCGACAGATCAGGCAGGTGTATGGACTTGCTGCCCGTCCAATGAGGTCGTTGAAACCTTGGGTGCCGGCGGCGGGGATTCCTGCTTTCGATCCGAGTGTCGTGTAAATCTTCTGGTACTCGCTGGACGTGCTACCAGTTCCCGCCCAGATCGCAGCGACTTTGCTTTGGGTATTGACGGCCCCGCCAGGGATGGCAAAGTTCGCAGCACCGCTAGTGATGCCCAACACGGAGCCGTTCGACACAAAATAGGTCAGAGTCCAGTTGCTTCCGAGGGATGCGCGTTCAAACTCGTCGGACACTGAAATGATGGTGGGCGGGGTGACTGGGGTTTGTATCGGTGCCCCAGCTTTCGCTTCAACGATGGCCATGCGGCTCTCTAGTTGCGTGGCGCGGAGCTTCAGACTGTTTGCATCGCTGACCACAGTGTTGATGCTGGACACCGCCGCCGAGACAAGAGTCTGAATCGCCTGAATGTTGGCACCCCAACCCTTCAACGCGGTAGCAAGATCGCCGTAAGTGGCCGTCGCCGGGATAGTGCCGCCGTCAATAGCTTGCTTGCCCTCAGTCCACGTCGCCAAAAGTTCACTGATGAAGGTGGACGAGATGTTTCCCGACAGTATTTTGTTGCCGTTGAGGGCGCTATCCGAAGTCAGCTTGCCGTTGATAACGTCCTGAACTTGCTGAGCAGTAGCCCCGGTGATTCCCGCGACTTTATCGAGCAGGCTCTGGAATGTGCCCTTGGGAAGCAGTTCGGTCAGCGTACCGGTGAGGTCTTTAACTAAACCTTGATCGAGCTTGCTGGTCTTGGTTACCGATGCTTCATCGAACCAAACCGTCGTGCCCGTTGTGCCCACGGTGACACCGAGCACCAAACGCACCTGGGTAGTGTTGGCCGGCACCGTATAAGTTCCGGTGATGGCTTTAAAGCCTGCGGCGTCAGCGCCACTAATCCCGACACTGGTGGTTCCCGTGGCGGTCAACGATGCGATGGTTTGCGTGGCCGTCTGCGTATCGCCGTTATAGGTGCGAACACCGCAGATGATCGTCGCGGCCTGCGTTGAGCCCTTCGTGTACTTCGCCTTCGTCAACAGGGTTAACTGTTGCCCCGGAGCGACGGGGATCAGGTTGGAGAACAGGTACTTAACCCCGCCGTCGCAGGCAACCCGAGCTGTGCCCCCGGTAGAGCCTGTGGAGTTTGTTGTACCGTCCCACGTCCACCCAGACCCGGCCTGCAACGTGGTCGATGCGGAGAACCCGGCATCGGTGACGAAGTTGGTTGTTACGTCACCGATCTGCCCGACACCGATCAGGGCCAGCAGATCAGCGGGGATGGTGCCGAACAAGTTGAAGGACGGGATCACCGATGTGGACAGGAGAAGCTGTGATCCCCACCAGATCAGATCGGGCAGGGTGGTGTTGGTTCCAGTCGCCGGGTTGACCTTGCTGCCCATCAACCCGGAGATCAGGGAACCCAGGTTCGGCAGAGCCTGAGTGAACGCGGTGAGCTTGGTGATTCCCTCTTGCAGCGTTGCCACCGCGCTGCCGGTGATCGCCTCAATCACCGCCAGCAGGTTTGTGCTTATGTTTCCCAGCCATGCGGAAACATCGCCCGTATTGGTGAACAGGTCAGAGAAGAACGTGAGGAGTTCTTCAAGGACGTTGAGGAACGTCGCACCGAGTGACCCGAACAGGTTGACCAGCAACTCGAAGATCGGCTTGAGGAAGTCCTCGACGGCGTCGAATGCTCCACCGAGAACGGACTCGACCAGACCCCAGAGCCAGGTGAGGAACCCGATGATGGGCGACAGGATTTCCTGAATGCTCAGCAGAGTCTCGTCGGTGCCGTCATAGGTTCCCAAGAGGGCTTGAAGCAGCGTGACAAACTGCCCAATGAACGGCAGACCCTCAATGAAATCCATCATCAGGGGAGGGAGGTCTTCTGGGCCTTGGATATCGGCAGGATTAGAGTCGGCGATCAGTGAGTTGATGCCAGCCCAAATGTTGGTGATGATCCCGAACGGGGAGAGATCGTTGAGGATATCCCCGCCCGTGGACGAGTTGAAGATGTTGGGCACACGCTCCCCGGCCCTATCGCGCATTGCTGCTGCGGTCTGGTCTTGAAGCTGCTGGCCCAGCGTTTCAACCGTAAGCGCCCCGAGGGGAAGGTTCGGAACTCCAGCGGGTGTTGTCACTGGCTCACCTGGCGGCGCACAGCCCGCGCTGATAGTGCTATCTGCTTGGGCACTTCGGGTGCTTCTTGGGTGCGTGCAACAAAGGCTTCGCCATCGGTGTGCTGGGGCGGGTCAGGTAGCTTCACCGATTCCTGCTTGATGCCGTCAGTAATCCAAGCCGGCGCGTGGACAGCTTCGGGATCAATGAGGTCGGTCTGCCGGATTCCCAGCGCAACGAGCTGCGAGGCCAGATCGCCAACAACGGGCTGAAGCATGTGCAACGGCATCTCTGTTGCTGTCAGTAATGCTGACGCTAGGGCACCGCCGAGGGCTCTGGTTTGTCCGTCAATGTCATCAAGCGCGGGAATACGCTTCGGGACAACAGCGGAATCAATGACCTGATCGGCAAGTGCTTTGGTGCTCTCCGGGCTAAGTTGTTCGCTCACCAGAGTCCAATCTGCTGTAGGCCGCTCATTGATTTGGCGATGATTTCCGACATCCGTTCGATGCCGTCCTTCTTTGGTTTGGTGTCGCCGAACTTCGCTGAGATCGCCAAGCCATTGGAGCCGTCCCAACTGATGTCCAGTTCGCGGCAACGCCGCACATACACACGGGGCATCAAATACTTTTGAGTTCCCCCTACGCGATCACCGAGCCACCAATGCCCGAATCCGTTATCGCCGATCAGCCACGGTGAGGCATTCGCTACTTGGAGTGTGAAAGCGGTATCTGGGTCTGTTTCGCGGCGGCGTGCCCGTAAATCCATCACGGATGCTGCGGTAAAGGCTTGGGTGACGTTGGTGGAGGTGGTTTCTAGGTAGTGGCCCCATCCCTGCTGAGCCACTCGTTGCAAAAGTGGCACGCTCATATTTGCCAAGATGGAGTCTCGGTAGATGGGGTTAAGGAATGAGTCCAAAGCCCCGCCGAGTGAACCGATGGATACATCTTTGCCGACACCAGCCGATATCGCTGCGGAGATGTTGTCGCCGAGTACGTCGCCGCCGTACTGGATTGCTGCTGAAATCAATTCGTTGACAAGAAGATTGCCCGCGCCCCACCGGTTTCCCGGTGGGGCGCGGCAACCCCCGGCATCGACTGTCCACCGACAGTGATCCTTCCTGGGCCACCCGGCGAGCGGGCGAACTCCGAAGTTTGAATGCCAGTGATATCACCGTCGCGATACACCACATACGGGTGTTCGGGCAGCGTGCCAAGGATTCCCGGCAGGCGGTAGCCGGTCTCGTCAATGGTGTCGCCGCTGAGCAGATCGTAAGAGTCCTCAACGTGATTGGACAGCACCGAAGAGATAGAACGGGTCAGGCCGGTCAGAAGGTTGCCGCCGATGGATGTGCCCTGCCGAAAACCCGACTTGTCAACGATATCCACGAACAAAGTTCCTGAACGCCATCCGGTGCCGCCGCCCGGGTACGGTTCGGGATCGCCCGTAAGCCAGCGCCGCGTCCAAAGTTGGAGTTCTGAATCCTCAAGGATCGGGGCGGCAACATCAAACCAGGATGTGCGGATCGAACCCACCGTCAAAGCCAGCGGTGCGATGGAGTCACCGATCTTGCGCGGCATCACAACAATCTGGGACTGCTGCCACAAATCCAGCGGATTATCCGGCCAAGTATCCGGGTCAAGCAGATCAGACGGGATTGAAATGTTCGTCAACTGTAAACGGAGCAGATTTGCCGCCAGGGTAATCAGGAGGCCGTGATCTGCCTGGGCCAGGAGCATCCACGCCTTCGGCTGCTGTATCAGGCTCAACGGCAAGAATGGGTTGCCGGCGGTGTGGACGTGGTGAAGCTCCTGGATGTCATCGAGGAAGTCGATGGTGACTTCATCGCCCTTGTCGCTGCGGCTGATGGTGACACCATTCTGAGGCTTCATGCGGCCCGATATCCTGGCACCCATTGTCTCGATGACAACGTGAATGTTTGAGGTGCCACGGGCCTCTTCGTTCAATGCCCAGAACGCAGCCCAAGTTCGGCGCGGATCATCCAAGTCGATAGGCAGCTTGATTTGGATGGTTCCCGTTTTATTGACAATCGGATTGATGCGGCCCGACATCTCCCCGTAAACGGTGCCCCGGAAGTTCCAGTCACCGTCATACAGCTTGATGGTGGGGCGGTCATAAGCCCGTTCAATGCGGTACTCACGCAACTCCCGAGCCCACGAAGAGAAGTCATCGTGGTCGGTGCCAGTGAACGGTTCGGCGAACGTGGAGACCGTCATTCCAGGCCGCTTTCCGCTGACCAGAACCGGCGCTGCCGAAGAGTGGCTTTAGCCCCGCACGGCCCAGTACACACCACGGGAACAACCACCGGGTTGGCTTCAGTTCCCGTATAGGGAGGGACAGCATAAATGGGCTCAACACCATTGAACAGGCCGGCAGCATTCGACAGATCGGCTGAAACGTAGGTGTCCATCATCGGGTCACTCATCACCGACAACAGTTGGGTGAGGGCTGGGGTGACAATCATGCGGGCGGCATCCTGACCGACAGCGCGGCCCCATTTGCGTTCCTGGCCGAAAGCGAAGTCGGGGAACTGCCAACTGGTAGCGGGATCAAGTTCCCATTCCAGCCACAAATCCTGGTCGGTGGGATTCCACACATCGAAGTATCCGGTGTTCGGGTTCGTGACTACCCGGGCGATGGAGATGCTTGCCGTTGACCTACCGGTGAATAGAGCTAATAGGAATCCGTTGAGTGGCCCGCTGGCGAAGTTCAGGGTGTATCCGAACAACGTGGCGGTGACGGTGACTCCCCCAGTGCCCACGGTGGAAAGTTGCTCAAGGGCTTGTCTGATTGTTGTCGCCGACGCCAAGAACGAGATGGGGCCGGTGGTCTGCCCGCCCACCGTCATTGTGTACGAGAGGGTGCCTACGGTGACTGAGAACGATAACGGGGCCAGCGATGCACCGTTCACGGTCAGGTTTCCCGGCTTGGTTATCGGGGTCACGACAGTCCAGCGCCCAGGATTACCTGTCACTGTGACGTTTCCCGCCCCGATAGTGGAGAGGGCTTGCAACGCTGTCTGCACCGTTGACGTGCTCGCGTTGTAGGCAATCGCCGAGGTGGTTTGACCGCCATAGCTCAAAGTGAACGTTCCCGACAACGCCGAAAGGTAGACGGTGAAATTGCCCGGGTTCTTCAACTCTTGGATTTCTTCGGCAGCCTCATACATCGGATACACCGCGATAGCAGACACCACTGCGTGATACACGTTATCGACCTGGGCGTCGAACCCGTCTTCGGTGGTGTACTTGATTTCCTTCGCCAGTTTCAGGGTTAGTGAGCGCCGGCCAGAAGGCCCGTCATAATGCCACTTCACTTTGTTGAAGTTGCCTGGTGTTCCCCAAAGGCGCTGGAATCTGGGACGTGATGCCGGGGTGAGCCAGAACGGGAGGATCATTTCGCGGATCGGCACGGATTCGCCGATGATCCGGCCACCCATTTCAAACGCACCCGACGATGTGCGAACCGTGAACCCGGTGTCATACAGGCCGTCAGGGTTAACATCGAGGATGATGTCATTTGCCAGGTAGGTGTCATTGGGTGCCGACACCACCACGGAGTCACCGTTAGATGATTGCAGGGTGATTGTTGCGACGGCCATCAGATCGCCGCCATGTTCGCTGCGGCACGTTCTTTTGCGTGGCGCTCAGAGACTAAATATGCAGGCTCAAGGTCTGTTGTCTGAATGTTGAAGTTTGTCACTTGTTGTGCTGCCTGCTGACCGCCGCCACCGACTATCCCTCCGAGGACACTGTTAGCAGCGGAGATCGCTGGTGCCGCCGAGATCGGGGCGGCATCGCCACCCATCGAGGATTTACTGCCACCGATCTTGATTCCGCTCGCAAAAGACGAAAGACCTTTCAGCCAGCCGGGGGAATCCCCAATACCCAACACACCGAGACCTGATGCGACTTGGCCTGCGGCTGCTTGGCCGACAGCCGAACCGATCTTGTCCAAAGATCGTGTTTTCCCGTCCGGGCTGATGACTGGGCTGATATCGCCCAAGCTGCTACCAGCAGACGCGGCCAGCCCAGAGAACGAACTAGCCAACTTGATGCCACTGAAGGAACTAGATGGGGTTGCCGACTCCGCTGCGCCAGGGGTTGATGTTGCCGCCGAATCTCCGCTGACCACATCAGCGCCCAACGTCTTCGTCACGTCCGATTGCGACAACTTCGCGGTCTTACCCAAAGCCCAATGAACATGATCGCGGTGGGCAGCCATCAAACCGGCACCGTAGTAGGACGTTCCATCCCCAACGTTTTTGCCGTTCTTGATGTTGCTGCCGAACGGGGAGTGGATCAGTTCAAGGCTGTCGGGATAGTTTGAGGCAATCCAAGCGGCGATGGAACCCATACCAGGCCCAGAGATGTCGATGGCACGGCCAGCGTTGTGGTAGTCGGCGTGGCCTTCGGTCATCACTGTCCGGGTGGCACTGGACAGGATCGCGCCGGGGAACTTCCCGCGAACGGCATCCCACATGGATTGCTGCTCACCCGTGGTGATCCCAGGCCCGGAGATGTTACCGAGCATGACCTTGCCGCCGCCCTCGTAACCGGGCAGCGTGCCGTTGTTGTTCAGATAGTCCAGCAGGCCGGGATAGGCGTTCTCGATGCTACGGGTTGAGGATGCTTTGATGACATGCTCGCCGCCGTGAACAACGCCAGCGATCTTGTCGGCGGGCATCATGCCGGTATAGCCACCGGCCTGGTATTGCCCGCGACGTGACCGCTCAGGTTCAGGAGGATTGAGACCCAATGTCCGATCAATAAACGGGCCAACATATGGCCCTAAGAGTATTTCGGCATTACTGCGAACCCCAGGAGTGAAATCGCTGGGCGATGGCATGGCGCTGACCGGATCGCCGTTCCCCCATTTCCGGCCAGCCCTATCTTCAGCTACGAGGAATAGCAGCCATGCGGGAACTGAAACGGCACCAAGCGCACTTGCGATTTTAGCGGCACCAGTCCCAGCCTTACCGGGAAGCACAGTCTCAAGTATGGTTCCAACGTCATCAAAGGTGCCCTTGATGCCAGAAGCGGTATTGATTGCTCCCTGAACATCGGCCCCGAACTTAGAGAGGGTTGTGGCGGCATCGGTGCCGAAATCGCGCACACCATCAAGTTGCAGACCGAAAGTGCTGCCAATATCTGCGATCAGATCGGTGGTGCTCTGTACCGTGTCGCTGATGTCTTTGGTGGCACCTTGAATATCACCGGAGCGCAACGCATTGCCAATATCGCCAGCCCATGAAGAGGCACTGGAACGGATTTCGTTACCGATGTTGGTGATCGCCGGGATGACAGCATCTTTGATAGCGCCGCCAAGGTTCCCCGACTTGATGCCAGTGCTGATGGTGGTGACCACTTCGCCGCCGATACCAACACCGTCAATGCCCTGTTTGACACCTTCAGCGATGCCATCAACGATGATCCCGCCGACACCACCACGCGGCATTTCCTGTTTGACGCCATCAGCGATGCCATCAACGATGACCTTCGCGGCTTCCTTGCCGGCGTTCGATTTCTTCGCCGAGGAAGTGATCTCGTCGCCAACAGTTTTCCCGATGTCGCCTTTACGGACAGCGGCAGTCACCTCCTTGGTGACTACTTCACCGGTTTCCTTGCCAGCTTTCTGCGCCGTCCTTTTATCGACCTTTGGTTCGATGGTGACGTTGACAACTTTGCCTTCAACCTGTTTCTCAATCGCCTCTGTAACACCACGCAAAGAGGGGATGATTTCAAGTGTTGCGAAACCTATAGTTGCCAATTCGTCACCTCCTTTTTGCGTGCCAGGAACAGCTCTTTAAGTTTTTTCTTCGATTCGGCGACGGCCTTCGCGGTTGCCGCAGCCCGGATGGGGTGGTCAAGGTTGTCCGGTGTTTTCTTCTGGTCAGAGTTCACCCGCACCAGTAACGTCCACAGATCAGCCAATAGATGCTCAGTGCTAGACCACATGGGCTGACCATCGTTGAGTGCAGTGACCAGGGCTGAATCTGGGGGCAGTTGTCGAATCAACACACCCAGCCGGCGGGAAGAAAGTGTGCCACGGTAGAAGTCGCAAAGATCGACGTGATAGAACCGGGCTAAGTCGGCCTCTATTGCATCGCCATGCTCATCAAGCAGAGCGAAGAGGCCACCTAATTTCCCAGTGCTTCGTTGAGCTTCTTCCCGATCTCCTCAAAGTCGCCCACGGTGGGGTCGGTAGCCATGAACGCAGCCCACTGCTCCTCGCCGACAAGGATTTCGGTTCCGAGCAGATCATGGCCTTCTTTGAAAGCGGCATAGGCTTTCAGGGGAACTTTTCGACCGAGTGGAACAGTCAACTCAATTCCGCACTGCTCAATGATGATGAACCCGTCAGCTTCAGCCTGACGTGCATCAATCTTCTTCTTCGGGGTGTCTTTGGGCTTGGGCGCGTTGTCGGGAGTGTCGGGCATGTTGGGCTCCTAGATGTTGGGCATCAGTAAGTCAGAGCCGTCCCAGTGTGCAGCCCAACAGCGCACACTGGGACAGCGGTCTGCTAGGAGATGGTGACGGTGCCGCCCGTACCAGCGGCAGTGGCGGTCACCGTTGATGCGGCGAACACGGCGGTGAACGGGCCAGTGCCCGAGCCGGTCACGGTCACACCAGTCGCACCAACCGTGGACAGTGCCCGCAGCGCGGTCTGGAGGCCAGCGGCGGTGATAGTGGTGATTGATGTGGTGGTTTGACCTCCCACGGTCACGGTGTAGGCGGTGACGCCCGCGCCGATGGTGAAGGTCTTCACGGTGGTGTCATCAATGACCAGGAACACGTCATTGTTGGCATCTGCGGTGTGGTGAATCGCCATCTCCGCGAATGAAAGCTCACCGTCAATGATGCCGCCGTGCGCTGCCACCTCTGCCGGCGCGGGACGCAGGGACATCCATGCGCGAGTTGTGGAGTCATCGACAAACCGGTACAGCACATAGACCTGAATGTCTTTCGGGATACCTATCTTGTTGGAAGCCGAACCTGGCAACACGATGGTCTTGGTGACAGCGTTGGTTTCCAGAACGGTGAAACCGCTCTTCAGGTCACCGTTACGCAACTTGCGGCGAAACCGGGGGAAGCCGAAGGCATCGTAATCCTTGACCTCGATGGAGGGGTCAAGGGGAATGCCCTTCTGGTCATCAATGAGACCGCAGAAGCTCCAGCCGAGGGTTTCAAAGTCTTGGCTGGCATCGACCGGGGTGATGGCCGCAAGGCTCGTCACCGCAGACTTCAGGGCCAGCCATACTTCGGCCTTGTCAGGGATGATTGTGGCGTCGGGATTAATCGGCATTGTTGTGACCCTCCTTTAAAGGGGCGTTATGCCCTTACGGGCTCCAACCCCGCCCAGGATTAGGCGGGAATGATCATCAAGCCTTGGGTTTTTGGGGCTTGTTAGTGGTGGGCTTGTCGGTAGTTTTCTGGCGCGGTGCCCGCTTCGGGTAGGCGTTGATGGTGAGACCTGCCTGACTAGCGGCCCGCGAAAGCACACCGTCTTTGGCTTGGGCTTCCGCAGACACCTTCACGGTGGCAACGAACCGAGTTCGTGACACTTTGGTTTCCACCACAGCGGTTTGGCCGGCGTCTGCACTGACCTCAACACCCAGTTGGGTAATGGCTTCGGCGCAGATTTGTTTCAGGACTTCGCCGCCACCAGCCTTATCAAGGACGAACACCATTTAAACCTCAACAGTGATCGCTTGCGCGGTGAGCAGTACCGATGCCAGGAATGCGCCAGTCGCGGAATCGCGTGCATCGAGGATGCCGCCCATATCGGAGTTGATAGAGGCGACACCGGGAGGCCGTCCCTCACCGAGCAGCCCAGCGGCTTTGGACACAAGTGCCCGAACTTGGCTGCGGCCCGATCCGTAGGCGGTCAACCGGATGGTGTGCTGCGACTTGATCGGCCACTTGACCGGCCCGCCATCATCAGCGATCACCAAAACAGGGGTGCTGCTGGTTGTCCACTTCTCTGGGACGTTTAAGCGAACATCAGCATTGTTGATTTGAGCATCAAGCCATGTCTTGATTGCCGGGATGATGTCGGCCTGGACGCGGGTCACGGTGTAGCACCGGACTTAATCGACGCCAATACTTCAATGAATCCGCGCCCGTTTTCGTTCCACTCCCGAGCCCGTCCGACGCATACCTGATTGCGGATCGTGATGGTGAACTTGTCGGTGAGCAGCGAACTGGTAGAAACCCAGCCGCTCGTACCTTTGACCTTCAAAGGCAGGTAGGCGGTGAAGTCTGCGGTATCGAGTTGGCCGTCAGCGCCCGGTCTCACCGTGGTGTTTCCTGGTGCTACACGCGCCGGCAGGGTGAAGGGTGTTCCCCCGGCCACCGGATTGTCATTGGCATCAATCCCCACCTGGGTAGTGATGGTGACAATTTCGGTCATGGCTGCTTTTCAAGCCTGTAGAAGTCGAGGACAGCACGCTCAGGGTTGGTGAACGGCAGCACCGACACCAACGGTTCGGAGTATCGGAACGGCCCGATCCCGGTTGGGGTTTTGGTGTCGGAGAACTCCCCGCGCTCAATGGCCGAGAAGATGACTGATTCAAAGTCGGGTGCGGCAGCATATCCGTGGGTGAACACCACCACGATGCCGCCAAGTTTGTCTGTCCAGAAGGTTCCATCAGTTTTCAACACCACGCCGCGTGCCGATACCTGCAAATCAGCGAGATTTAAGGTGATGCCGTCTTCCCTGATGCTGGTGACCGAACCCAATTGCAGGGTGGGCAAAGCCAGGATGCGATTGCCGGGGCCGTCCAGGGTGACGCTTTGGTTAGTGAGTACCGGGGTGACATGCCACCCGCAGTAGCGTCGGGCAGCACTGACCGCAGCGGCAAGCTGACGCACCGTGTCGGCATCAGCACTGTCTAGCCTTCCGTGAGTGAAAGACTGAACGGTGGCAGCATCAAG
>Ga0164295_10003924_pt1 | contig 11851 bp, 4 predicted proteins | sample GEODES006metaG_FD_111798 | JGI IMG/M metagenome (GOLD analysis project Ga0164295, IMG submission 111798) | Oligotrophic lake water microbial communities from Sparkling Lake, Wisconsin, USA - GEODES006 metaG | ecosystem: Environmental > Aquatic > Freshwater > Lake | place: USA: Sparkling Lake...
GCTCGACCGTGGCGATATCGCCACTGGCGTCGCGGCAGTGCGTGAGGCCCATGCCTTGCAGCCGAATCGCGTGCCGGCCAACGTGGTGGCCACGGCACTGCTCTTTGCGCTCGAACACGACTTTGCCCAGGCGGCGCCCCTCTGGCGGGAAGCGGTGTCCTTGAGCGGGTCGTCGGCGTCGGCCGTAGTCACCCTACGGACCACCGTGGATGGGTTTCTCCGCAGCGGCGATCTGACCCAGTCATGGGAGGCCTTTCAGCAACTTCTGAAGCAGACTTCCTCCGCGTCTGCTGCGGTGTCGCTCGAACATGGCCCGGGGTTCGCAGTCCAAGCCCCGACCGATGGACTCATTCCCGATGGGGCCGACCCCCAGCTGACTGTCGCTCCCGCGCGGTGGCTGCAGGGGCGGCTCACCGAGCTCTTCGCGAAAGCGTCGCCGGCACTGCGGGCCGAACTCGATGCGTATGCGGCGAGTGAATTGGCTGCGGTGCTGGCGGTGACTGCCGGGCAGCCCGCCGGCACAGGTGCGGCAGAACCTCTGGTAGAGCTCCGGAAGTTCGTCGAACTATTCGGTGTTCACGAGCGTGGTCTGGAGGCGCGACGGCGGTTGGCCGAGATGTTGGGGGCGGCGATCGAGGCAGACGGACGCGACGATGACGGACGGCCACTCGCGGTCGAACGCGACTTCGTGCTGCTGGACCTCGCGAGGGTCGGCGCGCCGGCGGATCGCGAACAGGCAGCTGCCATGCTCGCCGGGATTCGGAGCGAAATTCAGACGGGACAGAGCGGGCCGGCAAGCCTGACGGATACTGCGGATGCCGACTCGTGGCCGATCGGTCGGGTCGTCCAGCGACGGCCTGGCGGTATTCGCAGTGGAGGCCCGCGGCAGAGCGACGCGGATGAACTGCGGTTCGTCCGTTCGCGACTGATGAACATCCCGTTGTTGGCAGGCTCCGATTCGTTCCTCCCCGGACTCGAACTCGCCTTCGACCAGAACCAGCAGGCTGGCATGATTGCCACCGACGGATTCGGCAGGCCTGTCGGCGAACCCTTTGGGCTCACGTCGCGACCGGACGTGGGTCGGCTGATGCCGATGTTTCAGCAGGGGGGCATTGACGATGCCTCCGTCCTCGGCCGGGTCGTGTTCATCCGCACCGGTGCGAATATTGCCGCCTTCGAGCTGACGAATGCCGGCGGGACGGGGCAGGGGGGCAGCAGGAATCGCCCACTCTGGGTGCTGGCGGATAAACCGAGTCCGGACGGGGATGCGCGGGCTGTTGGATTTGTCATGAACGTTGGCGCGGGGAGGGCCGCGCGGCAGGGCAACATCCCCCTCGGGGCACGCGTCACCGAACCGCGCAACCCCAGCGAGGGCGGCCGGCGGCGCGGACCGCTGGCAGCGGCCGCGCGTTGCAACGGTGTGGCGATCATGGTCGACCGGACGCTCAGGGTCTACGACTCGCTCACTGGTCGGCTGCTCTGGGAACGCCAGCGACTGCCCCCGGCTGGCGAGCTCATCGGCGACGACGACTATCTCTGCGTCTGTCCGACCGATGGCCGCGGAGCGGTCGTGCTCGCGATGACCGATGGGAGGCTCGTGCGAACGCTCGACCTGCCGTCGAGCGAACGGCGACTGCTCAGCAGTGGTCGCTCGCTTCTGGTCGTGCAGCCAACCAATGAGCAGACCGACCCCGTCCCGGCAGGCCGGGTGCGGATCGAACGCCTCGACCCCGTGGACGGGCAGCGGCTTCCGCTCGGCGACTACCCCGGCGAATCACGAATCTGCACCGCGGGCGACAGACGTTTGGCGGTTGTGGAACCATCCGGAGACTTGAGCCTGCTCGATATCGACGCCGGCCGGACCATGTTTCGGACACGGCTGCCTGACATGCCGGCGGGACTGGAGCAGTTGCAGGTGATGCCGTGGGGGGAGCGGTATCTCGTGCTCGTGGGACGGGCCGAGACCGCCGACGAGCAGAAGCAACTGGAGCGAATCGGGGCGATTGCAGCGCTGCCGGGCATGCCCGGCCGGGAGATGCCGCAGCTCGTCACGGGCTCGCTCTGGGCGGTTGATGCCACCAGCGGCGATATGCTCTGGCCGGTGCCGGCCACGATCCTGCGGCACTCACTCCAACGTCAGGGCGGATCGCAGCTGCCGGTGCTGTTGTTCGCCCGCACGATCCAGGCCGCCCGCGAGCCCGACCGCCAACGGCTCAGCGTGCTCTGTCTCGACAAGCGGACGGGCCAGGCGGTCTACGTCGATGACCGCTTCAATGGGCGGTCTGTGCTGCGGCCCGATATGATGATGCTCGGCTGCGGGATCAGTGGCGACCCTGCGTCACACACAATCGCCCTCTCGCAGGGAAGGCGGGATGCCCCCGATCTGCTGCTGGATTTCACCGGAGCTCCGACGGCACCTCGGCCACCTTTCCAGGCATCGACAACGCGGCCACCCGCCGCGACCGATCCCCTGATCGAAATCGAATACTGGATCAAGAAGGCGCTGACGATTCCGCTTCCTTTCTGACTCATCAGACGCACGCTTCACCTTTCCGAGTCGCTGCCGCATGCACACCATGGTCCGTACGCTTGCCGTCTGCCTCACGACGCTGGCCGTCGCTGCCGTACCAGTCCACCACCTGGCGGCCGCGCCCACGGCCACGCCCTCAGAGGAAAAGGTCGAGCTCGTGATCTCCAAGGGGCTCGACTGGCTGGCCCGCAAGCAGTCGCGCCGCGGCAGCTGGGCTGCCAACGAAGGCCGGTATCCGACGGCCATGACGGCGCTCGCAGGCACGGCGCTCTTGATGCAGGGCTCGACGACCACCCAGGGAAAGTATGCCGAGCCGATCCGTCAGGCAGTCGACTCCCTCGTGAGCCGTTCCCGACCCAATGGCCTCATCGGCGACCCGAAGGGGGACGACCGGTATACCTACGGGCACGGGTTCTCCATGCTCTTCCTGTCGCAGGTGCTCGGCGAAGAAGAGGATGAACGCCGTCGCGAGGAACTCGTCAGGGTGCTCGACAAAGCGGTGGAGTTTTCCGGCCGTGCGCAGACGTCGGATGGCGGCTGGGGCTACGTGAGTGCGAAAGACGGCAACAACTTTGACGAAGGCTCGACGACGATCACGCAGGTGCAGGGCCTCCGCGGCTGCCGCAACGCCGGCATCGCCGTGCCTCGTGAGATCATCGACAAGGCGATCGCCTACATCCACAAGTGCACGATGCCCGACGGCGGCGTGCAATACAGTTCCAAAGGGGGCGGCGGACGCCCCGCCATCTCTGCCGCAGCCATCGCCTGCCTGTTCAATGCGGGGGAATATGACGACACCCACGTGCCGAGGATGCTTGACTACGCGGGAAAGCACCTGGGCAACATCGCCAACAACGGCTTCGGCCACTGGCACTACGCCCACTTCTATTACGCCCAGGTGATGTATCGGGAAGATGGAAAAAAGTGGGACGTCTACCGGAGGCAGATCGAGGAACGGCTGGTTTCCGAGGCGCAAACCGACCGCGACGGCCTCTGCTGGCCGCAGGGCTACATCGGCCCCGTCTACACCACGGCCACGAACCTCACCATTTTGCAGCTTGACCGGGGTACGCTCCCGATTTACCAACGCTGACACGTTTCACCACGACCGACAGATGCTTCGTCCCGCAGGCCACGCCGCCGACACGCCCCTCGCTTCCGCCCGGAGAGCACCATGACGCAGACGCCCCTCGACCCTTCCGCCATTGACCGCCTGCACGAGGCACACGATCGCATCCTGGCCCAACTCTCGAGGGTGATCGTCGGCCAGAGCCAGGTGATCGAGGAACTGCTGATCTGCCTGTTCAGCCGAGGACACTGCCTGCTCGAGGGCGTTCCCGGCCTCGCCAAGACGCTCCTCATCAGCACGCTGGCCAAGAGCCTCGATCTCTCCTTCAGCCGTATCCAATTCACCCCCGACCTGATGCCGGCTGACATCATCGGCACCGACGTGCTCGAAGAAGACAAGGCGACCGGCATGCGGCAGCTGCGGTTCCTCGAAGGGCCGCTATTTGCCAACGTGGTGCTCGCCGACGAAATCAACCGCACGCCGCCGAAGACCCAGGCCGCTCTGCTGGAGGCCATGCAGGAACGGCAGGTCAGTGTCGGCCGGGTGCGGCATCGGCTGGTCGATCCCTTCTTCGTGCTCGCCACGCAGAATCCGATCGAGCAGGAAGGGACCTACCCGCTGCCGGAAGCGCAGCAGGACCGCTTCATGTTCAAGGTCTTCGTTCGGTATCCATCGTTTCAAGAAGAATTCGAGATCGCTCGGCGGACCACGGGCCTGCCCTCGGAGGATGCACAGCCCGTGCTGTCGGCGGCTGACATCCTCAGCCTGCAGCAGGCCGTGCGGGGCGTGCCGGTGAGCGACCACCTCGTGCGGTATGCCCTGGCGATCGTCCGCCAGACACGGGCGGGCGAGAAAGGCACGCCCGACTTCGTCAGCGACCAGCTCTCCTGGGGTGCAGGGCCGAGGGCGGTGCAGTTCCTGATCATCGGATCCAAGGCCCGTGCCCTCCTGCAGGGCCGCAGCCACGTCACCGTGGAAGACATCCAGGCGCTCGCCAGCCCGGTCCTGCGGCACCGGATCGTCGTCGGCTTCGCGGCCGAGAGCGAGGGCGTGACGCCCGATGGCATCATTCAGCGGATCATCGCAACGACTCCGGCCAGAGAGGACGAACTGACGCGTGACGCCCGGTTCCAGACGATATTTGCATCCTGAGGCGATCGCCCGCATCGCGCGGCTGGAACTGCGCGCCAGGGCCGTCGTCGAGGGTGTGCTCTCCGGTCTCCACAAAAGCCCCTACAAGGGGCAGTCCGTGGAGTTTCTCCAGCATCGCGAATATGTCCGCGGGGATGATCTTCGCCGCGTTGACTGGAAGGTCTGGGGCCGGCAGGACCGCCTCTATGTCAAAGAGTTCGAGGAGGAGACGAACCTGAGGGTCACGCTGCTGGTCGACGGTTCGGCCAGCATGAACTACGGATCGGGGCCGCTCAACAAATATCAGTACGCCGCGACGCTGGCCGCCAGCCTCGCCTGGCTGGCGCTCTCGCACTCCGACGCCGTGGGCTGCTGCGTGTTTGATGACAAGGTCAGGGCAAGCGTGCCACCGCGAACGAAGCGGTCGCACCTGGCGAGCGTCGTGGAGGTGCTCGAGACGCCGCGAACCGGCCGCCCAACCTCCTTTCTGCCCGTGCTCAGGTCGCTTGCCGAGACGCTGCCAAAACGAGGCCTGGTGATGGTGATCTCCGACCTGCTCGGCGACCGCGACGGCGTGTTCCAGGGAATGCAGCTCCTGAAAAAACGCGGGCACGATCTCGTGCTGCTCCACGTGATGGATGACGACGAACTCGACTTTCCCTTCGAGGGACCAACCCAGTTCGAGGGACTCGAATTGCCCGACTCCATCGCCTGTAATCCGCGAAGCCTGCGGGCGGGGTATCTGGCGGCGGTCGAGGAATTTCTCGTTGACGTGCGCACCCGGGCCGCGGCAGTGAGGTGTGATTACTCCCTCATTCGCACCGGCGAGGCGGTCGACGCGGCCCTCGTGAAATTTCTGTCACGACGCGCCAGCATGGCCGTGTAGAAGGGAACCCACGCCATGCCGACGTTCGATTTTCTTCCGCTCCTCTGGTGGGGCCTGCCGCTGGCCGCAGCGCCGGTGATCATCCACCTGATCAACCTGCTCCGGCATCGGAAGGTACCGTGGGCGGCGATGGAATTCCTGCTGGCAAGCCAGCGGAAGTACCGCACACGGGTGATGCTCAAGCAGCTCCTCCTCCTGCTCCTGCGGGTGGCGGCCATTCTGGGAATCGTGCTCGCCCTGGCGCAGCCGCGGTGGAAGTCGGCGCTCGGCCGAATGCTGGGCGGCGCGAGAACAGCCCATCTGGTGTTGCTCGATGACAGCTATTCCATGGGCGACCTGTCGGCGGATGGCCGCGTCGGAGACGCCAGCTGCTTCGATCGTGGGCGGCTGGTCGTGGAGCGGATCTGCGCCGAACTCGCCGCCGCACCGGGACAACAAGAACTCGCGATCGGCCGCTTTTCCGCGTTCGACCGGAGTCGGCGGGAGCAGGCGCAACTGCATTCCAAAGAGCCCGCCACGGAGCGACGGCCGGAGAAGCGAATGCCATCGGCCGAGGACGCATTCGACATCCGCCTGCAGACCGTGACGCCGCGGCTGGTGCAGGAGGTCCGCACCGAAGTGGGCGGCTGGAGGGTCTCTGCAACGGCTGCCGAACCGCAGGAGGCGGTGGCGGCAGCGACGGGTCTGGGCGGTGGCGGCTCCGGCCTGTTTGGCGGCGACTCCGGTGCTGCCCATGTGATCTGGCTGGTCAGCGACTTTCGCGCCAAAGACTGGAAGGCAGACGACGAGACAGCCGCCCTGTTGCGGCAGTTGTCCGACGCGGGCTGCGAACTGCGACTGGTTGACTGCGCCGCAGAGAGTGGCGATGGCCGGCAGCCCGGCAACCTGACGGTGGAACGGCTGGAGATGGCCGGAGGCGTGCCTGCCAGCGGAGTGCTCGTGCAGCTCGAGGTCGCAGTCCGCAACAACTCCGACCGACCGGCCCGCGACGTGGCGATTGAACTCCGCGAGGATGCCCTCGGCCGGCCGGGGGTGCGCCTTGCGGAGATCCCTGCCGGCGGCGTGGGCACGCAGCGGTTCGACTCGCGTTTTACGACATCGGGCTCCCACCTCATCGAAGCCAGGATCGCCGCCGATGCGGTGGAAACAGACAACTCACGAACCATGGCGATCGACGTGGTCGACCGGGTGGATGTGCTGCTCATCGACGGCGATCCCACCGGTGGAGCCCGCGCAGGGGACGCCTTTTACGTGGCCACGGCCCTGGCCCCGGGCGCGGGTGCGCCCACCGGCCTCCGGCCGCGGATTGAGCCGCCGCGAAGTCTGGCGACACTCGACCTGGCTTCATTCGCCTGCATCTGGCTGCTCGACGTGGAACGGCTCGACACGCCCGAGGTCGCGGCGCTCGAGGCCTTTGCCCGGGCCGGCGGGGGCGTCGTGTTTTTCACCGGTCCCCGCACGAAGACTGAATTCGTCAACCAGTCGCTCCATCGTGGCGGCGAGGGGCTCTTTCCGGTGCCGCTGGCGGGGCCGATCGACCTTCTCCCCGACGCCGCCTCCGGGGCTGCCGTCGCGCCCGATGTCGTCGTCGAGGAGCACCCAGTCGTCGCCGTGCTGTCGGGCCAACGCAATCCCCTGCTCGACGCCGTGCGGATCGAGCGATCGATGGCCGTGGAACGCGGCTTCGAACCGTCCTCCGCCAGCGGGCTTCGCAGGCTTCTCTCGCTGCGCACCGGTGGGCCGCTTGTCATCGAGCGACCGTACGGCGACGGGATGGTCGTCGCCGTGCTGTCGACTGCGGCGCCGACGTGGAACAATTGGGCCCGCGGCAACCCCAGTTGGGTGGTCGTGATGCTGGAACTGGAGAGCCATCTGGCCCGCAGTCGCCGCCGGGCGGAGTCGCTGGAGGTGGGTGATCCGATCAGCGTGCGACTCGACGCGGCCGTCGATGAAGTCGAGGTCGATGTGGCCGTGCCGCCGGACGGTACGCTCGTGCACCAGACTGCGGTGCAGTCGTCTACCGGAGTCCTGGAGGCCACACTGCCCTCAACATCCGCCGCCGGCGGCTACACGGCGCGGTGGCGACGACTCGACGGCACCGAGCGGGAACGTATCTTCGCCGTCAATGCGGCGGCAGCCGAAGGGCAACTGGAACGGATCGGACGCGACCGATTGGACCGGGCCCTCGCCGGCGTGTCGTTCAAATACGACAAGGCAGAATCGCTCCAGCCCGACACTACAGCCCAGGCTGGCGTGCCGCTGGCGAAGCCGCTGCTCTATCTGCTCGCAGCGATCCTCATCATCGAACAACTGGTGGCGTTTTCGGCCAGCTATCATGCCGCGGCCCGTGGAAAACGGACTGCTTGACCGGCCATCACCAACCCCCCATGCCCATACTCACCCCCACCGTGTTTCCGCCACTGACTTTCACCGTGCCTGCATTGCTGCCTTCGCCGGTGGGCTCGCCGCTGTGCCTCCTCGCCTCCTCCGAGCGGGTGCAGTACCGGATCACGAGCGGACTGATCGACGGGTTTTCGCAGTGGTGGCAACTGCCCGCTCTGGTGCTGGCGCTCTCCGCCATCGGGCTCTTCGTGCTCTGGACGTACCGCCGCGACGCGGCTGAACTGCCCCGTGGGGTGGGACTCGTGCTGACAGCCCTCCGACTCGGAGCCATCGCGGCGGTCGCTGCCGCCTATCTCGACTTCGAACGCACGGCCGAGCATGAACTCGTCTTTCCATCGCGGGTGGCCATCCTCGTCGACTCCAGCGCCAGCATGACGCTCCGCGACGAGCCCGCGGGGGAACCGGCGGCAGAGCCTGCTGGGGAACAACAGGCCGACACCCGATCGCAGCATGCGCTCAACGTGCTCCACGAGGGCGGCCTGCTCGCGGCCCTTGCCCCCCGACACGAGGTGTCGGTGTGGCGGTTCGATGCCGACGCCGAGTCGCTGACGGTTCTGCCGACGGCATCTGCAACCGAGTCGGCCGCGTCTGCAGATCCATCATCGGCCACCAGCAATCCGGTCGGCGACTGGCAGGAGCGGCTCACCGCCCGCGGGTACGAAACACGGCTGGGCGAGGCACTCGCCCGCGTGCTCGACCAGGAACCCGGCGGCGTGCTGGCCGGTGTGGTCGTGCTGACCGACGGCGTCAACAACGCCGGCATCGATCCCGCAGCGGCCGTGACGGCGCTCGCCACAGCTGGCGTGCCGGTGCACAGCCTGGGCATCGGTTCCGATCGCCTCCCGACGAATGTCCGGGTGGCCGACGTGCTCGTGCCGGCCCGGGTCTTTCCCGGCGATCGCTTCGCCGTCACCGCCTACCTGCAGTCTCAGGGGCTGGCCGGACAGACGGTCCGGGTAGAACTCGCCGAAGTGGCGGCCGCCGATGCCATGCCTGGCGATCCGCCGGCCGCTGCGTCGGCAGGACGCGCGGTCGATACCACCGAGGCTATCCTGGGAGCCAGCGGCGAACTCGTCGCGGTACGGTTCGACGTGCCGGGGCTGGCCACCCCGGGCCGTCGCGATCTGGTCGTGCGGGTGATTCCTCCCGCCGCCGACCGTACGCCCGCAGATGACCGTCAGGTGGCCGAGGTCGAGGTGGTTGACCGAGTCACTCAGGTCCTGCTGATGGCGGGCGGCCCGAGCCGCGAATACCAGTTCATGCGAAACGTGCTCGAACGCGACAAGAGCGTCGCCGTGGACGTGTTGCTGGGCACCGCTGGTAAGGGCGGCTCCCAGGATGCACGCCGGATTCTGCAGGCCTTTCCGGCCACCGCCGAGGAACTCGCCGAATATGATGTGGTCGTCGCGTTCGACTACGACTGGCGGCGGCTCGACGCGGCGGCGCAGGCCCGCCTCGAACACTGGGTATCACAGGAATCGGGTGGTCTCGTGTTTGTGGCCGGCTCCATCTTCATGGACGCCTGGATCGCCGACTCCCAAACAGCGGTGATCCGCAACCTCCATCCGGTGGAAATCCGCCGGGCCGGACGGTTGAGCGGGGACGCTTCCGGCGGACAGGAAGAGCCGATGCCATTGGTTTTTTCTCGCGACGGACTCGACGCCGAGTTTCTCTGGCTGGCCTCCAGCCGCATTGCCAGCCAGACGGTCTGGAGCGAGTTCCAGGGGGTCTTTTCCTGCTTTGATTCGGCCGGCCCCAAGCCTGGCGCCACGGTCTACGCGCGGGCCTCCCGCTCCGGCGTGGCGGCGGCACCGGAATCCAACCCCAGCTACTTTGTCGGCCAATTCTATGGCTCTGGCAATGTCTTCTTCATGGGCAGCGGCGAGATGTGGAGGCTCCGATCGCTCGACGACAGCCTGCACGAGCGGTTTGCCACGCAACTGGTCCGCCACGTGTCGCAGGGCCGGCTCCTCCGTGGATCCCGAAGGGCTCGACTGCTGGTAGACCGAGATCGGTTTGCCGTAGGGGCCACCGTGGTGGTTCGTCTGGTCGTCCCCGAAGGAGACACGGCGGTGCCCACTGACTGTCAGGTGGTCGGGCCGGACGGTGTGGTGCTGCGTGTGCCGTTGACCGCCGAGCGCAACCGGGAGGGGGTGCTCCAAGGCACGTTCGTGGCGGCCCGCGATGGCTCGTGGCGGATCGACGTCGATCTGCCCGGCGGAACCGGCGAGCGGGTCTCACGCCGTATTCAGGCGCGTCTCCCCGACCGCGAATTGGAACGGCCGCGGTTGGATCGCGGCGTGCTGGAACAACTTGCCACGCTCTCCGGAGGCACCACCCGCTTTCTCTCCACGCAGCCATGGACCCCCGCCGACGCAAAACAATTGGCCGCCGGCATCCCCGATCGTTCCCGCCGCGAATACGAAACCGGCGCCCCTGACGGCGCGTTCAAGCGTCTGCTCAATGGCATCCTGCTGGCGGTGGCTGCGGGCCTGTTGTGCTGTGAATGGATTCTGCGACGGCTCGTCAAACTGGCATGAGCATCCGGTCAGACTCAACCAGCTACTCTCTCCAACATTTTTGAAACTCCAGGATCCAACCGTGACGCTTGCCATCGATCCACCAGCATCGGACGCCGCAGATCGGCCGGCCGCGGCTGCCGACGTGGCGGTCTTGAAGGCGTCGCTTGCGACGCTTCGGAGGCAGGCCCGTGGCTGGATCTGGGTGGAATCGTTGGCATGGCTGTGCTTGGCGGCCGTGGCATTCTTCTGGGTTTCGCTGGCGATCGACTGGAGCGTGGAACCGCCGCGGTGGGCGCGGGCGGCGCTGCTGCTTGCTGCGGCAGCCGCACTGACAACGCTCCTCGCTCGAAAACTCATGGCACGACTCGCCGCCGATCTCGGCGATGCACGTCTGGCAGTCGTCGTCGAACGCACCCATCCGTCCTTCCGCGACAGTCTCTCGACGGCGATCGAACTGGCTTCCAGCCCTCCCGCTGACGTCAACCACGAACTCCTGGCCCGCACGGCCGCTGAAGCCAAGGCCAACCTGGGGCAGCTGCGACCGGAACGAATCTTCCGTCGCCGGCAGTTGGCGATGCTGGCATTCGCAGCGGTGGCGGCTGCGGCGAGCATCGCCGCTCTGACGCTGACTAGGCCGGCCGTGGCCGGTCTCTGGGTGCAGCGACTGCCGCTGCTCAGCGATGAGCCCTGGCCGCGGCAGGTGCAGCTCGCGGTCGACGATTTCCCCGGGGGAGTGCGGAAGGTGGCCCGGGGCAGCGATGTCGACGTGATCGTCCATGCGCAGGCCGCCGATCGGCTGCCGGAAGTGGTCGACCTGAGGTGGCGGGTGGCCCATGACGGTGGTGTGGGCAGAGATTCCGGTAGCGGCATGCGGCTGGGCGGCAACTGGCGGGCCGACAGAATGGGCGCGCGAGGCGGCACCACTGCCGACGGCCAGGCCTTCGGCCATGTGCTCAAGTCGGTCACGGACAGTCTCGACCTGGAGGTCCGAGGCGGCGATGCGCGGCTGCGGAATCTGCGCCTGGAGGTGCTCGAACCGCCGGCGCTCGAAACACTTCTGATCACGTCAACGCCGCCAGCGTATCTGGGAGGCGGACCGCGGGGAGCGCCCCCCACGCGGGTCGTCCAGATCCCGCGAGGTTCGGCGGTGGAGATCGCCTGCACATCCACGAAGCCACTCGCCGCGGCGACGATGGTGGCCCTCACCGCTGGCACCGTCGCCAGCGTTCGCGGCTCGTCCGCCGAGGAGGTGTTGGCCACGCTTCAAGATTCTGACGCAGCAAGTGTCGACGCACCAAGTGTCGACGCAC
>Ga0164295_10003926_pt1 | contig 11847 bp, 9 predicted proteins | sample GEODES006metaG_FD_111798 | JGI IMG/M metagenome (GOLD analysis project Ga0164295, IMG submission 111798) | Oligotrophic lake water microbial communities from Sparkling Lake, Wisconsin, USA - GEODES006 metaG | ecosystem: Environmental > Aquatic > Freshwater > Lake | place: USA: Sparkling Lake...
ACTGTAAACCAGTATTTAGCAGCCTCTAATAAAACTACGGACATTATAAAGCTGTCAAATCAAGAGAGAGAAGATCTTACTTATATTCAGAAATACAATTTACCTGAAAATGGTATAGTTGAGGCCTATCGTCAAGGTGGTAACAAGGGCATGATCATTCTTGAAGAAAATAGGAAATCCTTAGAATTCGCGGCTAATTGCTATAAACAAAATAAGAATATACTGCTTGAGGCAAAGCATTTTGGAAATGATTTAAACGAAATTAAGACCACCAAAGCAATGATAGGCATGAGAGATAAGGAGGCTAATAGTTTTTGTACAAAAATTAGAGATAGCCACTTAGACGAATATTTAAATACGCATCTTCGTGATTTTAATAGACAGAAAAAATCTAGTTATGAACCAGAAAAACTTAAACCAATACTAGTATTAGAACAAAGATTTTTAAAAGAAACTTACGAATCGCTAAATCTACCGATTGATAAATATCGATCTAATTACGCCTTATACTCAAAATTACAAGCAGCTGAAATTGCTGCAAAACAGCCTGAGATATTAAATAAAATATTTTCTTTAGCAGATAACTTACTGAAAGAACATGAAGCATCAGCGATGAGTGTATATCGCGACATGTCATTTTCGATAAACACTGTCGTAACGCATAAAGCATTAGAAACGGCCGTTGCTATTAAAAAACAATTTAGACAACCAGAAAAACAAGCAGAAGCAAGATTGAAATCTACCTCACCCGAATTAGCATTAACAGAAATACAAAAAGAACAAACTATGCTTGCTGATTTACACGGGAATATAAAATATTTTTCTAGTAATAAAGAGCTAATGTCTAAAGTAGAGTTAGCTTACACTCAGCGTGAAAATAAAGATTTTGACAAATTAGAGGCTATAATACAAAAATCTTTAGAAACTGGCGCGGAAACTCAAGAAACGTTACTTCAAAAATTGAGGAATACAACCGATCTTAAGGCGACTTATCAAACTCTGGATAAAATTATTCTGGAGTATAAAGTGCATAATCAAGTTGCGCTGGACTTAAGTCATATTAATAATCATTTATTAAACTTGAGTAATCAAAAGCAAACCGCAAAAACTCCAACGAAAGTGGTTGATGTTATAAAACAAGAACAAGAGTTTTTAGCTGGATTAAACGCTAAGCTAAAACATCCAGAATATCATAGTGATAATTTAATAAATTCTATTAAAAATGCTCATGATAATATGCGTACGGATAATTTTGATAAGTTAAGTAAGTTTGTAACGTTTTTAGAAAAAAATACTAATGATCATACGGCGATTATCAGCGCATTAAAATCTACTGATGATCTTAACAAGACTCGTCAAAGTTTATTAAAAAGCTATCAAGCAAAATATATCAATTCTATCAATAATAAGATTTCTATATTAGATGCTGGAAAAATTATTACTTTAGATAGCAAGAAATTTGACTGTTCTATAAAGTTTTTAGATTATGTAACTAAAACACGTACTCATGAATATTTCCCATGTAAGGAGATTCAAAAAATTCAAAGTAAAGTTATTGAAAATAATAAGCAACTAGAACTGTCTAAAAGTAAGGGTCTAGAGCTAGAATTATAATTGTCACCGAACAGTCGAGAGTAGTGGAACGGTGAAACAACCAAACGACTCAAGGTGTGATTAATTGTAACTTTGGAAAATAAGTTTTATAACGGCTTGTATCTCTGGTTATCAAAGGAATTCCAAGCACGGAGGCGTGTGCGCCGATAAACAAATCTGGTAATACCGAGTTTTTAGTGCCGTTATTAGATTTATATTGTAGAAAAGCTTTACCGGCTAAAAAAAGTGCTTCTTTCGGCATTGGCATAATTTTAAAAAAGTCGCCGGAAAAAGTTTCCTCTAAATCTTCAATTCTCTCAAAGCCGATTGAAATTTCGGTATATATTATGTCATTAATAATTAGCTCGTGAGATTCGGCCATTAGGCTAAGTTTAGATGCCGACCAGTCGTACCACTTAGGATCGATAGTCAAGATATCAAGTAATATATTACTATCTACTAAAATCATGATCTAGTTAATTTCATTATATATTCAGTAGACATATTTAACTTAGCTTTACCGGATAACTGCTCTAGCAATTTTGAACCCTTGCGTTTGCTCCCATGTTGTTTTTGTATTAATATTCCGTCATCTTGTAAGATAAAATCAACTTCCGTACATGGAAGCATACCTAATTTAGTTCTCATCTCGTATGGTATAGTCACTTGTCCTTTAGTAGATACTCTCATAAAATCAATCTTAAATAAGTTTTGTTTTAAAATGTTGTCGTTTAGGGTAGCTGCATTGAACCTCTGTATATAAAATAATAGTAACATAGAAGTAAGAGTAAAACAAGTAATACTCTTACTTCTATGTTATTACGTTGAATCATCCAAAGGGCTAGAATTATCAATATTAATGTAATGATTTGATACGAGATGCCAAATCATTCAAGGCCATGTGAACATGTTCACAGAAAGTATCTAGGACAGCATGAGGATGATCAAACTTGTCATTTAGTAAGTTAGCAAGAAGAGCTTCTACTCCTCTTACCAACATTTCTTGATTACGTAATGGTAGCGGTAGCTCATGAATTCCTTTAAAAAGTGTCGTAGACATTTGTTGTCCTAGGTAATTCATAGCAGTAGCTAGATCATGTGCGCCGATATCCGAAACCGAGTAAGAAATAGAACCTTTTTCTGATTGCATTTTCGCAATAGACCTCAACCCTCCTAATTTTGAACTAGCTTCAATATCTGCATAAATCATCGGAGACACGCCAGGGGAATGTAGTTCGGCAAGGTCTATAGCAGTCGATATAACGCCTTGTAGAAAAAGGGTAACAACCTGATGATAATCCATCTCGTATTCCGCATCATTATCTACAAGATCTTTAAGCACAAAAAGTGCCTTAGTCATGATTGCGCTTACTTCCGCGCTTGTCTTTGAATCTTTTTTCATTTCTGTTTTTTATTTAAGCTTGGAGTGGCTCTATAAAATCATAACCACTCTGGTGTAATTGTTTAAATATTAATCCAAAATACCTTGATAATTTTAAATTATCAACACTATCTTAGAAATCATTATATTGTTACCATAAATGATTCTAAGAAATTTTATCCAGCTAAAGAGCTTAAAATTGAAACAAATTCATCTAAGCACCATCTTATATATATACCGATTATATTATAGTCTTTGCCGCAAGCCTTGCCAATTAACGGCATTATTATTAATAAAAAAAACAATATTCCAAAGCCCTGATCTTCAAATTTTCGGGAAAGCTTAGGATTTTTATCTATTACGGTACTCATATAAATTATACTACCGTCAAGAGGCGGAATAGGCAGGAGATTAAAGACGCAAAGCAGAAAATTTACCTTGAATATCGTTGCACAAATTGTATCAAAATATAATAAATAGATTTCCGGTAATATTGATAGTCTAATACTGCATAAAAGACATGCTATAACGGCTAAAATAAAATTTGCAAAAGGTGCTGCCAATCCAACAAGAATCATATCTCTTCTTGGGTTTTTGAATGAAGACTGATTATACGGAACAGGTTTTGCAAAGCCAAATATCGGAGCATTTATAAGGTGCAATCCGATCGGAAGTAATATGCCGGCTAACGTAACATGTTTTAATGGATTAAATGAAAATCTACCCATATCTTTTGCCGTTGAGTCACCTAAATAATACGCAACTCTAGCATGAACATTTTCATGAATTACCAATGAAAATAAGAAAATAGCAATATATCCGATAAATTCTATACTTGTAACAAACATGCTTAATCTTTTAAAATCTTGTACCGGTGCTTAATGTAATAATTTTATACCACCGAATTATGCTTGAGAATATTGATAATTCTAGAGGCTTGCAACCACAATTATTTTCCTTCTTTCTTTTGTTTTTCCAATTTATATGTATCAGAACCGTGGACTAACACTTGAGAGTCCTTTACTACTAAATGCTGGTTACCTGTAATCTCCACACTACGTGGAAAGTGTTTGTTAATAACCCAACTAGTTACGCCAGATACTATTGCGGAAAATGAACCTGATAGCATAAGTATTAAAAAAATTCTACGAGTCCGCTGCTTTATGCCACAATCGATTAGATTAGCTATTTCTTGTTTACATTCTATTAGTTCAGTTTGTGTATGCGTTCTAGCTTCATTAATATAATGACTTAAATCCTGAATACACGAATCTATCGATCTGTGTATTTCTCGATAGTTATCATTATGAGACTTACATAGAGTGTCTACAAGATTGGGGATAGTGGCGGCAACCGACTTTGCTACTTTGTCTTGTACGCCAGAAAGTATTTCTTCCGTCTTACTCGGTAAAATAACTAAAGTATTTATTAATGCCTCGAGCCTATCATTATTTTCTTTAAACATTTCTATCGGCAATTCAAGAGTGTCGCTTGTTTCAGTAATTGTGTTGATTGCGGACTTAAAAGACTCCATTACCTTATTAGTATGAACTCCAAAAGCAGTAGAGATAAAATCAGCTTCAGAATGTATTCGAGTAATAACGTCTTCTAAAGATTTCATTTTCTCTGGCAAGATATACTTACTTTGAGGTTTTTCGGTATTATTACTTTGTTCTTTTGTTAATTTATCCGACATATTTAAAATCCTTTCTGGTTAATTAATTTAATCATCTTGGGTAGTAGTTAAATTTCAAGCTCATCAAACTCAACTTCTTCTTTCTTAGTAATGCTTTTTTGATTTTTTGTATTTGTTACAGAGCTAGTAGGTTGCTTTATTTTCGAACTAGACTGACCATCTATAACTAGAGGTTCTAACTCTTTTTGTTTTTGAGTAGATAGCGGGGTACTATCCTGATTATCTGTAGCATTTATATTGTCACTACCTGCATACTCGTCATCATCTTGCTCTAATAGAGCATAATCGCTACTGTCTATAATTTCCTCTAACTCCTTTGCTTCAACGAATCCTTGATTCTTATCTTTTCTTTTAGCTTCAGGTGTTTGCATTTTGGATAATCTAACCTCTGGTACTGGTAATAACGTATAACACTCACCTGTTCTAAGGCTTGCAAAATCATCTAGTTTTACAAGAGGCTTTTCTTGCTGTTGTTCATTATAACTAATACCGTCCCTAAAAGTATTAGCTCCGAAGCTGGTATTTTTCTGCTGACGGGTAACCGTTTCAGAGCCGCATATCGAGCTATAAAGTTTGCCCATCATCGGATCATCACTTTGAAAGGCAAATTTTGTTTTAAATAACGCAAAGAGATTGCTCGCTTCTCCTGAGCCGTAATGAGCAAATAGCTGGCTTGATGACTGCAAACCCGCTACAACGCAAGTACCGTATTTACGTCCTTCCTGCATAAGTTTAGCAAGGCTCGGAAATCTACCGAACGCTGCTAGCTCGTCCATAATAAACCATATACGCCTATTCTTTGGTGAATCATGGCGCATTAAATTAGCGATCGCTAGTTCTGCAAGAGCGGCATTAAGCGAGATAGTGAGTTCTCTTGTGGAAGGCTCGGATGCCAAAAACAGCCAACCGCTAAAACCTTCATCAATTTTTTTAATATATTCTTGTACCGAAAAGCTACCGGCATCGCTTTTATCACGCAAAAATCTTAGAGGTTTGATATTTGTCATTAAGACTGACATTATCGAACTTGCCGCTTTTGCATTATCTTTTGTAAAATATTGAATACAGTCGGTACCTTTGAGCATTCTTCGCAAGTCCTCGTGATCACTCTGGCATATTGTTTTGCGTAATTCTTGCATCGAATATTGCTGTTGTTTCTGTAAATATCTCACCACTTCAACAAAAATACTTTGAGCTGCTTCTTCCCAGAAGTCGGCAGCATTTCTATTATTCTTCCTACTATTAAAACCGATCAAAGTATCGGCAAACTTCTCTAAGCATCTCTCTTTACTGCAGTCAGCCCAAAAATCCCAAGTTTTTGCTCTTGCATCAAACGGATTGAATATAATATCACCGCGTTTTTCATCGTAATATTTGGCAATCATCTCGCCAGTCTGATCGATAATAATAGCGGGTTGCGCTCGATTCTCTACTTGCGGTAATAAATTATGAATAAGGTTAGTTTTACCTGAGCCTGTAGAACCTGTGATTAAAAAATGTCTGGTTTCCATATCTTTAACCAAAGGCATTTGACCGATGTAAAATTCGCTACATAACTTTAATCGCTTTAACTTGAGCCTAACTTCTTCAAGACTCAACACTATCCCGCTACCCTCATTCTTTCTATCGAGCTTTAAATCACGTCCGAATTTACTCCATAGAAGAAACACTATGCCGCCTGCCAAACTTCCGAAGCCAAGTGATTTGAGAATTAATGAGTATATTACCTCTACCGCTTGATCCCACGCGGATTTAAAGCGGCCGCTAGAAACTACCGAGCTTGCAAGCATTCTCTTTTTCCATAATTTACCTTCCGAATAAGCATCAACATTAGCTTTGCTTTTACCGATAGCAATAGCGGATAATGCGGGATGTACCGTAAGCGCAAGTTTTGCTTTGGCATAAGTGACCGCTCCATCTAGATCAAACTTTGTAGTATTATTAGAACTAAAACTCCATGTAAGACAAAAACCAGCAAGTAGGGATACAAAAATAGTAGTGCCGACCACTTGTCTAAGCATACGTACTTTGTGCAGGAATACCTGACCGCCTCCGATAAAGTTACTAATCATATCATCACCTTCTTCATTTTGTTGACCTGATGCAGCAAATTATCTAGACACCTAACCAGATTGTCTTTAAATCTCACTGGACTTCCAAAAAAACATAGTTTTTTAACGAGATGATTGGTATCATAAGAATGGTGAATATCGATAAAATTGGGTGCTCTTATGCGAAGCTTTATCAAAGCAAGGTTAAATAAGGATAATTTTTGGAATTTAATGTTTTTGACGCTGCCGTCTATTCCCGTGTTCATTGCGCAGGAAGCAATGGATTTAATTTCAGGCGGAGTTTTTCTGCTACTTGCTACTCTAGTTTTATCTCCATATCTTGTATCTAGAGCTAATAAAGTCGAATATAAAGATGATATGTTCCATAGTACCTCTACAAAGAGAGCCTTATGTCCATATATGCCCGAAGCCGTAGGTTTTGTATTATGGCTAGCTATTCCGTTTACAACATTGTGCGTATTGTTTTTACATAATAAAAAACCAAATTTAGATGAGAATCTAGCTGTATATAATTTAGTTTTTTGGTTTGTACCTACAATGTATTTCATTTTAAAGAACCTCCCTATAGCCATTATTTTTAATAAAACCTCTTGGACTAAGGGTAATGGCACTTCTGTGTTCGATAGTTCCAGCAGCGACTGGAAAAATAACCCTCGTCATTTGTCTACAAATTCTGACAGCAAAATTACCTGTATGAGCTATGATTACTTGCCTGGTAATATGTATCATCGAAGTTATCTTGATAGGTATCGTAAATAGCAACTTCATTATTTTTTGCTCTCTGGTTTCAAAGATTTTGTAGGTGATATTTGTTCCGCCTTTTCCACACCTTTCAAATACTCCTTAGCCTTTTCTTGGGCATTCATGCCACCTATACCAAGATTTTGACCAATTAATCTACCCTGCCCGATTCTATCTTTTTCATACTCCTTAACCTTCTTATCCATACCTTGTTCTATAGCTTCATTCTTGTGCTCTACTGCTTCTATTTGCTTATCAGCATTTTGCTTCATATTATTACCTTTTATACCAAGATTATTCTGAGTATTTTGGATATTTGCTTTCATGAGATTAGAGTCTAATCCTTCTCTAGCAGCTTGTTGCTGTAAATCTTTTTGACCTTGATCATTAATCTTGCCAGAATGTTCTTTATGGAATGCTATTTTATCTTGTGAAGCGGTATCTAGGACATTGCCCTTAGCGGCCTTTACTTGTGCTAATTCTTGGCCGACTTCGCGCTCAACCATTGAGTTCCAGACCTTGTTTGCCCTTGGGTCGTTAGATTCAATCATTTTATGCGCCGCTTCTTGTGATACTCCGTATGTTTTAGCTACATTTTGCTCTAGATCGTGATACATGTCACGTCTATCCGTTCCACCTTTACTTGCCGATGACTGTATTGCAAGATTATAGTTGTCTACCTCCTCTTTTCTTTGTGACATTGATTGACCGTAGCTTTGCATTTTGTCGTAACTCGCTTTAGTACTTTGAGCTAAACTTTGATCTATACTATCATCCTTGGTATAATGCTCATTAGATGCTGCGCGTAATAGAGTGTTAAGTGATTTGCTGCTATTATTTTCTTTGTTTATAGAATTATCTTTTTCCAAACTTTGATTACTATTGTTTTCCGCGCTAACTGAACCGTCAATACCGATTCCAGCCGAACCTTTAACAAAAGGTACGGCATCAGGTACTTTTATCCCAGCGTCAACATAGGCTTTTACAGTAGTACCAGCAGCTTGTCTCCAGCCATAACCGTCACGATCATGTAGAGACCTTGTGTTGTTGATGGCTTCTTGCATCGCTTTACCCTCTTCAGTTGTTTGATCTATATTTATAGACTTTCCAGCAGCTTGTCTTTGAGCTAAATGAGCTACGCGATCCGTAGTGGTGCTGATTGCCGAGCTTTGTGATTGCTGATAATGCTGCTCGTCACTTTTCATTGCACTTAAACTTTTGCTAGCTCCCTCGTGCAAACTCGTATTAATCCCCTCTTCCATAAATACAGCTCTTGAGCCAGAAGATTTATTAACTCCAGCACCGCTTGCTACACTACTCGCGCCGTCTGCAAACGTTTTAATCATTGAACCGTCAGCTCCTTGTATTTGCGTAGCCCCTTCTTGATGAAGCTGGTTAAAGTCGGTTTTAAATCCAGACTTATTGCCTATACTTGAAGTGTCTTTGCTTACATTGTCAAAGCTTCTATTGCCAGTGGTTGTCTCCTGACTTGCCGTCCCAGCGGCAGAGCTGCTTGCCGATTGCAATGTACTTGCTAAATTCACGAAACTCCCCACGCCGCCTTGAACAATTGCAAAACTTAGGAAAGGTATACTCATTTGCAAACCGCTAGCAACTAAAACGATAGTATCTACCGACTCGTGTACTTGATTGAAATTAGCGAACGTTAGATTCCCGGCTGTTAATGCCTCCCCTCTAAGATTGCTATATAGCTCAATGAATAGGTTTAACACCGCATTTAATGCAGGCCATATCTGAAGACTGAATATCACGGTGCAATATTTGAGATAGTGACTTACGCCGCCTGATAGAATCATTAGAGGGACAATGAAAATAAAAGAAGAATAAATTAAGCCCTTCATGATATTAAGCAGCAAAGGTAAATATTCTTTAGCGAGGTCTCCCGATATCTTCCAGTTACTTTTTTGTAAATCATCCGCCCGAGTATAGCCGTATTTATCGCTAATATTACCCCAGTCCTTAAGAGCGTTAATCATCATGTTTTGTCTAATAATCTCAGAAGCCGATCCATTAACCCCAAGAGAAGTGTAATAACCCGCCTCTAAGTTTCTACCAAGCAACTGATTAATTTGTAGATTGCCAAGACCTTCGTCGCTACCAGCTTTAGAAAAGTCAGAGCCTTTATATTTAAAATTTAAAAAATCTATTTCTGGCTTTAAGTATCCTTTAAGTGCCGCCCCAGCCTCTTTGCAATTTAATCGCTCAAGTCTTTTGTTGATTCTAAAATCAACCTGGCGGAACGTACCAGCATTTTCAGTTACTAAGCGGAACATATCGGTGCTATTAAATACGTCCTCAGGAGTAAATCTACTACCGATCATAGCTTCAAGTACAACGCATCTTTTAAGGAAGATATTCATATTACGCGCAAATTCTGGGTTGTTAATACGCCAGTTTTTAGATTCTTGTACTAACCTTTGCCCAAAAATAAGACCGTAATCTTTATAAGCCATAGAATTGACCCTTGAAAAGGCTTGCTCAAAGAGAGATGTAATGCCAGCACCCACCGCTTCTAATATTCCGACAGGCAAAACAAATGCATAAGGAAGATCGCTAACTATCTCTCTTTTGCCGCTAATACGATCTACAACCCATATATCGGCCTTTGGCATAAGTAATGCTGATATTAGCATTAACATGCCGATGGTTTTTAGCAAATAATGCCCTACCCCGCCATTAGATGCTTCCGCCATGCCTCTAAGGGCATAATAGGAAGTTGCAATCAAAGCCATAAGCTTAATCATTGCCCCCGTAAAATCACTGTTCATAATCATCTTAATGCCGTTTAAGACATAAAACATTGCATCATAATGTCCGTATGTATGTACCGCAAATTGTATTCCCATACTTACCTACCTCTACTATCGGCAAACCTGTTAAAACCCATTTCAAAAACATCTTGTTGTTTTAAAAGACGCTCTTTGACCGCAATGATTGTTTGGAGTTTATCCATTGCCATATATTTTTTATCTCTAAGCAGCATTTGTACTGTTTCGATATTACGATTAAACCTTTCTATCGAAGTGTTATCTAGCTGCGCGGTTTGCAAAGTATCTACCGCCGTTTTTGCCTCATGGAGCATTTTTTGCATGAAGTTAGTAACCATGTCGTAGCACACTACTTCAATGAATTCCGAATTACCCGCAAGCATTGCAACACTTTCTTTGTTTTTAAGAGCTAGCTCGATTTCAAAAAGGGTAATGATCGGAATTTGTGAATATTCAATTAAGGCTTGTTCTTCATCGGATAGGTCACCCTTGTTTGATTCGATTTTATCTAAGATAGAGGTTAAGGTAGTCTCAACCTTGCCGTATAAGGTATCTGATCTATTATCAACCGTGCTTTCGGTTGCTACTGGCTTAAGACATTTAGCATTTTCATCGCAAACATATAACTTAATTTTACTGCTGCCGACCCCTGGCTTGCCGATATATTGCTCAAGTAAATCTTCTTTTTCGACCAAAGACGGGAGCGTAGCAATTGTAGCAATCCCGTGTGTTTTAGTACCTATAATACTGCCTGAAATCGACATGATTAATTCTTTCATTCCAGTTGGTGCATTGCCATCACCGTGAGATAGAGCTTTCCATACTAAATTAAAATTATCGGGTAACATTGATTTTAATTTGTCTTCATCACCTGTCTCACCGTATTTATCAGGATTATCTTGGCATCTTTGCGTAGCTTCATGCAAATCATCGCCGTCTTTGGCAATAGAGGATTTAGCCAAGCATTTCTGGCTTGTGGCAGCATTAAATTTACCCATTAGACCATCAGCAATGGCCTTACCCTGCTCGCACTGATTAAAGGTCATGCCGTTAATATCTCTGGCAACGCTTTCTAAATAAGACATAATATCTTCACATTGGGGGCAAGCTTGCTTAATAGCCATTTTGGCAACATAAGCTCCCGCGCTTGCCGAAACCGCTTTAAAATATTTTGCAAACTCAGCACCTCTTATAAATGAAAACCCTCCCCAACGCATGTCACCCGAACCAGTACAGGGATCAAACTCAATGCTCGGTAGTTGAATGCCGAGAGGTTGTAAATCAATGGGTCTGGGTCCTCTACTAATAATAGAGCCTCCTGTCATATAACCTGCCCTTTGATCACTGATAACCGCCCCTTTATTTATGCTTGTCATCGAACCGCCTTGACCCGCAAATTTTAAGAAGCCGTCAAGACCCCCTGCTTGAGTGCTGCTCGTAGTCGTCATGAGCTGTACTATAGCTAAACCTCTATAAAACGGTTATAATATGTATTTTTCAAACAGAGTGTTTACGTCACAGTGATATTTCCTTCTTCTAGATTTAGCTTGAGCCCATTTTGGTTCAATAGGATTC
>Ga0164295_10003927_pt1 | contig 11844 bp, 4 predicted proteins | sample GEODES006metaG_FD_111798 | JGI IMG/M metagenome (GOLD analysis project Ga0164295, IMG submission 111798) | Oligotrophic lake water microbial communities from Sparkling Lake, Wisconsin, USA - GEODES006 metaG | ecosystem: Environmental > Aquatic > Freshwater > Lake | place: USA: Sparkling Lake...
CACGCACGCACGCACGCACGCACGCACGCACGCACGCACGCACGCACGCACGCACGCACGCACGCACGCACGCGCGCGCGCGGTGCGGCAGGCGAACGGTGCGGCAGGCCGGTGCACCCGGCCTGGCTGTCCACCTGAAGGAGATGCCTCTCTCACTCTCAGTAGGCGCCCCCAGGGCGAAGCGTCGTCGGCGCACGGTAGGAACTGCCGTAGGCTTGAAGTTGCGACGTGTTGCCCCCGCCGCGCGCACCGAAGCCGTTGACGTTCGCCGTCTGACTGCGGATCGAGCGAGCCTGAACAGTGGCACGCGTGCCGTCCAAATTAGGAAGCATGCGGCTGTTATCCACGTTCGCGCCGCGCACGGGCGCGCCGAAGGGCGAAAGTGGAGAGCGCCCCGCAGTGTGACCACGCAAGGTGTTGAACGCGGGGGTCGGCGCGATGCGGTTGCTGGTCGGCGAAGCGCCCGCGAAGATAGACACGCTTCCGCCAACGCGGAGGGGACTGCCGGGCGTGCCGCCCATGCCGAGCGCATCGTAGGTACTCATCGAAGACTTGGGCTCGGCCCGCGGCTCAGGCGAGCCCACTTCGGTCGCATCCCTGCGAAAGGGCATAGCGGAGGTGACCAGCGGAGCAGGCCGGCCGCGCGGGAGACCACCGGCCGCGCTGAGGGCGGACATCATCGAGTCCTTGAACGGGGTCCCTAGGCCGACGCCGTTCGACGAGTGGATCTCCGCTGCCATCGGAACCTCAACAGACATCGTCGCGCCAGAGCCTCCTACGCTCGAAGAGAAGCTCGCGCGCCCTGCGCTTCCGGGGCTCATCACTCCCAAGCCAGGGATTGAGGGGGCGTCACGATCGCCGCCGCTGAGAAGCACCTGCTTCATGCGCTCAGCTGCCTTGTCCGTCAGCCCCGTCATATTGCGCGTGTGCACGAAGCGCCCTGCAGGGGTGTGGGGGAGAGGGAGGAGAGTCGTCAGGGGGGAGAGAGTTGTCAGCCGCTCGGCAGTGCAAGCGAGGGGAATCCAAGGCAGTCGGCGGGTCCCGATAGGCCGAGCGCGCCCGAGTGGTATGGCCGGCAGCACGCGGCCTCGAGATGCGTGCGATCGACCGCCGGCGGGTGCGCGCAGCTCGTTGCCTGGCGGCCCCGCTCATTGCGCTCCGGTGCGCACCGATCAGCTCATCGCCGCCAGATTCCTGCAGGAGCGCGCGGTCGTCGACGGCGACAAAGGAGGTGATGGGTTCGGTATCAGCGCGCTGCACGGCGGCCTCGTTGTACGCCCGCAGCCAGTCGATAATCTCCACGGGCCGCACCGGGTGCCATGGAGCGCGCATGGGGGTGGCCCCGATCACCTCGCAGCCATACTCATGCAGCGTCTGCACGAGCTGCTGCTTGAGCTTCGGGATGCGACGCCAATCAGTCGACAAAACTATCTTGGCGCCGGTCGCCAGGACCACGGATCGCAGCAGATCTGCACAGGCACCACGAACTTGTGTCGGTACATTTTTCTCAAGAGAAGGGAGCGCGGCTCACGCAACAAAGTCATTGGCGGTGGCGCGCACGAAGTTTCTTATCCTCCAGCCTGCCCAGCTGGTTGCAGCAGATGACTCCGTCAATGTCAAGGAAGATGACGCGCATAAGAACGGGCCAGGCGCTCCAGCGTCTTGCCAATGTCGGTCGCCTCCGAGCGGCACCGAGACGCGCGTTACTTTTGTTATGAATCAGCTCGAATCGTGAATCGTGATGAAGTTACAGCAATCTCTCGAGAAGAGATACATGTTGCTTTGAAGTCCCGAAGTCGTGGATGAAGATCTGACAATTGATAAATGGTTCGTCAGCCGCCGAGTGCTCAACTCATTTTCCTATTCGGGCCCCTTAATAAGGAAGGTTCGCATCTGAACGGGGCGTCGGAGCATGGGCGCGCGCGCGGCGCGGCCGCCGCGTGCCCGCGTCCGGCCCTTCCGGGTCCGCCTCAGCCGGCCGTCGGGCGGTCCCGTATAGTCCCGCTCCCGGGCGCGTCTACTTTGGTAGTTACTTTCTCTTTGGACATTTATAAGATTTATCCGCGATGCGAATCCGTGATGGTGATCGCGCTTCTGTCAGTGTTGAGTGTGTATCCGAGTCTTGATACATTGTATTAGTCTTGAGTATCCCGCGAGGTCGTGGCGAGGTCGGCATCATATCCGAAAAGCCGGACATGTGCACCCGAGCGAGCGCTCCCGATCACAAAATGAAACAGTGCGACGCCAGGACCCCATACACGAATCACATGCCCGCCCGCTCAGAGATCGCACAGCCCGACATAGACTAGAACACAACGAATACCATTCAGGACAAATCAGCACGGACACACCGCTATCAGATGGCTTATGAGCGCGTACTGCCGCGCTTGAGCCGCGCCGGCACGGGGTTCCCATCGATGCCCATGGCCTCGGCGTCCTCGGCGGTGCGCTCCACCCACTCCTCCTCCTCCACCCGGACCGCGGCGGCGCCGCCCACACTCGCGCTCGCCTCCGCCGCGGCCGCACGCCGCTCGTCCTGCCGGCGCAGCTGGAAGACGCCCTGCTGGCGCCAGTGGATGAACTGTCGTGCGGCAGGCCCGTCGCCCGTTTGCTCGGCCGCAGCGAGTGCCGCCAGGTACACATCGCCGCCGAGGCGCTGCCGCCGCTGCGCGAAAAGCTTGCCCACACGCAACAGCACGGACACGGTGGGGGCGGGCGGGCGCGGTACGCGCACCGGTCCGCCCTGCTCGCCTCGCTGCGGCGGCGACTGCGCGCCCTTCTGTTGCTGCTGCTGCCGCCGCCGCTGCGGCGGCTCCGCTGAGCCCGCGAGCACAGCGTAGGAGAGCCGGTCGGGCGAGATGCGCGCGTCGAGCATTTTGCCCAACACCTCGAGCGCGAGATCGCCCTCGCCATAGTCAAGGAAGCCGTCGAGGAGGGCATTGTACGTGAGCCGGTTTGGCGTGCAGTCGCCCCCAAGGCTTTGCATCTCCGAGAAGACTCCGAGAGCGAGTTGTGAAGGGGAAGTGCCGTCCTCGGACGTGGCGCGCGTCGAGGGCGCGAGGAGCGCCCGGATGAGCAGCGTGTACGACGTCGCGTCCGCGGGCACGCCTTGCCCTTTCATCTGCTCGAAGAGCTGCGCCGCCGTCTCGGGCTGGCCAGCCACAAGGCACACGTCCATGAGGCCGGCGTAAATGTACCGATTAGGGCGCACTCCCTCGGAACGCATCGTCTTGAGTGTGGCGAGCGAGGCGCGCAGCATGCCCGCCTTGGCGTACGCGGAGAGCAGCATCGAGTATGTGCGCACGTCCGGTGTGAGCCCCGCCTGGCGCATCATCTCCACCGCCGAGGCCGCGCGCTCAGGGAGGCGCGCGCCTACGCACGCGCGCAGCACGTGTGTGTACGAGGTGGCATCGGGACGCACGCCATCGCGCTCCCAAGCGCGGAGCAGCTCAAAGGCACGCTCCCAGCGCAGCGTGCGCCCGTAGCCGTTGAGCAGCGTGTTGAGCAGCACGAGATCGGGCAGCACGCCGTCCCCCCGCATCCGCTCGATTAGCTCGTCGAAACGCTCGGCCTCGCCGTTGCGAACGCATGCTTGCGCGAGGCTCGAGTACGAGACCGCGTCGGGCGCGAGGCCCTGCTCGCGCATCCGGCGCATCACATCCTCGGCCTGGGCCACGCGCGAGGGCCCCTCCATCTGCGCGCAGTACGAGAGCACCACATTCCAAGCCTCCACCGACGGCTTCATGCCTCGCTCGGTGATGCGCCCAAAGTATTTGAGCATGCCGCGCCGGTCGCCCGCGCGCGCGCACACGGACATGAGCGTGATGTACGTGTTGAGCGTCGGCTCAACGCGTTCGGCGCTCATTCGCTGCTCGACGGCGAGCGCCTCGGGCAGCGAGCCCGCAGCCCCATGCGTCTTGATCAGGGTGGTATACACCTGCGCGTCCGGTGCGAGGCCGTCCCCGTCCAGCTGCTCAAAGAGACGAAGGGCCATGTCAGGGCGGCGCACGCGCAGCGCGGCGCTCATTGCGGCGGTGGCGAGCCGCGAGTTCAGCGGCACCGACGCCGCGCGCATCCGGCGCAGCAACCTCTCGAGCCGCCGTGCCTCGTCCGAGCTCGAGGCTGTGGCTTCACTACCCTTGGCACGCCGGCCGAAAGCGAGCACCGCCTGGACGGCTAGATCACGCAGCGCCTCGTCGACCGCGGTGCCGACAAGGATGCCACGCCGCCGCGCGCGCCGCTGGGCGCGCAGCGCGACGCGTGCGCCTGCCGAGAGCGCCGTGCGTTGGCCTCGTGCTATCTCCCAGAACTCGCGCGCCCAAGGCCCGAGGGTCTGGGCGCGCTGCAGGCGCACGGTGACGGTCTGCTGCAATGCGAGGCGTGTCGAGAGAGCGGCGAGCACGCCCTCGAGCGAAGACTTCTCCCAGAGCGCGTCGCCCACGGTGCCCGAGGTGGCGAGCACCACGTCGCCCGGCTGTACTAGCCCACTTGCATGCGCGGAGCCGCCGGCCGACACATCGGCAACCTCGACGCATGAGCCCATACGACCGCTGACGCCGCCGCTAGCCGGCGGCGCGCCGTCTCGGCTAACACTGACACTGACACTGACACTGGCCCCATTGCTGCTGCTGCTGCTGCCGCTGCTCATCCCGTTGCGGCTGCTGCCGCTCGAGCTCGCGTTCCCGCTTCCGCCACCACTGCGACTGCTTGCGACCTCCCGTTGCCGAAGCACCATACCGAGCGGCCGGGACAGCTCGACCTCGTACGTGTGCAGAAGTGTGCCCTCCCACGGCAGGATGCGCCGTTTCGGCTTAGTGCCCGGGCGCCGCAGCCGCAGCCGCACTCGTCCGTCGAGGCGTGTCTGGATTGCCGACTCCACACCTGCGACTGTCATCTTCGGCCACATGCTCTCACCAATCGAGGCGGACGTGGCGATGACGATATCGCCCGGAGCGACGCCGTTGAGTGCAGCATTACTTCCTTCGTACACCGTCGCGACGACTGGCCCCATGCCCTCTTGCTGCTTCAGTGTGATGCCGAGAGGTCGAGCAATAGTCACCTCGAACTCGTCGTCGTTGACGATCGCCGGCAAGTTGGCGACGATGGCAGTGTGACGCCGGAGGCCTAAGGGCAGCGGGTGCGGCGCGTGGACGCGCGCGACTGCGCCACCGCCTTGCCACGAGACGGCAGCCGCCGACAACCAAGAGATCCATGCCATGGAGGTTCTGGGAAGTGCTGCAAATTTTCTCAATCTTGCTGAAGGGAGCTCAAACTTGTGAATGAGGTAGTGATTAGTGGTGTGCAGCTGCGGGGCTGCACTTGCCCACGGCGGATTGTGTTTTGTGCGGTCGGTTCAAGGGTGCAAGACTTGCGGATGTAGTGTCACATTCCGGGTTGCGTCGGGCGAAGCGAAAGCCCCCGCGCGATCATCCCGCCCGCCTAGGCGAACCTGGGACCTGGGACCTGGGACCATTTCACCATGTCCACTCATCCGCTCCTGGGTGTGATCCCCGGCATCCATACGCGCAAGGCGCACCAGCCCATCAAGTACGAGGGCGACCCGCGCTCAACACCAATGAAAGCAGTGGATGCACCCCCTGTCACTAAGAGCGAGCCTCCGGTGATGCCCTTGCCTGCGGGTGGCGCCATCACGTTCACGATTAACGGCGAGTTGCAAACCGTCCAAGCCGGATCGGACCTTGACGCGCGCACGACGCTGGCCTCCTACTTGCGCGAGACGCTCAATCTGACCGGCACGAAGATTGGGTGCAACGAGGGCGGCTGCGGTGCATGCACGGTCATGATCGGCCGGCAGAACCCCTCTACCAGCCAATTCGAATCCACGATCGCAAATGCCTGCTTGCGTCCTCTCTTCTCTCTTGATGGCGCGCACGTCATCACCACCGAGGGGCTCGGCTCATCAGCCAAGGGCTTCGGACCTGTGCAGCGCAAGATTGCGGAGTGCAACGGAACACAGTGCGGCTACTGCACGCCCGGCTTCACGCTTGCGATGACTGGGCTGCTCGCGGAGACTCTGACACCCACCCTAGAGGAGGTGGAGGCTCGTTTCCAGGGCAATCTGTGCCGGTGCACTGGCTACCGGTCGATCTACGAGGCGATGCACTCATTCGCGGCCACGGACGCGGAGGGCCAGCCCACGCCCGAGGCGAAGGCCCTTTGCTCGGAGGCGATCGCGGACATCGAAGACCTGTTGCGCAAGGGCGCGCAGAACTGTCATTCCCGCAAGCATCCCGAACACGAGGAGGGCGGCTGCCACAGCAAGACGCATGGCGACGAGAAGGGCGGCTGCCACGGCAAGACGCACGGCACTTCGAGGATGAATCCGATGACGGCCAACGGCGTCACGTGGATCGAGACGAAATCTCTGGGCGATGCGATCGCGGAGGTGAACGAGTGCTTGAAAAGGGGCGAAACGTACCGTCTGGTCGTCGGCAGCACAAGCACCGGCGTCATCAAATATTATCCGAGCGTGAGGGATAAAGAGCATAACATCGACTGGGACAACCCGACGACCTTCATTAACATCGCGCGGCTCCCAGAGCTGAACAAGGTCGCGGCGCTTTCGTCGGGGGCGGGTCGGATCGAATTTGGGGCGGGCCAGATCGAGTTTGGGGCGGCTGTCACGCTCTCAACGATCATTGAGGTTCTCAAGGCCTCGGCCGCCACCCTCGGGCCCGCCGAGGCCGGCCGTGTCGCTCTTGAGAGCGCCGTGCGCCACCTGATGCTCGTCGCACACTACCAGGTGCGCGACGTGGCCTCCTGGGCAGGCAACCTGATCCTCGCCAAGAGCCACCCGTACTTCCCATCCGATGTCGCGCTCGTCTTCGGCATCGCGGGCGTCTCGCTGACAGTGATCTCGGCAATCACAGGCGTTCGGACGACCATGAACGTGCTCGACTTTTTGGACGAGCGGTACGCTCTCCAGCCAGACTTGGTGGTGCTGAGCGCCACCTTTCCGATTGCCCCCGAGGGCACGGTGCTCGATTCCTTCAAAGTGATGAGCCGCCACGCCAACTCTCACGCGCTCGTCAACGCCGCCTTCCGACTCGAGGTCCACCCCGATGGCGCGGGCACGCCGACGATTGGGCTCGCCACCGTGCTCGTGGGCAACATCTCGCAACGGCCTCTCTTGTGCGTGCACACTGCTCAGTCGCTCGTGGGTCAGCCGGTGAGCATGGCCTCCTTCACTAACGTGCTCTCGATCTTCTCGGCCGAGCTCGCAGCGGCCATGGACAACGGCCCTGCCGACGGGTCGGGTCACTTCGTCGTCGAGTCCGCAGAGTACCGCCAGTCGCTCGCCGAGGCGCTGCTCTTTAAGTTTATGCTCGCCGCGGTCGTGCGCACGTACCCGACGCTACCCCCAGATGTAGACAGACGCTGGCTCTCGGCCGCCGCGCACTACGAGCGCCCAATCTCGGCAGGTCAGCCCTCCTTCCCCCCGCTTCCGGCCGGCTTCGAGGCTGAGTCGCCGCTCGGTGACCCGATTGAGAAGGTCGAGGGAGCGGTGCAGGCAAGCGGGGAGGTGCTGTACACGGCGGACCTGCCCAAGCCCTCCGACACGCTGCACGCGGCGCCTGCGGTTGTGGGCCCCGGCGACGTGGGCAAGACGATCGTCAGCATCGATGCGAGCGCTGCCACTGCGGTGCCCGGCGTCTTTGGCTTTATTGCCGCCGAGGACGTGGCCTCCGTTGGCGCGTCCAACTTTGTCGCTGTCGGCGCGGCGATGCCTCTTGGCCACATCTTTGCGGCAGGCGTGACCGAGTACGTGGGCCAGTTCGTCGGGCTAGTGCTCGCCAACAAGTTCGACGTGGCCAACCGTGCGGCCAAGCTCGTTGTGGTGCACTACAGCGCAGAGGCACCTGATGTGTCGCACAAGGGCTACCATGTGCCCACGATGGCGTACACCAAGGTGGCGGGGCCCGAGCACGGCCTACCCGTCCGGGCGCCGCCTACGGGCCAGCCACTAGCCGACGTGAGCGGCACCATCTCGACCACGGGGCAGAAGCATTTCTTCCTCGAGACGCAGGTGACCTTCGCGGTCCCCGGTGCCGACGGGCAGCTCACCGTGCAGTGCGCCTCGCAGGCCATCCAGGCACTCAAGAAGACGGTCGCGACCACGCTCAACAAGGACTTGGCCAAAGTGACGGTGACCACGACGCAGATTGGCGGCGCGTACGGCGGGAAGGCGTTCCTCCCCGTCTCAGTGGCATGCGCCGTCTCGGTGGCAGCGATCAAGGTGAACAGGCCGGTGCTCTGCCAGCTCGACCGCAACATCGACATGCTCTCGCTCGGTGGGAGGGCGCCAGCCTCAGCCGACTTCAGCCTGAGCATCGACACGGGCTCCAAGAAGCTCTCGAGCCTCGTGCTGACCGCGACCGTCGACTGCGGCTGCAACTCCTCCGGCAGCGTGAACACCACCTCGCTCAATTGCTACGTGGTGCCGGGCGCGAGGCTTTCCAAGAAGAATCTGATCACGCCAACGCCGGTCAACACGATCATGCGCGCGCCTGGAGACTTCCAGGGTGCATTCTTCATGGAGGGTGCCATGGAGGCTGCTGCGCGCACCTGCCTCCTACAAAACGTCTTGCCCCTCGACGATGCGCGGCCCGTGCAGGAGGCAAACCTCGACCCGGGCTGCGCGGACGTATGGGCAAAGTGCAAGGCCCTCGGCGACGCGTTCCTCGCCGACGCGCGCTCGTTCAATGCGGCCAACCGGTGGCGCAAGCGGGGCGTGTGGACGATGGCCGTTAAGTACTCGCTCTCGAACCAAGGGTATGGCCAGCAGGCGACAGTCACCGTGCACTCAGACGGCAGCATCGCGCTGATCCACACTGGGCTCGAGATGGGGCAGGGTCTGAACACGAAGGCGGTGCAGTCCGTCGCCTTCGAGCTCGGCTCCGGCCTGCTCGCGGCACCCGAGACGCTGTTGCCCCTCGTGACGACAGTGCGGCCCACCACGACGGATGGTCACACAGCGACCACTCAGACCAACACGTGGGGCAGCGGCACCTCTGAGTCGGTCGTCTTCGCCTGCCTCGAGGCGTGCAAGACCCTAAAGGCACGGCTCATGCCGTACAAGGGCGCGGGCGACTGGAGAGCGATATGTGCTGCGGCGGCCGCGGCCGGTGTGCAGCTGAGCGAGACCGCGACTAAGCGTCAGAACATCGACGGCGGCAGCTACTTGCAGTACTCGTCCGCGATCTGTGTGGCCGAGATCGACGTGCTCAGCGGCGAGGTCGAGCTGCTCCGCACCGACATGTTCTATGATTCGGGCGTCGCGCTCAATCCCGTCATCGACATAGGGCAGATCGAGGGCTCGTTCGTGCAAGGGATGGGCTGCTTGCTCACCGAGGAGCTCGTGCGCTCTCCGAACGACCACCGGCTGGTCAACAACGGCACGTGGGACTACAAAGTGCCTTGCCCCCTCGACGTGCCACAGACCTTCAACGTGTCGCTCATGCCGAACGATATCAACACGGCCCAGGGTGCCGTCCAAGGCTCCAAGGCGAGTGGTGAGCCGGCCTACCTGCTCGGCGCCGCTGCTTTCTTCGCGGTCAAGATGGCCATCTACGCCGCGCGTGCGGAGGCGAATGTGCCGAACCCTAATGGCTACTTTGAGCTACAGGCGCCCGCCACCCCCGCGCGGGTGCGTGAGGCGTGTCTGGTCAGTCTCGGAGAGCGCGCCGCCACCGCCGGCGCGCTGGTCACGACGGTGACGATGGGTCAGCCCGTGAGATCGGGAGCCAAGCCGGCGCAGTCTCGGGCCCCCAACAAGGTGCACGTCGACGCGCAGGTGCCGCCCCTGCCCCCGGCAGGTGAGCTGCTGCGTCGTCGGCCCAAATCCCAACCAACGAGTTTTCGCCAAGGCGACGAGCTCCTTGAGCCCATGAGTACCTCCAAAGTCGCAGCCGCAGCGGAGGCTGCACTTCTCGGCCGCAAGGCCGCCCTCGTCATCGGCGCCATTGTTCTCTTCGCCCTTGGCGCGCTCACTGGCGCTGTCGTGGGCAGAACCGCGACTTCTTGACGGGCATGAACGGGCTGCCTAGAAGGGCTGCCACTCGATGCCCCGGTCAGAAAAGCGAACACTACGTTGCAAGTGAATTTCCGAACAAGAAGTTGAGCCTCTCGGGCGGGGCGCTGGCCCATCGCATGCGTGCGCGCATACACAGAGTTCGGGATGTGTGTGGATGCTCGGCGCGTTGTGTTGATCAGCACTTCTCGAAGACAAAACGACTGCGAAACGTCGGCTCCTTCTACCTATCCATTGACTGCGCCCAACGCGCTGCACTGCGCCATACGCTTAGTGCGAGGACGTAATTTTCACATGAGCTTGGGTCCCGCTACCCTCCCTGGTGACTGGGACCCGGTCGCTGGCCAGTTCCTCACACCATATGTGTACGACCCTTCGCCAGCGATGCCGATGACGGGAGCGGCGGCGCGCGCCCGGCGAATGCTGCACGAGGCGTCGTGCAGCCTAGCGCTCGAGAAGGGCATCGCAACAAGTGCCACGGAGCTCATGCGTCAGGGTTTCCTTCAGTGGCGGTCGGCGCTGGGCGTCGGGCCGTCGTACAAGCACTTCACATTCGGCACCGGGCTGGGCCACGCGGCGCTGCGGAGCGAGCCGCCGACGGCGCCAACAGCCGCGCGCATGCGCGCAAACCCCGCGGGCGCAAGGGTGATCCATGGACGCGAGTCCGAGTATGCCGAGCGGCGGCGGCACGTGGTGCAGGAGCAGATGCTGGCGCGCGAGCTCGCTGCCATGGAGGCGGAGCAGCGTCAGCGCACGGCGCACGGAACGGCGCTACGTGCGTTGCAATCGCGCGAGGACGAGAGATGCGCATCGGTGCGCGAGGCCGTTTTCGTCGAGGAGCTACGTGCCTCCGAGGCGCAAGCGGCCGGCGCGCATGAGGTGGCGGCACTGCTCGAAGAGATGAACGAGCAGCGCGCGGCCATCGCGCGACTCGCGATGCAGACGATGCCTGAGGCGGAGGTGATGATCAGGATCCTGCGCCGAGAGCTGCGCGCGGTCGAGGGCAATCCTCCGCCGCTTGCACCGATCGGGCGCGGCTTCTTTGACCTCACAAGCGACCTCGAGTACACGAGCCGAGCCCTCACGCAGCAACCGTCCTATCCCTACGACTCGGCGCCGCTGCTGGCGCTCGCCTTTGGGCGCTCGATGACGCGCACGATCTCGGGGCACTCGTCGACGTACGACGAGGGCTCATCGGCCTTCGCGTCCGCCACCGCGTCGACCGCCGCCGCCGTCGCAATCGCGGCGCGGGAGGCGCTGCAGGCCGAGCTCGACGCCGAGAAGCGACTCCACGTGGAGGCGCTCGAGAGGCTGCAGGCCGAGCTAGCGGCTTCGAACGCTCGCTCATCCGCGCTCGCTGCGCAGCTGGACGCGACGCGAGCGGCCGTGGAGGTGGCACGCGCCGAGGGCGCCGCCGACGCCGCCGAGCTGGCGCGCTCCTCGCATGAGCAGCTCGCGCGCCTCCTTGCGAGCGAACGAGCTCGGGGCGTCGCGGGTCATGGCATGCTGCCCTGGGCGCCACGCAGCGGCGCGGTGAATGAAACTCCGGCGACGACGGCGTTGGCGCCCGACGCCGACAGTGGGCTCGACGCCACCCTCGGCGTGACGCCCGCAACGGCCGCGCCCGCGGGGGAGGCTGTGACCGCGGGCACGGCCGTTGGCGCCCGCGGGCGAGAGAGAGCACCCTCTGCCGAACGAATGGGGGGGGAGCGGCCGGGCGCCGTCCTGGGCGTCGGCGGCGCCGCTGGCCGCGGCACGTCGTTGCGGCGGCCTCTGCAGGCGCGCGGCGGGCG
>Ga0164295_10003928_pt1 | contig 11842 bp, 7 predicted proteins | sample GEODES006metaG_FD_111798 | JGI IMG/M metagenome (GOLD analysis project Ga0164295, IMG submission 111798) | Oligotrophic lake water microbial communities from Sparkling Lake, Wisconsin, USA - GEODES006 metaG | ecosystem: Environmental > Aquatic > Freshwater > Lake | place: USA: Sparkling Lake...
CCACCAAACGCCCCGTCGCGGACAGCGAGCGGTTACGGGTGACGATGTCCAGGTTCCAATCGCCAACCGGAATACTGGGATTGATGCTCTCGACGCCGATCGTTGCGGGCACCACGCGGTGCGTCAGGCAGTGCACCGCTTTTACCAGGCCAGCAATCCCGGACGCCGCTTCCAGGTGGCCCATATTGCTTTTGACCGAACCGATGGGCAGCGGGCGCGTGGTCGGACGATGGCAGGCCAGCGCCATGCTGATTGCGCGGGTTTCGACGGGATCGCCCACCACCGTGCCGGTGCCGTGGGCTTCGAGATAATCGAGTTCATTCGGCGTAATGCCGGCTTCGCTGTAGACGCGGGATAGCAACGCAGCCTGAGCCGCGGCATTGGGCACCGTAAGACCTTGCGTGTAGCCGTCGGCGTTTACCCCGCTGCCCGCCACTACGGCCAGTATGCGGTTGCCATCGGCCAGTGCCTGCTCCAGCTTTTTCAGCACCAGCACGCCGCCGCCTTCGGCCCGCACGTAGCCGTCGGCGCTGGCATCGAACACGCGGCAACGACCTTGCCGCGACAACATGCCCGCTTTGGCAAAACTCACAAACACGTAAGGGTGCATGAGCAGGCTCACGCCGCCCGCCAGTGCCAACGAGGACTCGCCGTTTTGGATCGCGCGGCAGGCCTGATGAAAGGCCACCATGGAGGATGAACATGCGGTATCGATCACCATGCTGGGGCCGCGGAGATCGAAAAACCAGGACAGGCGATTGGCGGCGATGCTGCCCGCATTGCCAGTGGCGGCCGGGGCATCAAGCGCAGCGAAGTCGTCCACGAGTCGGTAGGAATAATCGGCGTTTGCCATCCCGACAAACACCCCGGTGTCGGAGCCCCGCAAACCACGAGGGGGCACGCCGGCGTTTTCCAAAGCCTCCCAGCCAAGCTCCAGCAACAATCGCTGTTGGGGATCGATCAGCGCCGCTTCACGGGGGGAAATACCGAAAAACCCCGCGTCAAAATTGCCAACGTCGTCGATGACGCCAGCGGCAAAGCTGTAGCTGGTGCCGGCGTGACGGGGATCGGGATGGAGGAAGCTCTCGGGGGGGAAACGGCTGGCGTCGATCGCACTAACGAGGTCGCGGCCAGCCAACAAGGCTTGCCAGTAGTGCGCGGGGCGCGTGCCGGGGAACCGGAAACTCTGGCCAATAATTGCAACGGCAGGGCTCATTCCAGACGGGTAACCTGATCCATGTCGGCCCAAATGTAACAGTTTTTTTTGTTGAACCGTGCTAGATGCACGGGTCTTCATAAGGCACTAAAAGACACTCGGATTTCGCGGTAGTTTTTACCGCCTAAAAAGTCTGATTTTGACCTTTATTTGTCCCCTCGTCCCCGCTGAATGGCGGCCTCAGCCCCAGTTCAGCACAGAGCAGAAGCGCCAGGTGCTCGACCGCCAGGCCCTGCGGGACCGGGGCCTTTGACGGGCGCCCGCTCTGCCACAGGCAGTACAGGGTGTCACCCGCCGGTTTGCCGAGCGCAGCGTAGACCTCCGGCATGATCGGCACATGGTCGCCGTACCAACATAAACAGCCCGGCCGCGCCGATCCCTCAAGCGCGGCGCGGAGCGCGGCAAGCATGCGGTCGGCATTGCGAAGATGGCGGAGGTAGATGCTGAGTGCCGTGCAAGTAGCCGGCGGCGCGTCATCAAAAGCCGCGGCGTCATCGGCCGAGGTCGCCGATTCCAGATGCAGCGGCCCGTGGTTCTCCATCGTGATGGCAAAGACGAAGAGCGGCCGTGAGTCATCCCCGCCGAGCAACTCGCTAATTTTTTCCGCCACCGCCATGTCGCTCACATACGGCCCAGCGCGGGCGGCCCCCCGAAAACCCTCCTCGGCGATGAAATCGTCAAAGCCCAGTGCCTTAAAGACCCGCGCGCGTTGGTAGAAACTCGCCACATAGGGATGGACCGCGACCGTGCGATAGCCCGCCTGTTTCAACCAGCTCACAAGCTGCGGCAAGCCCTGCAAAGCCAGTCGACGGTAAGGCTGAAACTGGTGCACGCCCTGTTGCGCCGGCGTCAGCCCAAAGAGAAACGCGAACTCGGTACGAATGGTGTTGGCCCCCCAGGCCGGCACTCGCAGAGGCCCGTGGGCGAGCGCCTCGCGGCAGGTCGCGTCGAAGGTTTCCAGCACATCGGTCCGGATCCCGGCCCAGAGTGTGCGCGGGTCAAAAAACGACTCGCTTTGCACCACCACAAGGTGCGCCAGCGAATCCGCAGGCAACGAAAGCGGTGGCTCGGCGAAAGGCGTCGTGACCCGCACTTCGCGCCGCAGTTCAGCGGCGTAGCGCCACAGGAATCCGAACAAACCCAGCCGCACCAGATCGTGCTCGACATTGAGTGTCACCGGTAAAGCACTCCGCCGGGCGCTGGCGACCAACAACGCAGCACTCCCCATCAGGCCAAACAAACCCGCCGCACTTTGAGCGAAGCCCTGTCCGGCGAACATCCAGGGCTCGAGTCGAATAGCGAGCGCAAGTCCCGCAATCACCAGCGCGCAGAGGCTGAACACCCAAACGTTTACCTTCAGAAAAGGCAGGTACAGGCGAGGGTGACGGACGGCATCCGCGAAATATTCGAAATCTTGCACCACAAAGGGTTCGCGCAAGGATCGGAACTTGGCGTTGTTCACCACCACCACCGCCATTACCACCGCGAGCGCGAGCGCCAGCGCGAGCCATGGCCGACCGACCACAGTCAGCACCAGCGCATACAGCGCCAGCCACACGCCGGCGTGCACCGCGAGCGCCGACCAAGGGCGGGCCCATGGCGGCAGCGGTCGCGGCTCAAGCAGGGTTTCAGCAAACAGGGAACCCGCCAATCCCAAGCCGGCGGCGGGTCCGACGGCCGCCCAGAACCAGTCAAGGGACATAACGCAAGGCTCTCAGCAATCGCCAGGAAATCCCGGCCGGCAGCACGGCCAGCCACCAGCAGCCGAAGGCCAGCAGAAAGGGAAAACTGATCCGGGCGCGGTTTGCCCGCAGACCTGCCTGAATGGCCCGCGCGGCGCGCTCGGCCGTCCATTGGAAAGGCTTCGGGCCCGGCATCTCGCGACACATCAGGGAATCCACATAGCCGGGCATGACCACATTGACCGCAATGCCTGACGGCGCGAGCAAGCCGCGCAGCGCTTCGCCATACGCCTTGATCGCCGCTTTGCTGGCGGAATAACTCGGGGTGAGGGCCAGGCCGTGATAGGCGGCCAGCGAACTAAACAAGGCGATCTGGCCCGCGCCGCGCCGACGCATGGCCGGCAGCACGGCGTCGACCGTCGCCATCACCGCCCACACGTTGACGTCCAGCAGCGCTTCGACGCTGGCCCAGTCCTCGAGCTCGCCGTCAGGGCCCACGTGCGTGTTCAGCCCGGCCGTTAGCAGGACCAGATCCGGCGCTTCGGCCAGGCACAGCGCGGTGAGCCATGCCCGGTAACTGTCGCGGTCCCGCACATCGCCGGCCTGCACCAGCACCTGCGCGCCGGCGGCCTCGCAGCGCGCAGCCAGCGCAGTCAACAGATCAAGCTTGCGACCGTGCAGGGTGAGACGCACGCCAGGCGCTGCGTAACGCTCGGCAAGCGCGCCACCAATGGCGCCGGTCGCGCCCGTAATCACGACACTTGTGGGATTGGCGCGCACGCTCACCGACCTGCCTCCAGCAAACCTTCCAAAACGCTGCGCGGGCTTAGCAAACGGTCGGCGGCCTGGCCTAAGCCGAGAGCGATGGCCCGACGGCCGAACAGTCCGCCGTTGATTTGGGTGGTGTGCATCACCACGCGCTCAAAACGCGCATAGAGCACGGGGTCAGGGGGTGTCCCGTCGCGCCAGAAAGCGTCTAGCTGCCCCTCGAAGCTCAAGCCGTCCATGCGATAAATGGCCTCACCCAGCGCGATCACCGGCCGCCCGGCGGCCAGCGCGAGGGTACCCACGGTGCTGTTGATGGTCACCACGCCCTCGGCGCTGGCGACCAGCGTCTGCAGATCGCCCGTTTCCAGATAGCAGACCCGGTGACCAATGCCCAAGGCCGCGCACCGCGCCTTTGTCTGCGCTTCCAGACTGCGCCAGCGATAGTCCAAGGGGTGGTTTTTGATCATCAGGCCAGCGTCGCCGGGCGCATGGCGCGCGAAAGAAACCAGCACTTCCTCCACCACCTCAGCCATGCCGGCAAAGCGCGAATGCTGGCGAATCTGGCTATCGTGATCTAACTGCAGCGGTAGCAGATAGAACGGACGGCCCTGCTCTAGCCATTGCCGCGACAGCGCTTCATCCCTCGCGGCGGACAGCCGAAGCCGCAGCGCGCGACGCAGAAAACCCGCGTATTCCAAAGGCGCGATGCGGCCCGCATGAGTGCGGTAGTGCGGAAAACCCAGCGGATTGAGCACGCCGGCCGCGTGATACGCGACATCGTGGAGTGCTCGAACTCGGAAACGTTGCGTAAAGTGCACCGGCGGCGGCAACTCGGGCAAGGCCCGCCCTGTTTCCAGATACCAGCGTGGATCGCGCGGCAGCTGTGACCGCGCATTCACGCCGTCGCGCTCGAGCGTAAACCAGTAGGGTCGAAAATAGCCCTCTTCCATCACGTGCACGCGCAGCCCCAGCGCAGGCGCCAGCGCCAAGGCCGCTTGATGCACGGGGCGACAGTCGCCAAAGAGCATCAAATCGGTACTGTGCAAACGATTGACCAGCGCCGTCAGCCACGCCGGCAGCGCCGGCAAAGGGGCTCGAAAATGAGAGGCCTCATCATCGCCCCAGTAAGCCCAATCCCCCATATTGAAATTGACCTTGTGGACCGCCGCGCCGCGCTCGCGCAGGGCTTGCGCCAAACGACGAAACATCGGGCTGCTCACGCCCTGTAAAAACAGAAAGCGCCGCTGGGTCATCGCACACCCACCACCCTGCGCAACACCGCCCGCCAGAGCGGCCGCCACCACGCGGGCCCGCGCCGCGCCTGTTCCGACCGCCACGCGACCAAAGCTTCCAGCGCCTGCTCGGGGGCAATCAGCCGTTGGTTGTCGCGGCTGAAATAACACGGGTAGCGCAACAAGGCGCCGGCCACGAGTTCGTCCAGCGTGAGGCGGCGAGAGCGGCGCGCGGTCGCGCAGCGGTCGGTCGTCAGGCCCCAGCCGGCATAGAACGGCAGGCCGTGACACACCACTGGCACACCGCGAAGCAGGGCTTCAAAGCCGGCGAGCGAGGTCATGACGTGGACTTCGTCCACCGCCGCCAGCAAGGCGTGCAGGTCGGCGTCGAGCACGGTGGCGTCGACCACCGTCGACACCCGGTCTTCGGCAACCCCACTGGCGCGCAAACGGCTGACCACATCGGGATGCGGCTTGTAGAGCAGAAAACCGTCGGGCGCCTCGGCGCGGACCGCCTCGGCCAAAGCAAGATTGGTTTTCACCTGCGGCGCGCCGTAACGCAGGGAGGCATCGCTCTCCACTTGTCCCACCAGCAAAATCACCCGCCGCACTCCGGCGGGCCGCTGCCAGAGCACGCCGCCGAGGTTGTATTTAGTAACGCCCGCAGCCACCACACTCGCCCGGAACTGCGCGGCGCGCGCGATTTCTGCCGGGTTGAAGGCGGACTGTTGCAACAGGACTTCCAAGTCGCTCGGGGTGGTGGCGTCGTAGTAGAGGCCGCGTCGGTCGACCACCCAGGACAAGGGCGTGGTCAATTCGGCGCCGAGACCCACCGAACGCAAGAAGCCGTCTTCAAGGCGCAGCACATTGAGATCGTCGCGAGCTGCCAAGGTCTCCGGCGGCAGACCCCAGACTGCCACCGTCGCACCGTGGGGGAGCTGTGCCGCGTGGTTCACGAAGTGCAGTGGGTAGCCGCTCAGCACGGCGCGCACAGCGGCGTGCTTCCAGCGCGAGAAGCCGAGCGCGTAGACAGGTCCCGGCGCGGGTGATGGCGGCAATGTCGCCATCCAGCGTTCAAGCGCCGCGAAGTGTGCGGGCCAGGTCGGCGGCTTAAACGCAGATGCTGGCGGATGCCTGGCAAGCGCGAGCGTATGGGTGATCGCGCTAACCCAGTCTGCGACGGCAGTCGGGTCGAGATAGTGCGGCAGGTCTCCGGCGATTTCGCGAAAGACCGGCAGGTCGGCCGCCACTACCGGGACATCCAGCGTCAGCGCCTCCAGCAAGGGCAGGCCATAGCCCTCGGTGAAGGAGGGAAACAACAGCGCCTGCGCATGTTGTAACCACGCTGCCGTGGTGTCGTCATCGCAACCCGACAGCAGCAGCACAAAATCCCCGCGCGCCTCGCCGGCGCGCAAGTCGCTGAGCGTCTGGTCGACATCCCAACCCGGTTGACCAATCACCACCAGCGTCGGCGTTTGCTCGCCCAATTGCGCCCGCAGTTGGGCCCACACTTTGACCAACAACGCATGGTTCTTGCGCGGTTCCACGGTGCCCAACACGACGAAATAGGGGCTCGCGAGCGGCCTTGGGCGCGCTACCCGGGCGGTAATGCCCGGCGCAAGCCACGCCACGAGCACGGGCGGCAGCGTGAGCTCCCCCTCAGCCGCCCAAGCCTCGAGTTCGCGTTGTGTGGCCGCAGAATTACAGATGACCCCGCGCGCCAGCGGCAGGCTCGTGCGGAGTCGGGCGGCGTGACGAAGGTCCTCCCCTGCTCGGCAAAACTCGGGGTGGGTCAGCGGAATCAGGTCGTGAATCATCACCAGCAGACGCGCGTCATCGCGCGCTATCAGTTTCCCCAGCAGCGCATCGTCCAGCCCGCCGTGTCCGGTGTGCATCAGCCAGGGCGCGCCCGGGCGTGGCACCAGCAGCGAACGGGCCATGCCCAGCGCCAGAATCATATAGAGGGCCGCACGTGAACCCGGCGCCCGTAACCAGCGATACAAGCAAGCAGATTCTGTCACGGGCAGCAGATGCGCCCGTCCCGCCCAGCGCACCAACGCGCGCGAACGCGACCCGAAATGCGCGATATAAGCGAGCCCCACACGGTCGATGCCAGTGGGCAAACGGCGGCGCCTCAGGCGGTCCACCAGCCGGGTGACATCCAGCACCACGACGGCCGTCTCTGCGGGGCCGTCGCGGGTGCTGTACTCAAGCGCCATCCGTCGTGTTGATCCTGATTGCCTGCCCTGGTGGGTGCAGGTTTAACGCGTGGCGTTCACCACCGTGAGCGCCGGATACACCACCGCGCCCACCACGATGTTTAGGAATTTCTGCAGGTCGGCCGCGGCGGAATTGGCCACGAAGAGCACGTCGTGGTCGGCCACCGGGAAGTTTTGCGCAATGAAGAACGACGACGGGTCGCGGAGATTGACCTGATAGACCACCGGTACTTTGCCGTCAGCGCCGGGCGTCGGCGGCTCAGCCCAGTTGAGGGCGGCGGGGTCTTCGTAGCGGAAGATGAACAGGCCTTCCGCATCGGCTCGCAGATCGTTCATGCCACCCACGCGGGCCAGCGCCTGCGCCAGCGAAATGCCTTGGGCTTCAAAGTTGAGTTCGTCGCTCTTGCCGGCGGCGCCAAGCATCGTAAAGCTGAGCGGCTGAAACAGCGCGGTGACGACGTCGCCCGGCTGCATATAAATGTTCTGCGCCGGATCCTGGATAATTTTTTCCAGCGGCAGCGCGCGGACTTTGGTGCCGCGCGCCACCTGCACCGTAGTGCGATCGACTGATTGCTTCACCCCGCCGCCGGCCGCCAAAGCATCCAGCAGGCGTTCGCCTCGGGCGCTCAGCGGCACGCGCGAACTGGTAGTCACATCGCCCACCAAGGTCACATTGGCGGTGTTGTTCTGAATGGTGCGCACCAACACCTGGGGCTGATTCGCCTTGCCCTGCAGGCGAGCCGCGATTTCCTCTTCGATGTCGTGCGAGCGTCGGCCGCCGGCCTGCACCGCACCCACAAAAGGCATGCTGATCTGCCCTTTGCTGTTCACCATCTGTTCCGGGAAATTGACCATGCCGGTGTTGCTGGGCCCGAGTCGCGGGTCGGTCACCTGAGTGCCGAACAGCTGGGCCGGCGGCGCCTCCCACACGGAGACTTCGATGACGTCGCCAGCCCCAATCATTGGCTCATAGGGTTGCCCGACGCCGAAACTCTCGGAAAAGGAGGGCTGCTTGCGGGAGTTCACCAGTTGGCGAGCCACTTCGTCGGTCACCTTCACCAGCCGGATGGCGGAAATGGTCGGCGGGGTTTTGCGCATTTCTACCTGCTCGCGGCTGGGGCCGGACATCGGCAGCCAGCCCGGCCAGGTGCTGCAACCGGTTAAGCAAGAGACACAGATCAGCAGCGCAATACGGAGTTTCATCGGGGGGTTTCATCCTGTGCGATAGAGACGCGCGTGCCGCCTGATAGCGGCGCATTTCGCTTGGTCTGCGTGGGAGAAGAACAGAGCGCGGCCGGTGGCGTCAACCCGGGAAAAACGTCCGATGAACGGGCTAATGCGGGTCGGTCTTTTACGGTGATTTCTCGATAAGAAAGTTCAATGCTTTGAAAATAGTGCTTTTATGCTCATCCATTTCGAAGCATTTCGCCTCGCGCCGCGGGCCCAATTGCAAGCATAATTTTTTGCTAAACCGGACCTGCCTCTCCTCACGCCACACGGCTGATGCCCCTTAGCCGCGGTACGAGAGGCCCGACGCAGCGCCTTGCCCCCCTCACAACAAGTCACGCAACCGGTAGTACAGCATCGCCAGCATCAGCGACGGCGTGCATAACCAGCGACCACCGGGGAAAACCCGATGGGGTATTCGTGCAAATACATCGAGCCGGGCGCTGTCGCCGGCGATGGCCTCCGCGATGAGTCGCCCGGCGAGTCCGGTAATCGCCATGCCGTGGCCGGAGAAGCCCTGCGCAAAGTAGAGATTCTGGCCGATGCGTCCAAAGTGCGGCGCGCGGTTCATGGTGATATCCACAAAACCACCCCAGGCATGGCTGACTTTCACGTCCGCAAGCGAGGGAAACACCGCCACCATGCGCCGGCGCATCGATTCCGCCAGATTCGGCGGCGTGAGGCCGGAGTAGCTCACCCGGCCGCCGAACAACATGCGGTAGTCGGCGGAGAGCCGAAAGTAATCGAGGACGAAGTTGATGTCGGTAACGGCGGCGTCGGTCGGCAGTAACTCGCGCGCCCGCGCCTCGCCCAAGGGTTCGCTGGCAATGATGTAGGTGCCCACCGGCATGATCCGCGCATCGAGCTCGGGCACCAGAGGACCCAGCCACGCATTGCCCGCCACCACAATCTGCCGCGCCCGGACCTGTCCTTCGGCCAGTTGCACCATCGGCTGCGCGCCGCGGGTGATTTTTTCGGCCAGCGAGTGTTCGTAAATCTTCACCCCGGCCGCTTGCGCCGCGTGCGCCAGCCCCAGCGTAAAGTTGAGCGGATGCACGTGGCCCCCGCGAGGATCGAATAAGCCACCGATGTAGCGCGGGCTGCGAATATGTTGTCGCAGCGCCTCGCCGCCCAAGGTGATCATCGCGTCGTCGTCGTAGGTCTCTTCCAGCTCGCGTCGAAAGCGGACCAGTTCCGCAATGTGGCGGGGTTTGATCGCGACGTGCAGTTGGCCGCTGCGCCAATCGCATTGGATGCCATGTCGTTCCACCCGCTCGCGCACCAGTGCAACGGCTTCGAGCGACATCTGCCATAGGCGCCGCGCGTCGGCGAGCGAGGTGAGTTGGGCGAGCTTGCTGATTTCGCAGGCATAGCCCGGAATGACCTGCCCGCCGCTGCGTCCCGACGCGCCCCAGCCAATGCGCCGCCCCTCGAGCACCACCACCTCGTAGCCGCGCTCGGCGAGTTCGATCGCCGCTGACAGCCCGGTAAGCCCGCCACCGATGACGCACACATCGCAACGCACCTCGCCCTTTAAGGCTGGCAGACCGTTGAACACATGCGCGGAAGCGGCATACCAGGAATCAACATGCTGGGCGGCGATAGCGTTCGTCATGGGCTCATGCGAGTTTGGGATCGCCAAATGATGCGCCGCACGCAATGTCGCGGGCAAGCCAACTCGACCAGCCCGCAGGCCTGTGCTTAGATGCCATTAGTATTCATGAGCGGTCCCATACCGCGTGTCATCGGCACAGTGCCGACGCTCACCCCGGGCCGCGTTTGCGAACGAGGTCCCGCTATGAGCCTACCGACCGAAAACGACGCCTCCACCCGCAGTGGTTCGCTTGAACGCTGGCTGCGCGAGCGCAACTGCACCGAGGTGGAATGCATCATTCCCGATTTCTCCGGGGTGGCGCGCGGCAAAATCATGCCCGCCAGCAAATTCTGGAAAGAAGAGCGCCTGCGCCTGCCGGAAGGGGTGTTCGTGCAGACCGTGACCGGCGACTACCCGGACGAAGACACCACCGACCCCACCGAACCCGACATGCTGCTCCGCCCCGACGTGAGCACCATTCGCCTCGTGCCCTGGGCCGCCGAACCCACCGCGCAGGTGATTCACGACTGCTATTACAACGACGGCCGCGAAGTGGATCTGGCGCCACGCACGGTGCTCAAGCGCGTGCTGGAGCTGTATCACCGCCGCGGCTGGAAGCCCGTCGTCGCGCCGGAACTCGAGTTCTTTCTGGTCGAGAAAAACATCGATCCGGACTTCCCGCTCAAGCCGCCAATCGGGCGCTCGGGCCGCCCGGAAACCGGGCGTCAGGCTTACGGCATCGACGCGGTGAACGAATTCGATCCGCTGTTTGAAGACATCTACGACTACTGCGAAGCGCAGGAACTCGACATCGACACCCTGATTCACGAATCGGGCGCGGCGCAGATGGAAATCAACTTCCTGCACGGCGACCCGCTGGACCTCGCCGATCAGGCATTTTTGTTCAAGCGCACCTGTCGCGAAGCGGCCTATCGCCACGGCATTTACGCCACGTTTATGGCCAAGCCGCTGAAAGACGAACCCGGCAGCGCCATGCACATCCACCAGAGCGTGGTGGACAAAGCCACCGGCGAGAACATCTTCGCCACCGCCGACGGCAAGCTCACCGATCTCTTTCTCGCCCACATCGCGGGCCTGCAGAAATACATCCCGCAGGCGATGGCGTTCTTCGCACCCAATGTGAATTCCTATCGCCGGATTGCCCGCGGCGGCTTTGCGCCGATCAACGTGCAGTGGGGCTACGACAACCGCACGGTGGGCCTGCGCGTGCCGGTGTCGGACCCGCAATCCACGCGCATCGAGAATCGCGTGGCGGGGGCCGACGTGAACCCCTATCTCGCCATCGCCGCCTCACTGGCCTGCGGCTATCTCGGCATGATCGAAGGCCTGCGCGCCGGCCAGCCGGTCACCGGCAGCGGCTACAACCTGGGCTATCAGCTCTCGCGCAGTCTGGAAGACTCGCTGCGCTTGCTGGAAACCTCCACCGCGCTGAACGAAATCATGGGCGAGCGCTTTGTGCGCTCCTACAGCGCCGTGAAAAACAAGGAATACGAAACTTTCTTCCACGTCATCAGTTCCTGGGAGCGGGAGTTCCTCCTGTTAAACGTATGAGCACACTGCGCGAGCGTCACGATACTGCGGGCTGGCAGGCGCTGGACCGCCAGCACTTCCTGCATCCCTTTACCGATCACAAGTCTTTGCATGAGCACGGCACGCGCGTCATCACGCGTGCCGACGGCGTGTACCTGTGGGATTCGGAGGGCGTGCGCCTGCTGGATGCGATGGCCGGCCTGTGGTGCGTGAACGTGGGCTACGGTCGCCAAGAACTGGCCGATGTCGCCGCCGCGCAGATGCGCGAACTGCCCTACTACAACAACTTTTTCAAGACCGCGAATCCGCCGGCCATTGCGCTCTCCGCGCTGCTGGCCGAAGTCACGCCGCCG
>Ga0164295_10003929_pt1 | contig 11842 bp, 8 predicted proteins | sample GEODES006metaG_FD_111798 | JGI IMG/M metagenome (GOLD analysis project Ga0164295, IMG submission 111798) | Oligotrophic lake water microbial communities from Sparkling Lake, Wisconsin, USA - GEODES006 metaG | ecosystem: Environmental > Aquatic > Freshwater > Lake | place: USA: Sparkling Lake...
AATCTTTGGCAGAGGGAATATAAACTTTCGAAAATTCTTCAGGAATATATTTTTGTTTATTGCTAAAGCCAACTGCGCAGCTATTTAATATTAAAGAAATAATTGATATTGAAAATACAAAGTGTTTCATATTTGTTACTTTTTAGAGTGAATTAATTTTTGTATTTAATCTTAAAATATTTTTTATTCGCTAAGCCCTAGTATCTTTAAAAGACTTCCTTCTTTATAAAGTTTATTCGTATCATCAAAACCGCCTATAAATTTATCATTAATAAATATCATAGGAACAGTACGCCATCCATTATTCTCCATAGATAATTTTGCACGGAGATCGGGATCATCGTCTAAGTTGATTTCTTCAAAATCTACATTTAGTTTTTTAAATAGATTTTTCGCTGCATTACAATAAGGACAAACTTTTGTGGTGTAAATTTTGACTCTATTCAAATGGGATACTCCTTTTATTAAACAATTAAACCCTGTTAGAAATAAAACAGAGTTTATTGCGAATAGTAATACTAAGTGATACGTGTTGTCATCCTTTCTTGTGATTTCGGTAATTTATTTTTTAAGCTTGTGTATTTTTTTTTGAGTTGTATTATCAGGGTTTAAAATTATGCACCAAAGGGTGTGTTTTTATTTATTAGAGCGAATGAGGATAGTATCATGCATGTAATCTGGAAAAGGCCTGATGGTTTTCAAAATGCCTTGCCTGACGACTTTCGTAGAATTGCGTTGAGTAATGGAGCTCATCTATGGCTTCACAGACATGAACTGGATTGGTATCCCTTTCAAGTTAGTGGCGACTGGGAAGGACAAGATCAAACAAAACGTTTGAATCGTTTAGTAAATATGCTAGATGCCTCTCAATCCTCTTGGAAAACCTATTTAGAACAAATATCGGATGATGATTTCGAATTAAAAGATGGTCAGTCTTTTACGGAAATAACCAAAACACTTATTGCATGGGTTACTGAACTAGAACAATCAGCAAAAGGTCATACTTGGGAAATAGAAATCGTCCGTTGTGCCCTTCATGATGTTTTAGAAAAACTTCAAAAATTTATTTAATATTTTACTTCTTTTATTTTGTTTTCGTATATTTCTTTTAATGTTAATTTATCTTTCATAGTTCCTCTTATAAATATAATATTTTCTCCATTATATGGAGAAATATTAAATTCTTTAGTTTCTTCAATATTCATTATTTTTAATATATCGTCTTTATTGTAATGGTCTCTGCTACCAATAATCATAAACTTACAATTTGCTAAATCATATAGCTTGTCACGCCAAGAGTAAAAAGAAGTATTCACAAAATCAAAATTATAAACACGCGGTTTATTTTCAAAATGAAAAGCGAGCTGTGCGGCCCAATACCATTTTAAAGAAGCAATTTGATATTGATTTGTGCAGTTTTGACTTTCAATGGTTTCATAATAGGGAGCGCTTTTTATTTCTATATTTTGTTGATTTAAAAGTTGTTTTTGTAAATCAATCCATGCATAAGCTTGAAAAAGGTCGTCCGCATTACCTTTAACAAAAGTATATCCCTTAATAAGCAATAGATTAAACTTTGGAAAACATAAAATACTTGGGATCACTACGGATAGAAATAAAGTAACTTTAAATAATCGAATCCATGTACTTCTATTTTTCCCTGTCAGTGGATTCCAAATAAGAACAAATGAAGGGATTAATAATAAAAATCCAGGCATAGTCCAATGGGGTAATGCCTGTTTACCTAAAGCAGAGCTTAAAATAATCGTAAATAAAATTAAAAATGGGATAGTTGTTAAAAGATTTAATGATTTATAATAAGATTTCTTTAAAATTCCTTTTATCGAAAAATAAAATAAAGGAATAAAAAACCAAGGTAATAAATAAAAAATAGTTCCAAAAATATATTTTAAAAAAGGTTTATAGTGAAAAGAAAATCCAGAAAAACCGTGTTGGCTTTGAAAATGAAATGATGCATAATTATTTAAATAATTCCAAATAAAAACAGGGCTCGACACAACTACTGATGCAATAGCGGTTACAAACCAAAATGAAAAATCATGAAAAGAATTTCTAACTCCACGCAATATAAGTGATGCAAGAAAAAAGCCCACAGCTATGGGTAGGGCATGATATTTTGATAAAGCAGCGATGCCAAGAAAAATACCAAAAAAGAAACCATATTTTATAGAAAGAAAAGTTTGATTTTTATTTGATATTAAAAATGCTTTTAAAATAAAATATAAAGCACCAGAAATTGCGAATAAAAGTGATGCATCAGGCAATAAAATGATACCTTCCAAATTAAATACTGGTGCTAATTGGAACAGAATTAAAGCGCATAATGCATTTTCATTTGTGAAATTTTTTTGATTTATTTCCGCAATAGTTTTAGAACTTAATAATATAAAAATAGAAGTGAATAAGTGTAAAAAGGGAAGAAAAAACCGCGCTCCAAAAGATCCCTGAAATAAAAGTCCTCCTAAATAGGAAATCCAAGAGACAAAAGGAGGCGCATCGATGTAACTTAATTGAATATGTCGAGACCAATCCCAATAATATACTTCGTCATTTGCCATTGGGAAATAAGCAGACCATATTAGCCTTAATATTAAAAAAAGAGAAAGTGTTAACCATAAATAAAAGTTTTTTAATTGAAAAGGTTGTTTCAAATAAATTGGGGTTAGAAGATTTTTTAGAGCTTCTTTTTTTATCACAAAGAATCCTTTAGTAGTTATATTATGAAATTAAAATTCTTAAAAACCAGATCAAATATAAAAAATTCAAATATAAAAAATTCAAATATTATTTCATATCTGAGAACTATTTTTTATATTTTAAATAACAATTTGTAAATTGTGTCCTAACAAAATCAGTTAAAATAAAAAATGATTAAATTTTAAGCAATTCGATGCGCCATTTTTCAAGCTCTTATTTTTGAAGATTTTGAAATTCATAATAAAATTATGTAAAGTTACTGACAGAACATTAAAATGATTGCTTCATTTAAATATTATAGGTTTGAAATTATGCTTAAAAAGTGTTTGCCCATTGTGATTTTAATTTCTTCTACTCCATTTTTGGCCTTGCCACAAACGATGCCTCAAAATAATGCACAAGAGAATAAAATTTTAGTGAAAGGAATTATTAGACCTTTAGGAAGCGTAAGTCCTATTGGAGACGCTTTGATTTTTGACCAAAGTAATAAAGAAGTGACAACTAGATCGGATAAAAATGGAAATTTTTCGATTTTAGTAAGTAAAACTTCTAAAGGTGTGGTCATTCGAGCGGATAATTATCAGGACTTAGCTATAAAAATAGAAAATGGAAAATTAGAAAGCGAATCTCCATATTCATTAGAGCCAGCTCCAGAGTACAGTGGATATGGAATTATTCGTGCAAAAAGAAAAAACGAAATATCACAAAATTCGTTTAATGGAGATGAGATCGCACATACTGCGGGTGTGGCAGGAGATGCAGTAAAAACACTTCAAACATTACCTTCTGTTTTACCTGCAAGTCCAGGTAGTGCAGATATTGTGATGAGAGGTGGTCTTCCTGGCGATAATTCATATTATTATGATGATTTATTGTTACCTTTTGTATTTCATTTTGGTGGTGCTAAAACCATCATTCCCTCACGAATGATTGAATCCATGGATTTTTATCCTGGAGCATTTAGTGCAAAGTATACAGATACTCTTGGTGGCGTTATTCAATTAAAAAGTCCAGGAAATATTCCACAACGCACTTCTGGGGAATTTGAATTAGGAATGATTCAAAGTGGAATTTATTTAGAAGGAAATGCATTTTCAAAAAACTCAGATGTGAAAACAAATGAATCAGAAACAAATAATAATCAAGAAGCAACAAAAACGACAACATCAGAAAAAGACAATGATGCTATTGGTTATCGTTTAGGAGTAAGAAGAACTTATTTAGAATTATATAAACCCCTAATTCAAAAATTAGCAAATAATTCGAGTTTTGTTACCATACCACAAGCAACAGATTATCAATTTGTTTTTAATGGAAATCATTCTAACGGAACATGGCAAGCTTATTTATTAGGAGCTGCTGATAGAGCTTCTTTATCTGGAAATCTTGGTAACAGCGATACTGCATCTGGAAAAGATAGTTTTAGCATTTATAACTACACAGAAGTATCTGGTGTAAGGTATAATTTAAATTTAAAAGATGGATACGGTTTACATTTTACATTTGAACAACGTTACTTAGTTTTTCAACAAGATATTTTTGGGGACCAAATAGATGCTCGAAGCCATTTATTTGTTTTTGGAGTTTCACTTGATAAAAAAATAAATGAACTACTCACATATTCGATTGGAATTAGACCTAAGTATGTTCATAACTCTGTTGGGATTGATGTTGTTCAGTATCCAAGTGGCGATCCTACTATTTATTTTGATCCAGAGCTTGCTCCTAGAGTAAAAAATACCATAAGTACAGATCAATTTTATGGAGATACATATTTAGATATTATTTATTCACCTATTAAAGAAATTAAAATAAATCCAGGAGTAAATGTATTAAAAGGACCAAGTGCAAAACAATTATCTGTAGATCCAAGAGTTGGTGTTCGTTTTGACGTAACGGAGAGCCAAACATTAAAAGCAGCAGTTGGATATTATAGTCAGCTTCCAGCAATTCAATATACAATTCCCGGCTATGGAAATCCAGATTTACAATTAGAGAAAAATATTCAATATGTGGTTGGTCATGAATCAAAATTTTTAGATAACTATTCTACTGATCTCCAACTCTGGTATAAAACAAGTGATAGCTTAACTGGACCAGCAATAAATAATTCAAATAATAAGTACGAAAATTCAATTCAATCTCGAGCAAAAGGGGTAGAGGTTTTTCTAAAGAAGAAACCTTCAGATTTTTGGTTTGGATGGATTAGTTATGGTTTGAGTTTAGCAGAGGTAAGAGATCCTGGTTCTGGAATCTGGAGAAACTCAGATTATGATAGAACACATTCATTAAATATTGTTTATGGACAAAAAATTACAAGTAGATGGAATGCAGGAGCTCGTTTTCAGTTTATGACTGGGTCTCCATATTCTTCTGTTTCAGGAGGAACATATAATCAAAATACAGGTGTTTATTCTCCTTCTCCCGATGGAAACACTTATTTAGTAAATAAAAATGATGTTAGAAATCCTTATTATATGGAAGTTGACTTTAGAACAGAGTATGACTTTTTATTTAAAGATTGGACATTAACATCTTATTTAAATATTTTAAATTTATTTAACAGAAGTAACGTAACAAATACAACATTTAATCGTGATTATTCTAAAACAGTTTCTGTTACAGGTTTGCCAATAATACCATCAATTGGAGTTATAGCTAAATTTTAATATATAATTAAGGAATAAAAATGTTTAAAAAAACTAATTATTTTTACTTTTTTTCGATTTTTGTAATCTTATTAATGAACTCTTGTAGTGATACAGATAATAGTTATTATAGAATTAATAAAGTTAGGGTAGTTGCTTCTTTATTTCAAAATAGTACTGTCTTTCCGTCTGGAATAACTTCTAATACTTCTACTCAACAATTCCCTTTGCGGTTAACAAATTCTTCTACATCTTGTGCAACTACACATTTTTATATTGTTGCCATTTCTCCAACTTCAGAAACTCCAACAATTACGATAAATGGAATCGTTTTATTTGCAATTGGAGGTAATTATTTAAGCGGAGGAGCCGGAGCAAGAGGTGTATCTGCTGGTACTACAGGAACAAATATTGCAACATCGTTCTTTTTTTCTTCTTCAACATCAACCGCTATTCAAACAACACCATTTCGTGTTACATTATTTGATTACACCGTTAATTGCTCTAACTTAACAGAAACAAATTTAACATCATATATGAACCAAGTGGGAGATATTCCTGGATTCCAATTAAGTTATACAGTAAACACAGGCTCTTCAAGTGATCAGGGATTTTATTCTTTTTACTTTTTACCTGATCCAACGGCATCTTGGTGGTCTTCGACATCGTTTCCTTCAGCTGTTTCTTCCACTAAAAAAACTTCAATACAAAATGGTTTAGCTGTTACAAATAATCCAATCCAAATTTCAAGTATATCACCAACAGGTTCAACTATTTCAGGTGGAAATGATAATTCAATTAACGCGAATATTACAATTCCTTCCATTCCATCGCCAAGAGATTCTTCAAATTCAATTTTTTCCGCGAAAAGCAGAGTGCAATGGTACGTTACTAGCGGAAATTTAAATTTAGATACGTCTGCTTCTACAACATGGAATCCTAGTGTAGGTTCAGGGAATAGCGCTGGTGGTTTTGTTATTGTAAGAGACTTATTGGGTGGAGTTGACTTTAAAATTCTCGGCCCCTTTACAACACAGTAACAATTTTCATATGACAGGTTTACTTGTCATAGAATTGTTTTGACAAAGTTATAATAGAGGTTGACATGATTCAAAATTCTTTTTTCTCATTAGAACAAATGAGACATTCCCTTGACGTTGTTTCCATTGAAAATGCATTAATTGATCTTCTTGTGCGTGCAAATGATGCTGATTTAAAAACGTTTGGCATGACAAAAGGAGTCATGCAACTTGTCGACGAAGAAACTCAAAAAAAAGTTTTGCAAAATTTAGGTAATGTAAAACCTGAAGTTGAATTGGGTGGCAGCGCTTCTAATGCCATTCGTGGTATGGCTATTTTAGGATTAAAAACAAGTTATAGTAGCTGTGTTGGTAATGATGAATATGGAAAAGCATTTGCAAGTCGTATGGCTGAACTTGGGATTATAAATCGTTTATCAATTATAGATGATGTCCATTCTGGAACCTGTTTAGTTGTTGTTACCCCAGATGGAGAAAGAACTTTAAATACTTATTTAGGAGCATGTCGTAGCTATAAATCAAGCTTTGTTCCGTTTGAAGATATTGCAAAATCAAAAATATTATTTACAACAGGGTATATGTTAGACACTCAAAATCAGATCGATGCTCTTCATGCAGCCATTGATTATGCTTTATTAAATGATGTTAAAGTTGCTTTTGATGTAGCAGATCCTTTTGTCATAAAAAGACACGGTCAAAAAACAATTCTTACCCTTTTAGAAAAAACCCACTTGGTCTTTTTAAATGCAGAAGAAGCAAGAATTTTAATGGAATTAGAACCTGAAGCTGCCGCTTTGGAACTATGTAAAACAATTCAAATAGCTGTTGTAAAAGATGGTGAAAAAGGGGCATATATTGCCCATGATGAAAATGTAATCTTTATTCCTGCAAAAAAAGTTGAAGTTGCCGATACAACAGGAGCGGGTGATATGTTTGCAGGTGGGTTTATGTTTGGTCTATGTAGTGGCCTAACCCTTCAACAATCTGGGCAAATTGCTACACTTTTGGCTTCAGATACCGTTTCGTACATGGGAGTGCGTCTATCTTCAAACATTCGCTCGCAAGTGGAATCTATTCTTAGATAATAGTTCATTTCTATTTCGAATGGAGATGTTGTGCGGTGAAGTTAAAATTCTGTATTATCAAAAATATAAAATTTATTTTAGCAGCTGCACTTCTTTTGGGATTGACAAAATCAGCATTATCAGAGGTTTATCTTGATAAGCCTTTAAATTTAAATAAACCTCTTAACGTAAATCTTTCAAATGATAATAAAGTTGTTGCCTTAAATGAAGTTCCTTCTGCTTTCATAAGTTTAGGAGCTTATTTGCCTACTCATGCCATTGTTGTAGAAAAAAATCTTCATAAATTAAGCGTATTTAAAATACTTGCAAATGGAAGTTATGTGATTGTGAAATCTTATTTAGCAATTACAGGAAAAGAGCAGGGCGATAAAAAATTTAGAGGTGACAATCGTACCCCTGAAGGCATCTATTTTATCGTTGGTCAAAAAGAAGGTTCTCATTTAGTTCAAAAATGGGGAAATCAGGCTAAAAAATATGGTCCAAGAGCCTTTGTTCTTGATTACCCTAATATTTTTGATAAAAGACAACGTAAAACAGGATCAGGAATTTGGATTCATGGTGTTGATAGCGATGATAGAATGCAACGTCCATTCGATACAGAAGGATGTGTTGCTTTAAAAAATGAAGACGTCTTAGACATAACTCAATATGTTTCCGAATACCAAACACCAGTGGTAATTGTTGATGAAATGCAAGTTGTTTCACATGATTCCTTATTAAAAGAGAGAAGTAAGGTAAATGATATGATTCAATCTTGGAGAAAAAGTTGGGAAGATTCTGAGTTTGAAAAATACTTAAGCTATTATTCAGAAAATTTTCAATCTTTAGGCAAAAATAAAGAAGGTTGGTATGAATTAAAACAAAAGCTTTCAAAATTGCGTAAAGGTGAAATTAAAGTAGAAATAAGTCAACCTAAAATTCTTTCTTTTAGAAATCAATTACTCGTTGAATTTTTGCAAAAGTATTCCTCTCCAGATAAAGAAGATTTTGGTAGAAAATATCTTTATTTGCGTAAAGAAGGAAATGAATATAAAATTATTGCTGAAAAATGGTATGCTACACCAAAAGGCAAATCTGAGCTTGCTGTGATTAATGATACAAGTAAAAAAAGAAACGACTAGATAATCGTCCATATATCTTTCGTAACCTTGTTTTTAAATAGATTCCCATTTAAAAATGACATTAAATTTAGCATTACAAAAAAATAAACTGACTTGTGTAAGTTATTTTAATATGCAAAATTATTTTGATTTTTAAAGGGAGCCTTGTCACTTAATGCACGTTATAGTTAAATACCTTGTGTTCCCCTTTTAAACTAGGTTATATTGATTTATTTACTTCTGGTTGTTATTAAACCAAAGAGGAAGTGTCGCATGACTATAAATTCAAGTTCTCCTTCTAAGCGTAGGAAAGTTTTTCTTTATGCTGCATCAGTAGTCGCTCCTGGCGCTTCAAATTTGGATGAATTTCTTTCTGTTGTTGAAAAAGGAGAATCCTCCTTATCTTTGAAAAAATCTCTTTCAAGTGTATTTTTAGCTGGAATTCCTAAATTTGATTTTTCTAAATATAAAAATTGGCTTGAAGAGCGTCATGGCCCCAAAAGGTACACTCTTTTAAACAAAAAAAGTGGTGATCTTGTAAAGTATTCAATGGGGAGTTTAATTGATGCCATTAACTCAAGGCCTGGCCTAGAGAGAGCGATTAAACTTCTAGATCCGCGTCTTACAATTCAATATGCAAATGGTCTTGCCGATTTGCCTGTAATCTGCAAAGCAGCGAGAGAAACCGATGCTGGATTTTTTCAATGGAATTCATTCTGGGCTGATCCCGTACGGAATGAAAAATGCAAAGCCCATTTAAATGGCGAATCCATAGATAATAAAGCACCTGTCAATCCAAATACCTTTCCGGTAGATTCTTTTGAAAGATATGAGTCTTTAAAAGTTTGGAATGCTTATTGGATAGATCAATCTGATTTATATCAGAAATATTTAACAGAATTAAAAGAAATTGAAGTTCTTCCTGTTGTTGGAGTTGATATCGATGCCGCAAAATTGGCTTTAATTCGATCCAAAACAAAAGCTCGGAAACTACTTTTAGATAAATACCATGCCCCTACGCCTCCTTGGGAAAGTACATCTCCAAATTTATTGTGGAATGTCCCTAACGTTTCAGCAGCCCAAGCATCTATGGTATTAAATTTACATGGGACTTCTACAGGTTTTGCAGGAGCATGTGCTTCTTTTGGAACCATGATTGACAATGCTTTACTAGAAATTCAATCAGGAAGAACGGATCTTGCCATTATTGGTGCTACCGATGCCAATCCTTCTAATGAATTAATTTCTGCTTTCTACAATGGTCGTTTGGCTGTTTTAGGAGAATCACACGGAGTTCCCTTTTGCGATTTGAGAGGCACTCATATTTCTGGTGGGGCATGTACTTGGATTATTGCGGCTGAAGACGCTATGAAAAAATTTGAGATTGAACCTTTATCCGTTGAAATTTTAGGAGCGGGAGTTAGTAGTGATGCTGAACATATCATCACACCTTCAAAAGAAGGTCCAAAGCTTGCTATCCGTAGAGCATTTGAAAATGCAGATATCAGTCCTTCTAAAATTAATCTCTGGGATATGCACGCTACAGGAACGCCTGGAGATTGGAATGAATTTAATTTAATAGAAGAATTTGCTCCAAAATCTGCCTATATTTCGGCGCGTAAAGGAATATTTGGTCACGGTATGTCTGTTGGCGGTGGTTGGGAACTTACAGCACAACTTTTAGGTACAAAAAAGACAGATAAAAATACTTATCAATTGTTACCTTCAGGGATCAATCCAGCCAATGTGAATCCTAAAATTTCTTCTTTAAATCGAAATTTATTATTAGATAAGGTTGTTGAAATTCCTGCACCAGAAGATGGATTAATTTGTGGTAAATTAAGTATGGGCTTAGGTGGAACAACAAGTTGTGTCATCGCTAGAGTTAAATAATGTTAAATAATATTAGTCATTAATTGGAAGAGTTATTATAAAGGTTGTCTTATCTTTACTACTTTCAAAACTAATATTGCCTTGATGTTGTTCAATAATTCTTTTTGAAATACTTAAACCGAGCCCTGTTCCATGTCCAACAGGCTTTGTTGTAAAAAAGGGTTCAAAAACTCTGTCCGCAATGTCTTTTGAAATTTCATCTCCATTATTTGTTATTTTAATTAATATTTCATTTTTTTTCTGTTCTAAGTTAACAGATATTTTTCTTGCTTCTGTTCTTTTACTTAAAATAATTGCATCAATTGAATTTAACAATATATTTAAAATAACCTGGGATATTTCTGTTGGGTAACAAAGAATTTCTGTTCTTTCTAAATTATTTGTATTTGTTGTAATTTCTATTTCATATGCATTAAATTTATCATTTAACGTGCTAATGACGGAACTAAGAAGATCTAAAACTTTGGATTTAGATTGAGGAAGTATATTATTTTGTTTTGATAAAGTTCTCATCATTTTAATTAATTTTGTTATTCTTTCAACCATAAACTCAATTTTTTGAATAGATTTTAATAACATTTCATTTTCTTCACTCACTTCACCCTTTATGCTTTTTTTCATAATTTGTGAGTTGCCAAGAATAATAGTCAATGGGTTATTAATTTCATGAGCAATTTGTCCTGCCATTTCACCTAAATAAGATAACCGATTGGAATGAAAAAGAGCTTGTTGGTGATCAACAAGTCTTTTTTCAGACATTTTCCAATTTGTTACATTTTTAGAAATAATTAATGTAACCTCTTCACCAAAAGTCATTTTTATGGGTACTTTAATATTTTCAAACCATGTCGCATTTCCGGCGGGATCTGTTGTTAATTCAATCTCAGATATTTTTAGTTCGGATGCTTCAGATGTTTCTTCACTTCCGGGAAGCCATAATTCTTTATCTTCTAACATACGATTAAGGACTTCTATGTTATGAGGAGTCTGAATATTTGCAAATTCATATATTGCTTTATTAGCAAATAAGTATTGTCCTACCCTATTTATAATAGCAATTAAGTTAGGATCATTATCAAAAATAATTTTCATTAATCCTGTATGTAATAAAAAATCTTCGGGTGAATATTGAGATAATTCTTCACAACAAAATGCAGTTTGATTTAATTCAGGAATAAATGTTATTTTCCAGCGAGATCTTGATAGCATTTCTGGGAAACAAGATAATTCTATTAACACAGTTTCATTTGAATTTTTATCTATTAAATTATGAACCGTTTCTGTTACTTTATCTCGTTCACTTGGAACTAAAAGTGAAAATAAATCTTTTCCTTCAGTCAAATGATGTTTTTGTGAAA
>Ga0164295_10003931_pt1 | contig 11837 bp, 7 predicted proteins | sample GEODES006metaG_FD_111798 | JGI IMG/M metagenome (GOLD analysis project Ga0164295, IMG submission 111798) | Oligotrophic lake water microbial communities from Sparkling Lake, Wisconsin, USA - GEODES006 metaG | ecosystem: Environmental > Aquatic > Freshwater > Lake | place: USA: Sparkling Lake...
ATTTCCCCATGCTATGCGAAACATGCCTCGGTCCCAACCCGTATGTCCGCATGTCGAAGCTTCCCTGGGGATACAAGCTGTGCAAGATTTCCAATCTGCCCTATCAAGCATTCAAGTGGAAGGCCGGACCGGGTGGGCGCTACAAAGAGACGATGGTCTGCTATGTGGTGGCGGCAGAGAGGAACATCTGCCAGACGTGCCTTTTGGATATGAAGTACGGTCTCCCTGTGGGAGTAAGAGACAGCTTGCTTAGCCAGGCCGCAGGCGACAAGGCGTCCATCCCACAGAGTAACGTCGGCCAGCAGTATTACTACGAGCAGCAAGCTCTCCTGATCCAGGACGGACAGCTGGTTGGCAGTCACAACAACGCACAGCATCTGGACCTGTCAAATATCGTAGCGTCTCGTCAGCTGGACCGATTCTCCAAGGTGCAGCAGGGGGTGGGCGCGGGTGCGAAGACTGCTTTCCGCAACCTACCCAAGCTGTGCTCCTTCTGGCTGAACGGCACATGCTCGAGGGTGCTGCAGAGGACGTGTCCCTTCCGGCCGTGCTGTGGGGAGGACTCGTTCGTATTCCCTGAGATCGCGGGCTCACATCGGGAGCTGTGCGCCCAGTTGGTAGCGGCACTGCGCGCAGACGGTCCTGCTAAAGTGATGAAGGCGTTAGACCGGGAGACCAGAGATGCTATTGCCCAGGCACAGAAAGGCAACAGAGACGATGCGATCCGAAGGCGTGTGAGTGGAGATGACGACTTGACCAAGAAGTATCTGGGCAAAATGAAGAGTATGAACCTGCAGCTGGAGCCTCCCTCGGACACCACTATTCTGACACTGTGGCTGGGCAATGTGGAGCCGGATGTTATCAGCGAGGACGACATCCGCAGCGTCATATATCCGTACGGGCAGGTGTCGTCGATCCACCTGGTGCGGTCTGCCAAGTGCGCATTTGTGGAGTATCTGTCGCGCGAAGAAGCGGAATTCGCAGCGTCGCAGCTGTACAACTCGCTGGTGGTCAATGGGCTCCCCCTCACTGTCAGTTGGGCTCGACCGCGCAAGCAAGAAGTGGCGGTCCCGGAGGAGTCCCAGTCAAGTCGGGTCGCACTCCCGCCGCCACCGGGAATGGAGATGTCCCATCCGACGACTTACTCTCTTCCGGACTTACCCGTCCCCACCGCCACGTGGAGCAAGCCAGGACTGCATTCCACTGGTATGCAGCCACCACCTCCACCACCTGCTACAGTAGGGATGTCAGCGAAGCGCTCTAGAGACTCAGAGAGTGCGTCAGTGCTCGCCTCGAGTGGTAGCGCGCTGTCCTACTTCAGTGCATACGGCGATGACGACGACGACGACGATCGTCCTGCTGTAGCTAGAGAGGCCCCCCAACCGAAAAGGCCTCAGACCAGTGTCACCGCATATCCCTCGATGAACCCTGCTAGAATGGGTTCGTCTCTCGTGTGAAGACATGGTAATGCTCACTCACTGTAGTACTCTGTCTATTTGTACGTACAATGTACTGCTGTACCAATTGTAACGGCAGGTGCAAGTGAGATCCCGTGTCAGAATCAATATTGGTTGGTTCTCCGCTTCTCGTCCTCCAATGGACCCCCAGCTATGACAAGCACTTTCATCAGCTGTCTGTGCCTCTTCGTTGTGCTCGGCTACGCAGTGGTATATCATGCGGGGTTCGTCGTTTCATTGGTCGTCCAGTTACTCGCACGACGACGAGTCAAATGGTTCAGGATCGACTGCATCTCGTTCTACCCCTTTGCAGTCACCGGCGTTGAACTGACCCTCCGAGCCACTAGATCGAGTCCGGAAGCCACTTTGAGACTCGATGGGTTCCGCATATTGTTCGACGTCTGGAAGTTACTGGATCCTCCCCGCTTCATCGATGGGGACTCTGCTACTGGTCCACCTGTCAGAAGGGAGCCAGCTCTGCGTTTCCTCTTCAATGGCCTGTTTTTGTCCAGCAGTAGCTTGTGGTATGAGTTCTTCCTGGATCCCAGCAGCAGCCGACCTGTTGGTCCTCCGACCAGCGACTGTGGACGTGACATCGGCATCACCTCTCTGAATACAAAGCACTACAGCTGGAGTTCTGCCCCTGCCGTCGTAGCAGCCAGCTCCGTGCAGCAGCTCCTCATGCGGTTCGTAGGCATATCCTTCAACGAGCTCGGTTTCCATTTCGAGTTCCCCGCCCACGGCAGCAAGGTGGTCGGCCATACTGCAAGGATGGCTCTTCTGTTTCCTGCCACCACTGGCTCACCCTCGATGCGATGCGTGGCTCACTTCGACCAGGGTGGGGTGTTGGAGATCTTCCAGTCGGGCGAACAGGCACTCCGCTTCGACAGCGGGCAGGCGGTCGTGGTCGCGGACCTGCACATCCCCTCCAAGATCCAGGAGGTGAGTGTGAGCTTGCGCGGGGACAAGCAGGAGATGCATGTCCACGTGGAGGCCTTCCTGGTGTGGCTCGCCCGCTACCAGGCCGCGGAAGACAACGCTGCCGAGAAGAAGATGGCTCTGGGGCTGCGAGTCAGCGGCAACATGTCTGTGTTCGCACAGTGCGACGCCATGACCGTGCTCCTCAGGGATCCTCGCTGCCCCGGCCCTCTGCGGCTGTCCCTGCAGCGGTGGAGGGCCGGGCTGAAGAGCTACTTCCTCACCGGAGGGGACAGCGCTGTGCGTACGTACAAAGGCCAGCCGGTGTACGGGCTGCTGCCAGAGAGGGACCAATTCTATGCCGCCACTGGGGTGGAGCCGTGCTGCTGCGATAGCGAACAGAGTAGTCCAGACCCCTCACAGCAACCCCAGACAGGGTTGAGGAATGAAAAGCCGCCGCAGCAGCGCATGTCCTCTAACAGGGACAAGGTCATGTCCGCGGCCATTCTTAGGATGGAGTTCCACACAGAGAGGGAGGGAGGAGCTGCAGTGATCGACAATGTACATGCCTTGAAAGTGCAGAGGGAGCTGAACGAAGGTCGCTTCATCGACGAGGACAGACAAGAGGGGTTCATCGGCAGCGTCCGGTTCGAGGACATCAGCGCGGATCTGCTGGATTGGTTGGTAGTTCTGAAGGACACTGCGGACAGGATCCCCAGCTCGCGGTTCTCTCACGACAAGAACAGCCATGTGCTCCTACGAGTCCCCGTCTTCATCTTCAGCACTCAACCGGTGTCCTTCGAGTACCTGGGGCTGCTGAATGCAAAAGGTCGACTGCAATCGACGGCCTCCTCCCGTGCTACTGCAGCAGGAGTACCACATCCCATCAACTGCAGTGAGCACGAGCAAGAACATATGGTTAGTCTGGTTGGTCAAGTTGTGCCGCTGAACGAGCTGCACGAGCTCCCCCTCGACCGCAACAGGAGCGCGGTGTTCTCCTTCAGCGACCTCGAGGTCACCAAGACCTTGTCTTACGGTGACACGGACAGCTCCTTCGAAGTGCACTCAACTCTTTTCCGCGCAGAAACAGTTACTTTGGTGGATGAATTATACAAGCAATTCAACGTCGAGACTCCCGGTCGACCACCGTATCATGTACCTCCTGGGAGTGGCAGGACCGATCGTCATCGTCCCGAAGGAGAAGAGTTCTTCACGGGTACTCGATTTCTCTTCCCGTCGCTCGCAGTCCGATTCCGGAGCACTGCGGTGGGGCCCGCCTTCGAGAGGTTCAGCTCGGAGGTCTTCGAGTGCGACCTCAGCAACGGACTCGACGTCCATACCGGTATGGTGTACTCCCCCTTCGCATCTCTCAGCGCATTCGACATGGTCTGGACGGGTCCGAGGACGGTAGCTACCCTGGGGTCCCTGCATATTGAGGGGTCGGCGGCGGGCGCAGTGAAAGCGAAGCTCGGCTGGGACACGCTGAGGGCGGGCTCCCAACGGGTCACCGCGAGAATGGAGTACATGAGTACAGCTACTCGGAGCAAAAGTCCACCCTGCAGTGCACCTACTGCTCCTTCTCCGAACCCGTCTGATGATGATTGTATGCCGATGACGACTACGATCATACCCTACATTGAAGTCACTATTGCTGTGGCCATCTCTCCTGAGTTCGAGATCGACTACTCACAGCTCAGCGACAGCAAATCCTCAGATGCGGCGATTGATAGGAAGACGAAGAAGCTGAAGCTGATCTTATCTAACTTCAAAGCGCTATCTTCCTTTGGCGACATCAGCAACAGCGTGCAATTCGAGAGGCTAGATGTGAAGCTAACGAACTACCCGGAGCATCCGTTGCTGGTGTTGAATGGCTTCAGGATGGACGAGAGAGTAGTGTCGCTGGGTCCGAACGACAGCTTCCTCGAAGGGCTGCCTCGCAACGTCTCCAGCTGCCTGTCTCATCTGGAGCGAGTCAAGTCTAAGACTGTGGTCGACATCACTCTGGACCGACTGCTGATGCATGCGAGTGTCCGCATGGAGTTGGGACCTATTGCGGACTTCCTGAGTTCTCAGATGGCAGCTTACAGTGCAGCTGTTCAGTCGACCAGTGATGACAGCGATGGGGAGCACTTCAGCGGTGCGCGCCTTTTGTCCTATTCTCCCTACCAGCTGAGTGTCGCGCTCGATCATTGGGAGGTGTCGATGGACGCTCACTACGGGGCGGGTTATGAGGTGGACTTCCTGTCGCTCCGGGGCGAAGGCGTGCAGCTGTCAGTGGACTCGACCAAGCACCCGGTAGCAGTGCAGGACCAGCTGACTGCGCTGGACCGACTGCCCTCTGACTGTGATGACTGCTTCCTCTATGACCCGGTCTCTGGAGGCTTCGTGTGCGCCTCCTTCCGATCTCTGAAGGTCTCTTTCCGATCATCGCCCGATCCCCTGCTCGTTGTCGACAGTGCATCATGCAATGGGACGATCTACTTTGCCAACATTGTCGACCCCAGAATAGCTATTCAAAGCTCAGAAGTGCTGTTATCGGACAGCTCTTCCGGTCATCGTGCTCGCTTCTGCATTCCGCCCCTGCAGCCATCTATCCAGGAGAACAACCAAGCCTGTCTGCTGCGGCCTTCTACAGCTAGAGGAGCATGCCTACCTCTCTATGCCCGGACCAGCAAATCCGCAGCACCGCGTAAGATATACCTCGACTTGTCGATGGACTGCCACAGTGCCATGTTCGCTGTGCACCCCTCCACCTTGCAGTCCATCGATGCGGTGAACGCGGTGGTGGACTGCATCGCACTGAACAGCGATACCTCGCCTTCGCTCTCAATATGGGATAGTCTGCGATATTGGATGCACGGTAACTTCACATGGTCCGCCCGACAGTTATACCTCCATGTCCACGCGGAAGATTACATGACACAGAGAGTGACGCTACGGGTCAGCGTGGAGTCGCTGAGGTGGTTCTTGGACAGCAGCTCCTTCTCGACCACCACCCAGAACATCGTTGTCGATGCGGAGGTCACGTCGAAGCTCATCGGCAACCCGCGCAGGAGCAACGTCACAGCGGCGCGCAGTAGTTCTGGAGGCAGCAGCAGTAGCCAATCCGCAGTGGTGACGAAGCTGTTCAGCATCCCTGCGATGGTCATGTCTCTCAGACACTCTGCTGATGTGGCCAGACAAGAGGGTCTCCAGACTGATCACCCTAACCAACGTGGTGGGTTCTCTCATCATGACGTTCACTTGCAACCTTTGTCTTCCCCTGCAGACAAATCCTCTAATTACTACGACAAGTTCGAGTCTTTCCGAAGCGATCGCAGCTCCTTCAAGTGGGAGGTGGAGATGAGGGTCGCTGCTGCTGCCCCCCAAGTAGTAGTAGGAGAGGCGGCTGCTCCCATACACTTCAACTTGCGCGTCGACCACATCGTGTGTGTCATCGATGCGTTGATGGGTCACAGCAGAGACAGCACACAGACGCCTCCCTGTGACGGGTCCCTTGAATCATCGTCTGTGTCTGTGGGTACATGTATATACAACAAGTCTCTTCGCAAGTCTGCTATTGATCATCCGCAGATGGTCGATTTAGCCAGCACAATCGAGTTGCAGCTTATGTTCGACAAGGTCATGGTGAGCAGTTGGCCTTCAGACATCAATCGGGGAGGGTTCGTCATGGAAGTGGGAGGTTCCGACGTGCAACTGCGACTGAAGAGAGGCAAGGCCGTTGAGGAAGGCGACGAGACGATGCAGCCGCTGAAGATCGACCACTTCTACGTCGAGACGTATCTGGTGGAGCTGTATGTCCGCGACTGGAGCTGCTTCCCCCTCACAGGAGGCCCCTCCATGGGCAGGAGGGCGGGCAGAGGAAGAATCTCCTCTTCACGGAAGACAGCCGACACGAGCCCTCCCTCGAACTCATACGTAGACATCGCTCGCTTGTTCGAGCCAATCCACAAGCTGGGCCATTGCTCCAAGATGCTGATCAGCCTTACCGAGAGTGGAGAGGTGTGTAGAACCGATGGCGCGTTCGTGAAGACGGGTGTTCTAGAATGGGTGGTGGTAGCAGATGCAGGTGACAGTCGTCAGGGACCCACCTTTGTCATAGGGAAGGACCGAGCTGCTTTAATGCAGCAGTCTCGTCCCACTGCAACCAGTGCCTTGCATAGGCTTGTGTTGCACCCCCGCAAGAGTGCCCACTACTTCAGGCGACGAACGCTGTCTTCCAACCCATCGTCATCGTCAGGCTGCAGCGCTGCATCGGGAGGAGGTAAGAACCATCGGCATCGCCGGACCAACACTCGAGCAGCAGTAGATGAGACATCTTCGTTCGGAAACAAGATCTGGGGTCTGCGCGTCACGGACCTGCGGCTGTTGTTCACCATCGGCATCCGTGACATCCTCTTCGGCTACGTGGCGCGCACGATGGACCTGCTCACTGCTGGAGACGGAGGTGAGCGATCATCGCTGCCCTTATGTTGTTGTTTCGTTGTAATCGCAGCCTTCTCCCCTACACCAGCCTCACTGATGTGGATACATCATCATGTGTTGTGTTCTGTTCTGCTGTGATTATCATCATGATCATCATCATGTGTTGTGATGTGCTGTGCTGCAGTCAACGACGGTAAAGACGTCCCGGAGGCTACTGCCGGCAACCCCCTCCCCAACCTATCATCACGTCCGCAGTCCATCCACCTGTCCAAGCCGCAGCCACCGGAGCGCGCATCGTTGTCCGACTTCAAGGACCTCTCTGCCGAGACCGCTCTTCTATTACAGCAGCAGCAGCTGGGAGAGGTTGCACAGTGGAAGAAAGGCGGCCCCGACTGGCTGTCCCCGGAGCTGAAGGGTTCCGACATCGTCAAGCACATGCTCCTCGCTAAGCGCAGTGGCTCCTCCAATCAGCAGCTCAAGAGGGCGGAACCCATTGCGTCTCAGCAGCTCAGAAATGCAGAATACAAGAACACGACTGGGCAGTGCTTCTTCGTGGTGGAGCTGATCGACCCGCAAGTGAATTTCCTGGACGTGAAGACCCACAGCAGTCTCATCATCGTGGCCGGACACTCATCTCTGGAGGGGCGGAGGTCGGCACAGGCCTGGACCAGTAGTAGGTACGTAGAGCCTCTCGGTATCATCGCTAGTTTCCTTATTCCTTCCTCTCAATGTCATCTATTTACAGGGTTAAAGCAGCAGCAGTGGAGGAGGAAGCGAAGAGGAAGCAGGTGGTCCTGTTGCGGATGGACGACGTGTCCGCCTTCACCGTGCCCAGCTCTCCTCCAGCTGATCAGCAGAGGGATATCGTCCACTGGAAGATGATGAAGAGCACCAGCCTGAGTGATCGGGGAGGGGGTTCGGACCCGCCTCTGATGCGGATGGCAATCAAAGACTTTCAGATCAGAGCTCAATACATATTCTGGACGGACATAACTGCCAAGCAAGCGAAGCACATGCACGTTGAGCGGACCAAGGACGACCTCGTGTGTGCCTTCAAGCTCGACCTGCCCGCCATCGTGGTGGACATAGTGTCCCAGCAGTTCTACGCCATCGTACATGTCGTCCGGAATGTGCTGTTGGTGCCACCGCCTGCATCCGCTCAGCGCAGCAATCCATCCCAAGCTGATGTCGACAGAGAGACGAAGCAGCAGCAGCAGGTGCTGGAGCTGCAGAGGGACTTCGAGGCATCAGCAGCGTCATCCCAGCAGGTGTTGTCTCAGAGCAGGCTGGATATCGAGCAGCGGCAGTGCAGGGAGGAGATCAAGGACATCGTAGAGAGGAAGCTGGCAGACGCGATCAAAGAAATGGAGCTCGGGTCGTCTCGACTCGTGGAGTGTCTCATCGGCAGCTGTTCGTGGATATTGCGGAGCAGTGATGGGGTAGGGCTAGGGACCAGTGACGGGGCGCACAACGAGACTACAGCTGGTGACTCCGACCAGAAGCAGCTCGAGGTCTTCTTCACAGGCATCCAGGCGACCTTCTTCTACGGGGAAGACAGGTAGGTAAGCTGCTGCGGTAACTGTAACTGCTGTTGTCTATTCCTCATTTATCCATCCATCCATCCATCCATCCGACTAGGGCATCGGTGTCTAGCTTCGAGGTGCAGCAGTTCTGGATCCGAGACATGAGTCCTGATCGAGACAACTACTCCGCTGCAGTGCGAACTAAACGACGGAATGATGCCTGCGACAGCAACAGCACTAAGGCTACAGTAGAGGAGGAGAAGATGATAGTGCTGATGCCCAGTGTGGGACAAGGGGAGAAGTGCTCTCGCTGCGGAACTGCCTTCTCGATGGACAAGAACCATGCCAGTGCTTGCACATTCCATGCGAATGCGGACGGGGAAGAAGGGCGCTACTGCAAGGAGGTGGGTTCGCTCTCCTTCCGCGACGACCTGACTGTTCCCCTCCCGGTGTCTGCTACTGCATTCGCGTGGAGCTGTTGCTCGCAGCGTGAGGAATCCGCACCGGGATGTTGCGCTCGACCGCACATCTGCAAAGAAGTGATGATTCGCATTGGTGCGGAGGCTTATCCCAAGGCGCGCATCGAGAACATCGACCTCAGCGTATTGAAGTCCGTCGACATCACTTTCTTCCCCAACAGCTCGGCATATGACTTGAAGATAAGAGTCAACAAGAGTCTCACCGACCTGCTGCATAGCTACTTCAGCATCAAAGCAGTCGACAGCTACTCGGATGTTGTTGCGCCAAGTCCAGCCCCAGAAGTCAATACTTCTCTGACTAGAGAAACGAAACCCTCAAATAAACGATGGAACAAGCTGCAGGCTTTCAAGAAGATGATGACGATGTCAGGCAAGAGGAGCAGCAGCGAGAAGGCATCGTCCTCAATCCACAGCTGCAGCGCTGAGGAGGTCCGCTCTCCCGCCCGTGAAAGGGATAACTCCTCAGCCTCCTTGAGAGTCTCGACAACTAACCAGGGCGATTGTTCGAAGAGTAGCCCTACTAACCTGTCCAGCCCGGCCGCCCTCAGCCCCATGTCCCTTCCATCTCATCCGGGCAAAGGTTCTGCATCTGATGAGTACCAAGAATCATCACCGACTCCTCCGGGGTCACCCTGGTTGACACTACCGAGCATCAAGAAGCAATTCAATCGGTTGATAAGTCCGCACAAATCAAATCATCCCTCCAAGAGAACAGAGCAACCAGTCATTGCCAGTGCAGGTTCTGAGCGACAACAGTCTACTCATACACAGCCCCACCATGACGATAATAGACCGGACAGAGAGGGCCACTCAGCTGTGAAGGGATCACAGTCATCAACTTCATCCGGCCGACAAGAAGGAGTGTACATCAAATTCTTCCGGTTGGGAGAAATCCGAATCGAAGTGTGCACCACGGGATTTTTGATAAATTTGAATGGCTTTAGAGCCGAAGTGAACGAATTCCGATGCCAAGGAGAGTGCATGCTCTGGAGCCAGCTCGTGTGGAAGCTGGAACAACACGCGGCCATTAGCCTCATCAAGAACGCAGCCAAGGGCTCCCTCTCTAAGATGACGAATGCCTTAACGTATTCCGGCGGTGCCAATGACGCCGTTGACTCACCCGACGACCAGCCAGTGTGGGAGAAGGAGCAGGACTCCGCAGTCGCAGACAGCATGAAGAGATCCGCATTGGGGCTTTCGATACGAAAGATGAAGTGACCATATGTCCTACATGTAGCACATTCCCTTCTGATGTGATCTTCATCCATACATAATTAATTATTTATTGCGATGGGTCGATGTACGTAGTACAGTACGTAAAGTCATTCGAGCACACGTAAGTTAACTTTAGAGTCATCATGTTGTCATCATCTGCAAGTGCTGCCATGGAGCTGGACATGGACCACACAGCTGCTATTCGGAGGAGGAAAAGCCTCGCGGTGCTGCAGAAGATCGACCCGAAGGTGCTAGAGATCGTCTTCGACTGCCCCCACGTCGCCATCTATCGATTCATCGTCTGCGAGCAAGAGAAGAGGTGGGAGCGGCTGGGGGTCGAGGGGGCACTCTTCATCACCGCCAATGCATCGGATGATCATCCTGCACACTCGCTCATCATACTCAACCGCAGAGGTAGCCGCGTGCTTCACTATATGATGTCATATCGATGGCGACTCACCTGTACTACTATACGACATGCATGCACTGTGTCGCGATAACAGGACCACTGGACTTCATCTTGAATATATCTACGGTGATGAAGATCAGCCTGCAAGCGCCGTACTTGATGCTTTTGTGCTCCTCTGGCGAGGAGAGGTCGGTTGACAGCAGCTGTATATTCGGGATTTGGGTGCACGACGCGTCCGAGCTACAGTCCATTAATAGCATCATAAACAGGTAACAAGTGCATGGTGATAAGCTTGCATCTATAGCTACTGATTGAAGCTGATTGTTCGCCTCCTCCCATGTTTCTATTGCGAAGAACATCAACATCTGTGAGGAAGAGCACTGCGAGTGCGCGCTCCTCTGCAACCAAAGCTGATCGGCTGCTGTCTCTACTGAGACCGCCCATTGCCCGTCAGCCTGTTGCAACTGACTATCAATCAGACTATCCGAAGGCGACTCCCAATCAGACGACTACTCCTGAAAGGCTGGAAGCAGATCACAGCAGCCGAGATATCACTGCTGCTACTGCTCGTCTCACGAGTAACACCAGTGTCCCTAACCTTCAAAGCCCAAGCAACAGCACTGTCCTCGCGAAATCCAAGAGGCTTTTGTCGATCCTCACGAAAGCGCCTCCTCCGGGTGTGGATGGCGAGACGGATCATCGCAGTAGCGGGGACACAACAACCACTACTGTCACCCCCGAATCCATCGCTGTTCATAAAGAGGAATGTTCAGGTGTCGACAGCAGCAGTAGCAGCAGCTCGTGTAGGAGGGCCCAGCTATTCTCCCTGATGGGGCTGCGGCAGCCTGCTCCTCCTCCCCTCCTCCAGAGCAGCGATGCAAGCAACCTGCAGAGAAGCGACCAGGACAGGGAGAAGCTTCTTCGGCAATTGCGACCTGCCACCGATCAGTTGCCTGCTAGTGAGCTGCTGACTGATAGTCAAATAGCCAGAAAGAGGGCCAACGTGACTACAACTACAGCTGCAGCTAGACATGTGGTAGATGAGAAACGAGACAAGCTACAGAGCCTGCTACTCGGCAAAGGGAAGACCAGCAATAATCATACCGACATCATCATTCAACATCCCGACCAGTCGGCAGCTGTTGCTGTGAGCTCGACGTCGACCTGCAGGACTGTGAAGCTCATCAGCCCATCTGACTTGAAGGCTTTCGGCTACAGATGATGATGATGATGATGATGCGTATTACCTAATGTACGATGAAGCAGCACTAACGAAGATGCTTACTGTCTGACAGTAACATGTAGTAGTGGAGAAGTCCCTTTTCGATGCATCGATGTTTGGAACATTGTTTTAATGCGTAGTTAGGTCGATCGTAATCTAAGAATGGAAAGCAGTCCTAAACACCTCAGA
>Ga0164295_10003932_pt1 | contig 11837 bp, 13 predicted proteins | sample GEODES006metaG_FD_111798 | JGI IMG/M metagenome (GOLD analysis project Ga0164295, IMG submission 111798) | Oligotrophic lake water microbial communities from Sparkling Lake, Wisconsin, USA - GEODES006 metaG | ecosystem: Environmental > Aquatic > Freshwater > Lake | place: USA: Sparkling Lake...
ACAGCTTCTTCAATATATTTTGTTGATTTTTTGATATTTAAATCAAGTTTATTTGCCATACTCATTTGAATAATAGCAAGTTTAGCTTGTGCTGCCATAACTTATTTTCTCCAAATTTTTCCCGATGGTTGTTGTTGTGTAACACAATGAAAAGATCCACCGCCTTTTATAATGTCTTTTGAACTTAATCCAATTACTTTTCTATTAGGAAATAGAGGACGTAAAGTATTTAAAGCAATTTCATCATTAGGATCATTATAAATCGGAACAACAACAAACTCATTACCTATATAAAAATTAGCATAAGTTGATGGTAACCGATGATCATCTATTTCCATTCTATTTTTAGGTAACACTAAAGGAACCAAATTAAATGGCTTTTCATTTATATCTGTTGATTTTTTTAATATTTCAAAATTTCGCATCATAGGAGCATAATTCGTATCATTTTTATCTTCTGTTATAGAATAAACTATAGTATTTTCATTAACAAATCGAACTATGGTATCTATGTGACCATCAGTATGATCACCTTCCAAACCATCTTCAAGCCAAATCAATTTATTTATTCCTAAATAATTTTTTAAATAAACTTGAATATCACTTTCTGATAAATCAGGATTACGCATTTTACTTAAAAGACATTGCCTCGTTGTTAAAGCAACACCTTTTCCATTTACTTCAAGAGAACCACCTTCCATAACAATATTTGGCTTAAAAAAATCTATATTTAAATTTTTTGCAACATAATATGGAGCTAGGGTATCTAAATCCCATTTAAACTTTTGTCCCCAAGAATTAAATTCCCATTTAACAAAACTTAATTGTTCCCCATTTTTAATAAATATAGGTCCATTATCTCTAAACCAAATATCATTTAAAGGAACAAGATGTAATGTTACATTAGGATTATTCCCTATTCGATTTAAGGCGTCTTTATGTGCTTCCTCATCTCGGACTAATAAATGAACCCGCTCAAATTTTGCAATTGTTGTTACTAAAGCTGCAAATTCATTGCGAACACCATCTAAAAAGCCAAACCACATTTCATTATCAAAAGGCCAGCAAGTCCATGTTGCTGAATGCTCGCTCCATTCTGCAGGCATTGAAAAGCCAATTTCATTTGGCAAATCCATAATGGGATTAGACATTAAATTATCCTTTATTAAAATAAAAAGTGAAAATAAAAAAAGACTCAAACCAGTGAGTCTCATACATGATAGATTTAAGACAGTCTAGAGTAGATTAAGAGGCTAAACTAACCACCACCTTTAAACACACGTGCTGTAATCGTTTTAACTTCTTTTTGAACAACGACAACTTTTTTAGCTTCTACTAAATAATCTTTAATGGCGTCATAAGCCCTTCTTTCATCGCCTCCAGACGCAAGCCATTGAGCAATGGTAGAACCATTTATAAAATCATTTGCAAACCCAAATATTACTTTATTTGCCTCCTGATAAGCACTAGCAGAATCAAATCCCTCATTTTCAAAACAATTTTGTGCGAAATTTAAAGCCCTTTGGATCGTTTCTTCTAAACGGTTAGTTTCCATACCTCGGCTTAAGTGAACATTATTTTTTGGTTTGAATTTTTTTGGCATAAATAAATCCCAACATTCTAAAAGGTTTTAGGTTACAAAACCTCCTAATATTGTATCGGCTTTTATTTTTTAAATGATAAATTTATCATAATAGTATACCAATATAGAGACAAAAAATACATAAAATTAGGAAATATAATAAGTTACATTAAAAAAGACTAGTAGGTAAATCCTTACTAGTCTTTTGATAAGTAAACCTAAAAATCAGTTTTATTTTTTCTTTTTAGCAGCTGATTTTCTTTTTACGCCAACTTTTTCTTTAAGTGAAGAAGCAACTCTAAAACTTACTTTTTTAGAAGCTGGTATTTTAATTTCTTCACCAGTTTGTGGATTGCGTCCCTTACGAGCTGCGCGGTCTTTTACTTGAAGTATTCCAAGTTTATCAATACGAACTTTCTTGCCCGCAGCGACATGATCTTCAATTGCATCAAGAAAAGCTGCAATGACTTCTTTGGTTAATTTTTTTGGTAACTGATCAAATCTAGAAGAAACCTCAACTGTTAAAGCAGAAGTAGAAACAGTCGCAACCTTTCTTTTTGTCATAAACATCCTCGCATGTGAAGGTTAAATGAAACTGCCGTTATAGTTGCCTGAAATGACATATATATCAAGAGGCAAAGTATAATTTTTTTACTTCTTATTGTACCATGAGAAAACTTTGAAGCCAAAATCCTCAAAGTTATTTTTTTCGGAGATATATGACTATGGATCAATCTATTCTTTCTATACAATCTTGTGTAAGTTATGGCCATGTTGGTAATAGCGCTGTTACGTTTCCATTACAACGTCTTGGAGTTGAGGTTTGGCCTATACACACTGTCCTATTTTCTAACCATACAGGATATGGAAAGTGGGGCGGAAGAGTTTTTGACATTGCCGCAGTAAGAGATGTTTTTTTAGGAATAAAAGAACGGGGTGTCCTTAATAAATGTAGTGCAATGCTAAGTGGATATATGGGCTCTAAAGAGCTTGGAAATGTTATGATAGAAGCAATTCTAGAACTCAGAAAATTAAATCCAAATATAATTTATTGTTGCGATCCAGTTATGGGGGATGTTGGAAGAGGTTTTTTTGTTAAAGAAGGTATACCCGAATTCTTTAAAGAAGAAATGATTAAATATGCAACAATTATAACCCCAAATCATTTTGAATTAGAATATTTAAGCGATCAAAAAGTAAATTCAGTAGAAGATGCAATTGAGGCATCTAATAAAATTTTATCAAAAGGCCCTCAAGTTGTTTTAATCACTAGTCTGTTACTTAAAGATAACTTAACTTCAAATATTAGCATGATGGCAGTTCATAAAAACTCTGTATATATAGTAACTACTCCTTATATTCCAATTACATTAAATGGAACAGGAGATATTACTGCGGCATTATTTACTCATTTTTATTTAAAATACAAAACAATAGAAAAAGCTTTAGAAGAAACGATTTCAAGAGTTTTCAGCATTATAGAAGAAACACATAAAGAAAATTCAAAAGAACTAGTTTTAATAAAATCTCAAAATTATTTAATTCAACCTAAACACTTTTTTAAAGCAGAAAAAGTAAAATAAATCTCAATCCATCGTTCCGCCTTTTCCACTATTATGGTCAGAGCTGCTATGAGATCGATGTTTGAAAAAACGCTTTTCAAAATAAGCAACAAAAGATAAAAAACAAATGAGTCCAATTGTAATTATTATTGTTGATAAAAAAATGCCATATCCAATCATAATTCCCAAAGCAGAAACAGTCCAAATGACAGCTGCTGTTGTCAAACCTTGAACTTTACTTTGAGATTTAAATATTGCACCAGCGCCAATGAATCCTATTCCAGAAACAATTTGTGATACAATACGGGTAACATCTGCTGATGGTGCTGGTGTTGCCGAGCCATAATCTGACATCATCAAAGATGCTGCCGTAAATAAAGCAGAAGCAGCACAAATAAGTGCGTTTGTTTTAATACCAGCGAGTTTTCCTCTATACTCTCTTTCTATTCCAACAATAGTCCCAACAATTAAGGCCACGCCAACTTTTGGCAATAGAAAAAGAAGAATATCAATCTCAGGTAAGTAGTGTATAGGTAATTCGTAATCTAATGCCATTTAATAAGTCCTTTAATTATTTAAACTTATTTATTCTATTTTATTCTTTTTTGAGAAAATTGTTTGCAAATTTTTCATTGATTGCCAAAGTAATGACCAGACATTAAAAAAAATGAACTGAATGACGAATGAATTATAAATGAAATGATTTTTTGGAGTTAAAATGACTGAAAAAAAGGTTCAAATTAATGAAGATGATTTAGCAAGACACATGGGCGATCAAGCTTCTAGAGCAGAAACATCTGGAATTGCCCAAAAGAAATTTTTTCATTTTCAAAAATTAATTACAAAGGTCTATTCACTGTCTGACAAGGAATTTGACATAGCATTTTCAACGTTAGAAAGCATGCTAGAAAACTTTAATAGTAAAAAATTAAATGCCAAAAAAGATGAGTCCGCAGAAAAAAATAAAACAAAATCAATAGAAATAATTACAAATAAACAATAATAATCTTATTGATATTCCGAAAATATAATAGAAAATTTATTTTCTTTAGACCTAAATATTGCTGAAGTAGGTTTAACTTCTAGAGGATTCACAAAAGCTATCCACTTTACTTCAACTTGGGTATCTTGAGAAAAAAATCCATAATAAAAACGACTATTCACAATTATGGCATATCCATTTTCATTTTTTGTTAACGAAACATAACTTTGAACTTCTATGTTGGAACCTGAAATATCAATATTTGAAATTGAAAAGTACTTATTATTTGCATCGTTTGTTTCTGGCTCTTGCTGAGGAATATCATTTGCTTCTGAATCTTTTTGTTCTTTTTTCTCCCGAACAATATAAATACCATTATTATCTTTTTGTTTTAAAAATGCGTATTCACCACATAAAAAACTACGCAAACCTTTTGCACCAATTTTAGAAAATAAAGAAGAAAATTGCTCAAAATAATCATTTGAAATAATAATATTATTAGTTGAATTATAATTTATTTTATTTTCATCAATATCAAAAGAATAATATTCTTCACCCAATGGACCAATTACACTTGTTTTTAAAAGATTATAATTATTTTTCCAAACACTTTCCATTTCTATTGGCGGAAGGCGGACACTATCCGTGCTAAAATCTGCTAAAAATTGCGGGTTAATTGCTTTGTAACATTTTTCTTTTATTATTTTTACAACTTCATTTATTGTATCTTCTTTTTTTACCAATATAAGTTCTTGTTTTTTCTTTGAAGAAACACATGAAGAAAAAACAAAAAATGGAAAAATTATTAAAATATTAAAAATAAATTTATTCATAATATTTATTTCACCATTAATTGAAAAGCTGTTTTCGCAATATTTTTTCCAGTTAAAAACTCATACGTCCTTAATCCAGTTGGAGAAGTAATATTAATTTCACCTATTCTACAACCTATTAAGTCGAGCCCTGCAAATAAAATATTTTTACTTTTTAAATATTCAGCAATTTTATTGCAAATTAAACTTTGCTCTTTCGACATTTCGCGTAAAATAGCAGAGCCGCCCTGGGCTAAATTAGAAGCAATTTTTCCTTCCGCAGGAATTCGAACAAAATCACCAATAACAACACCGTTTGCAATTAAGACTCTGCGATCACCCTGAGTATGAATTTCTTCAAGAAATGGTTGAATCATTATTTTTGACATATTTAAATTTTCATTATTTTTTAAATTTAAAAATAATGATTCTGTATTTTTAAAATGCTCCACACTTTCACCACCATGGCCTAACCAAGGTTTACAAATAATTCCGTTTTTCATTAGAGATTTATTTTCATTACAAAAATCTTTAATTATTTCAAAAGAAGAAGATAAACAAGTAGGAATAATTTGATCATGAGTTAAAACACCATCAGAAAAGGCTTTCCATTGAAGAGCTTTTTCATGAAAAGATAAAAGAGCTTCTGCAGGATTTATTATTTTAACATCTGATTGTGAAGCTAGTATCCAACATAAATCTTTATAATTTTCATTAAAAGGAGGATCTTTTCTAACGAAACAAATATCAAATTCTCTTAAGGGTATTTTTTTTTTATTTATTAAGTCAAATTTAATTTCATCAGTTGAAACCAAATGTATTTGATTTAAATCGCTGACAAAAACACTTTCACCAAATAAATGTACGTTGTTAGATTCACACCACAAAACTTGCCAAGAGTCCTCAATTGCAGCTTGAGCCAAGGCTATGCTTGAGTCTGATTTTAGTTTTACTTTTTCAATAGGGTCTGCAATAATTAATAATTTTTTCTGCATAAAAGCTACATTCCTTTTAGGACAAAGCTAATCAATGCATAACTGTATTATAATCCAATGTAAATTGCAATCAAGAGCTTGCTCGTGAATCAAAATGAATGATATAAAATAAGTTTACTTACCATGTCACTTTAATAGGGAGTGAAAACAATGATTGATTATAGAAAACTTGGTTTTGTTTCAACAAAACAACACACTATTTGTGAATATGAAGGAAAAATGCTTGCTGAACATGTTATCACTCGTGATGGTTTTAATGATCATTATTCTATTTTATATCAAAAAAGAGCTCCAACTCACGAGATTAAATCTGAAATTTTTAAACATGATAATCCATTTTTTCCTAATTATAACAAAGAAAGTAATACAGAACTAAAACGCCGCCATTTTCAAACACCTATTTATAAAAAAGAAGGCAATCTTTTAGATTCTAGAGCAACATTACTTGTAAATAATAGCTGCACTGTGGGTATAGCAAATCTTTCTAAAAGCGATACGTATTTTTTCTCGAATTCCGATGCAGACGAATTATTTTTTGTCTCAGAAGGCAAAGGTGTTTTACAAACTGTAATGGGAGAAATTGATTATAAAAAAGGGGATTATCTTTTTATTCCCAAAGCAATTCCATATCGTTTTTTACCAAATGATAAATCAAACATGCTAATTGTAGAGGGTAAAAATAAATTTGGAATTCCTTCTGAATTTAGATTAGCAATGGGTCAACTTAAACTTGATGCGCCTTATAATCATAGAGACTTTCATTCGCCAAGTAGATTATTAAATATAGATGAAAATGAGAATTATCCCATAATTGTAAAAAAAGACAAACAATTAACAATTCACGAATATACAGATTTTCCATATAAAGTTGTAGGATGGGATGGTTGGTATTGGCCTTTTTCATTCTCTGTTTACGACTATCAACCTAAAACAAGCTCTGTACATTTACCTCCAACAATTCATACAGCTTTTAGTGGTAATAAATTTTATGTCATGAATTTTGTTCCACGAATGTTAGATTACCATCCGAAAGCAGTTCCATGCCCATGGCCACACTCGAGCATTGACTGTGATGAAGTCATTTTTTATGTGAGCGGAGATTTTACGAGCCGTAAGGGTATTTCAAATTATTCTATAAGTTATCATCCTTCCGGGATCCCACATGGACCTCATCCTGAACGTTATGAACAAAGCATTGGCGCAAAATATACGCAAGAACTTGCAATAATGGTTGACACGTTTGAGCCATTATTTGTAACAGAAGCAGCAATGGTACTTGAAGATAAAAAGTATCACTATACTTGGGATAGCCCAAATCATCTTTAAACATTTAATAGAAATGGCACAAAGAATGGCTCAAAAAGAATCTGAAAATCATTTTAATGTTGTGCTTACTGGAGGCGGAACTGCTGGTCATGTTTGGCCTCATTTTGCTTTATTTGAAGCTAGTAATTCGGCACTTGCAAAAGCTTTCCTAGAAAATAAAATCAATGTTCATTATGTCGGTTCACAGTCTGGAATGGAAAAGGATCTTGTCCTCTCCAATCAGCCTACCTGGAAATACTATTCAATTGCCACTGGAAAATTACGCCGTTACTTTAGTCTAAAAAACTTTACCGATCCTTTTTTAATATTATTGGGTATATTACAAGCTTTTATATTATTAGGAAAAGTAAAAGCATCTATTGTATTTTCTAAAGGTGGATTTGTATCAGCTCCTGTTGTTTGGGCTGCTTGGATACGTGGCATTCCAATTATTATTCATGAAAGCGATGCTACCCCTGCATTAGCCACTAAATTAACAATTCCTTTTGCATTAAAAGCTCTTGTTGCTTTTCCTGAAACAATTAAAAGAATTTCACCATTATTTCAAAATAGAGTAATTGAAATTGGACTACCAATTAGAGAATCTTTATTTTCTGCAACAAAAGAAGAAAGTCAAAAATATTTTTCTTTATCTCCAGAACGAAAAACAATTTTAATTTTTGGTGGTAGTTTAGGAGCGCAAAGTTTAAATAAAAAAATGTTCGATATTATCCCTGAATTACATAATAATTACAATATTATTCATATTGTAGGTAAGGGAAATAAATTTGAAATTCCTGGTTTATCTAACTATAGACAACTCGAATTTTTAAATGATGGTATGAAGTTTGCCTACGCTTGCGCTGATCTCGCTATTTGTAGAGCGGGTGCAAGTAGTATTTTTGAATTAGCTGCAGCCCGCGTTCCCATGATTCTCATTCCATTAGGAATGCATGCAAGCAGAGGGGATCAAATTATTAATGCCCGCATTTTTATGAATAAAGGCTGGGCTCAATCCATAGATGAAAATACATTTCAAAATAACTCAGCCATTCAGCTTATTGAATCGACAATAAATTCGCTTGAAGAAAGAAAAAAAGCTCTCGAAAGTGCTCCTACAAAAGAATCTGCTATGAAAACTGCAGATCTTATATGGGAAATATTATTAAAAAATGAGAATAATAAGTAATGTCTGAAATTAATAATTTTAAACTAAATTTTGAAAAATTAATGAGTCAAAACCCAAATGACTCATTAGCAGAAATTAATCTCCGTTTTCTTGAAATAACTGAATTTGCAAAAATCATTTGTGCAAATTTAGAGCCTGGAGATTGGCTATTTTTAGATGGAGATCTTGGTTCAGGAAAAACAGCATTTACAAAAGAATTATCAATATCTCTTGGAGCAAATGAATTTTCTACAAGCCCAACATTTTCTATTTTAAATTCTGAATTATTAAACCCATTAAAAGGAATAAAAAATTCTAAAATTCTAAAATTAATTCATTTAGATTTATATCGTTTAAAAAATGGCAAAGAACTTATTTATTTGGGTTTAGAAAACGAATTTAATTTAAATTCTTCAATTTGTGTATTTGAATGGCCTTATAATGTAGAAGAAGAAGATTTTGAATCTTTATTTAAAATAACAAAATGTCCAAGACCAAAAAGAATTATTGAAATAACAATTAATCTCAATTCTGATAGCTCATCAAGAAATTACACCGTTAAAAAGATTTTATAGCTTCATGTTTTATTACTTTACTTTTTAAAACATAAGATAATATACTACCACAAACTATAAATAATATCGTTAAGTTTACATAATAATGCTTATCAAAAACATTCGCAAATAATCCTATTAAAGCTGCTGAAAAAGCTCCCGCTAATAATTGTAAGGTTCCAAGTAATCCAGATACTAGTCCTGAATTTTTAGAAAAATGAAGAATCCCAGCAGACATTGCTGTACTAAGCAAAAATCCATTGCTACCTGTTACTAAAGTTACAGAAATCATTAATGTCCAAACATTAAGAGCATTAAATGACTCTAATAAAAAAAGAAGTAAACAACTTATCATCATGCCATTTATACCAATATTTAAAATATAATTTACAGATTTAGTTTTAAGCAATGAACGAGCAATAAGTGAAGTTGTAAAATAAGGAATAACGGCTGGAAGGTATAATAATCCAATTATTGCTGCAGAATAATCCATTTTATGAAACATCAATGGAGCACCTGCTGCATATACCCACCAAACAGCAGTAGAAAAACAAACAATGAGTATATAATAAAGTAACTTTAAATCTGTTAACATAATATAAAAATTATTCATAATACTAAGTAAACTTAAATTTTGAGTTCTTTTTTCAATTGGTTTTGTTTCAGGTAAAAAGATAAAAACAAATAAACTAATTATCAATCCAAAGATAAATACAAACACAAAACTTGAACGCCATGAAAAGTAAATAGATAAAGCTCCCCCAATAGAAGGTGCTAAAGCGGGAGAAAGGGACACTAAAGGAACTAATACTGCAAATGCTCTTTGAGCTTTTAAAGGTTCAAAAACATCAGAAAATAAAGAACGCCCTATTACGATACAGGCAGATGCAGAAATTGCTTGAAAAAATCGACAAATAATAAAAAATTCTATATGTTTGGAAAAAATACAACCTAAAGTTGCTAACAAAAACATAGGTATCATTAGATTCAAAACTGATTTTCTTCCAAAACGATCAGACAATAGCCCATGAGGAATTTGACCAAGAGATAAGCCAATAATAAAAGCCGTTAAAGACATTTGTGACAAACTCATCGAAGTATTAAAATATTTTGTCATTTCAGGCAAAAAAGGTAAAAACACATCAGAAGAAATAAAAACAATCATACACAATAAAGAAACAGATATTATAAAAAACCATTCTTGGGCACTTGAAATTTTATCTTGTAACAGATTTTTTTTAAATTCAGCTATATTCATGAATTCACCTTAATTTTTAATTCTAATAAAACTTATTATTAATATATTCATTTTTGCATGTCAAAAACTAAACGTACATATTTTTTAAAAGCAATATAATAAATTTATAATTTTTTAGATTCATTGGTGACTATAAAATGTTATTTTATTTGGATAAAAAAGAAAAAAAATTTATAAAATTATTTTTATTCGTTTTTATTATTTTTTTTCATAATTATGCAAATTCAACATCTATTACTTTCATTGTTCCAGGAAAATCTAACGAAGATTTCTGGGTAAATTCTGCCGAGTTTACAAGAGCTGCTGCACTAAATTTAGGTTTTGAATTTGAAGTATTATATGCTGAAAGAGACAGATTACATATGCTTGAATTAGCTAAAAATGTGTCAGAAAGAAAACAAAAACCAGACTTTGTTTTTATTGTGAATGAAAAACAAGCTGCTCCTCAAATGCTTCAAGTGTTAAATAAAAACAAAATAAATACAATATTAACTCATATAGATTTAACAGAAGATCAAAAAGAAGTTTTAAAAACTCCTAGAGAAAATTTAAAATATTGGCTTGCCACTATTTATCCAGATAATGTAAATGCAGGTTATCAAATTGCTAATGAAATTTATAAAAAAACAAAAAAAAATGTTAAAAACAAAAAAAATTACTCACTAGTAGCAATTAATGGAGATAAATCAACAAAAGCTTCATTGGAAAGAGAGCTTGGATTAAATCAGTTTTTATTAGAGCATAAAAATATAACTTTATATCAAATTATTTCTGCTGAATGGGAAAGGCAACTAGCATATGAAAAAATGCTTTTAATACAAAAAAGATATCACGACATTGATATGATCTGGGCCGCAAATGACCCCATAGCCCTAGGTGCTTTAAAAGCAGTTAAAGAGAAAAATAGAAAACCGGGTAAAGATATTTTTATAGGAGGTTTAAATTGGCAACAAGAAGCGCTTCAAGAAATAAAAAATGGTTCATTATCTATTTCTTTAGGCGGGCATTTTATGACGGGAGCCTGTGCTGTAATTATTTTGTATGATTATTTGCATGGAATTGACATAAAAGAAAAAAATTATGAAATGAATTTAAAGATTTTTTCTACTATCAATGAAAATGAAGCTGAAGAATATACTAAATACTTGGATAGATCACATTGGAAAAAAATTAATTTTAAAAAATTATCAAAATTTTTAAACCCTCAACTAAATGATTATGATTTTGATGCAAAAAAAATATTAAAATCCATTAATAACAATTAAATATTTTACAATATTTGAAATAATAAATTTAAAAAATTAGTTGACTAACACTAAACCAATAGTGTATTAGTTCATATTATACAATAAATTCATATGTAATTTTTATTTAACTACACATAATTACTAAAATGTAATACATTTTTTCTTTGTGTTTCTAAAAAAATAAATCAAAATAATTTTTAATACATTAGTTACTAATTCATTTAATTTATAACTTTTTACTATTATAATTAATTAAATACTTGTAATATAAATTAAATTATGTATTAATTACATCTGAAGATTGTTTTATTTCGAAATACATTCAGCTTTAAAAAAAGATTAAATAACATTCCTTTATTATTTAAAAAAAAT
>Ga0164295_10003935_pt1 | contig 11828 bp, 7 predicted proteins | sample GEODES006metaG_FD_111798 | JGI IMG/M metagenome (GOLD analysis project Ga0164295, IMG submission 111798) | Oligotrophic lake water microbial communities from Sparkling Lake, Wisconsin, USA - GEODES006 metaG | ecosystem: Environmental > Aquatic > Freshwater > Lake | place: USA: Sparkling Lake...
CCTTGAGCCCCTTCACGAGGATCGCGCCATCCACGATGAGCTTCAGCGAGCCAAGCTTCGGTGCGCGGTCGAGGATGCTCTGGATGAGTGCCGTGTCGTCCGTGCCGCCGCCCTTGGCGATATCGCTGTCGAGTTTGGCGCCGGCCTCGCTGGCGATGACGACGCGGGCTTCCGAGGAGGGCGCGGCGTGCAGAGTGGCCAGCGGCGGGAGCAGGATGGCGGCGAGGATTTTGAGGGTGTGTTTCATATTCACTTCGTGGATGAGGGCATCAGTTTCGCGCGGGTCGTCTCCCATTGTGGGTTGGGCTCGGCTTTCCAGATCTGCACGTTGTCGTAGCTCACGGTGCCGCCGCTGCCCCAGGTGCTGAGGCTGAGCCAGGTCTTCGCGGTGGCGAATCTGGGGTGCTTCGCGATGAGCGTAGGTCCGCCTTCGATCTGCACGACGACTTCGTCGCCGCGCATCTCCTGCAAGACGTGATACCACTGACCGGGCTTGGGCTTCCATTCGTTGCTGGCGAGCACTTCATCGGCGTCGCCCAGCTTCTGGGTGTTCTTCTTTTTCGAGAGCGAGGCGCCGGTGCGAAAGTGCAGTTGCAGGCTGCTGATGTGGCCGGTGCCGGTGACGGAGGTGCCGTCGTTGAAGACCAGATGCTGTGCGGTGATCTTGTCGCTGATCTTGAAGGCATATTGCACGATGCAATCGCTCGTCGGCATATTGAGCTGGATGGCGGGGCTTTTGCCGTCGTGTTTTTTGTCGTGCGCCTTGGCTTGATCTTCCGCCGTGGCGGGCTGGCCGTTGAGCGTGCCGTCGGCGATGGCAAAACGGGTCTTCATCCCCGGCTGCCATTCCGGCTTCATCGGGCCGTCGAAGCTGTCGCTGAAGATCACGTCGCCGCGTTTGCTGAGGATGGGTTCGAGCTTCGGCGCATCGGCAGCGTGCAACGCGGTGAGCGATGCTAACAGCAGGGCGGTGATGAGTTTGAGAGTGCGTTTCATGGTATTAAGGACTCCAGTTTGCCGAACATGATGCGCTCCTTGCGGCCTTGCGTCACACAGAGCCAGATCGTGCCGTCGTGCTCATGGAAAGTGGGGTATTGAAATGACCGCTGGTTCTCGAAGCGATACTTCCGCTCCCACGTCTTGCCATCGCGGGAGACGTCCACGTTGAAAACGCTGCGGCCTGCACCCCGAACCTGCCAGCCGAGGTAATACACGCCGCCGAACTTGTCGAAGGTCGGCTTCGAGCTGGCACCATCTGGAACATGCGGCAGCTCGCATCCGGCGGTCCATGTCTTGCCGTCCTGACTGGTGGTGAAATGGTAGTTTCCCTTTTGGCTGCGGCAGATAGCCATCCAGGTGCCATCGGGCAGGCGGTTCACTGCGGATTCGCTCAGCGCCGCGCTCTCCGGCTCGTTGAAGTGGCCGATCACCTCGAAGGTTTCCAAATCGTCGTGCACCAGTGCGAGCGCATTCTGCGCCCCCTTAAAATTGTTCAACGCAACGTAGGTCTTGCCGTCGATGCGCTTGAATGAGTCGAAGATATGCATCGTGGAGTCGCAGGGCTTGTTCGTGAAGCCGCGGGCAGCAGCGTCCGCATGAAGAAACTGCGGCTGGAAGTCGAAGGTGCCCGCTGCGGTTTTGAGCTTCGCCTTGTGGAGGGTCGGGGCAAAATCGCCGCGCTTCAGATCGAAGTCACGATACCAGACCTGTGACTGCCGTTTGCCGGGATCGTTGCTGTCGAAGTAACAGCGCAGCGTGCTCGGATCTTTTTGGATGATGCGTGGCGCGATGCAGGCACCTGCGGGCAATCTCTGGTTTTCGAACGTCTGCTCGCCCCTCGCCAAATCGAAGACCTTCTCCACGCTCAGCGACTTGAGGTTCACAACGGACATCGTAACGTATTGGAACGGCCATTCCGCGCTCTCACCCGGCTGCACGTCGTTTGCTTCGGCGACGACGAAAGCGCGGTCGCCCACGCAGACAAACTCCGCATCGTGTGTGCCTTTCACGTGCGGTGCGGTCACATTGACCAGTCGCTCCATGACGCGGTTGGCGGCCTGAAGCGCATCCCAGCCTTCGGGGAGGATGTTCGGCCTCAAGTCCAGGGCATCGGCAGCGTGCAGCGCGGCCAACGGCGCGAGCAGCAGGGCGGCGAGGATGATGTGAAGGGCGGGTTTCATGGACGGGTTATTTCGTGACGACTGTTTTACCAAAGACGGTGAACTCGGCGACGCCGGGGGTGATGCCTTTTGGTGAGCCGAGGATGACGAGACGGGCTCGCGTGCCGATGGTGGGCTTGCATTCGCGGTAGTCGATGAGCAGGTCTTCCGTGCTCTCGCTGCGGTCGAGGATCGTGGTCCATTCGTCTTTGGCGGTTTCGAGTTCCACGCGGTAGCGGAAGGGGCCGGGCTTCACGTCGTGCCTCGTATCAAGGCCGATGTCTCGCCAGATAATGCGCACGGCATGGAGGGTGGCGGGCGCGGCGAAGGTGCTGGTGAGCGTTGGCTGCGTGTCGCCTTCGGCGGGCTGCCACCAGGTGCGCATCTCGTTGTCCACGGCGAGGCGGCCTGGGAGGTTCGGTGCGCTGGTGGAGCCGAGCGTGTGCACAAGGGCATTGATCGGGAGCCAGCCGGTATCGGCGGATTTCGTATTCGGCGGCATTTTTCCTGGCAACCACTGCGGGAGCGAAGTGGCACCGTTGACGACGAGTTCCCCGTTGGCATCAATCTCCGCGCGATCCATGCCGACACGGCGCTCGAAGCTGTGCACCACGCCTGCGCGGATCGTGTAGATGGCCCAGAGCTGATTTTCCGGCCCGGCCACGATGCAGCCACAGGCCGTACCGGTGAGCAGTCCTTCGGTGGTGCGGAGGATGGGATTGCGTTTCTGTGGCTGAAATGCCCCCAGCGGTGATGAGCCGACGAAGCAGCCCATCGCATAGGTGCGGTGTTGGGTGCCAGCGGCGGAGTAAGTCAGGTAGTATCGGCCGTTGCGCTTCAGCATCCACGCTGTCTCCAGCCAGCTTTTGTTCGGATTTTGGTTCCATTCGCCGTGGGCCTCCCAAGGGCGTTCTTTGGGATTGAAGGCAATCAAACGCACTGGCGGAGCGAGGGGTTTCGTCGGGTCGGCGGCGTCGAGTTCTACGCCCCAAGTGCCAGCCGTTGCCGAAACGCCGAAGTAGAGGTAGAGCCGTCCGTCATCATCCGAGAAGAGCATCTTGCCCATGATCGGCGGCACTTCGCCACTGGGCTTGAGCTGCAGGTCGCCGATCTTCTCGAACGGCCCCAGAGGTGACGCGGAGGCGTAGAGTGTGGCGGAGTTGTTTCCGAGCAGAAACCGGCCGCGATGGCGCACGATCGTGGGACGCGAGTAGCCCAAGTCCTGAAGGTTGAGGGGATGATGCTGCCACGTCGCGCCATTGTCGGCACTAACCCAGGCCATGCCCCCGGAGGAATAGAGATGCCATTTGCCCTCATGCCAGATCGCTGTCGGGTCGGCATGCTCACGGAACTGTTCGCGATACCCGAGAATCCAGCTCTCGCGGGCATCGGGTTCGCCATTGGTCACATTGCGGGCGTGATGTCCGATGGGGTAGTTGGGGAGCGGCAGCGGATTGCAGAAGGTCGCCGGAGGCTCGGCAGCGTGTAGCACGGCCAGCGGCGCGAGTAGCAGGGTGAGGAGGAGGGGGAGGTCGAGTTTCATGGTGTGTTGCCTTTAGATTTCGTATCAGCTGAATTTTTAGCGTTGCGCGTATTTTTTGCTCAAGCCGTCAACAAGCATGGTAACCACTGCCGCTCCAAAATCATTTGTCCGCGCCCGCAGAGGTGCCCCGCTATCGGGGTGATAGCACTCTGACAAACCGTTCTTCATGGCATTCTCAAGGAAGCGAGTGGTGATTTCGCCGGCCAAGTCGGCATATCCATAATCTCGCAGGCCACAGCAGATGAAATAGTTCACCGGCCCCCACACATCGCCTCGAAACATGATGCCGAGAGGTAAGACCGGCAGTCCGCCATCGTCAAATTTGGGGCTACTGCGTCCCACCGATGGAATCGGCAGCGGCGTGGACCAATCCGGTTCGAGAAGTTTGGCGGCCATTTTCTTCGCCTGTTCCTTGGTCGGAACCCCCGCCCAGAGCGGCATCCAGCTGCCGAGGGTCGGGATCCGTATTTTTTCCAGCGATCCGCGCTTGACCGCCAGAAAGGTGCCTTCCTGCTCGTCCCACATCAAACGGCGCATGGCATCCATTCCTTTTTTAGCCCGGCGATTGCGGCGTTCGGCCATCGCGTGGTCGCCGAGCTTTTCAGCCAACCGCGCCAGCGATTGCTCGGCTTGAATCAGAAAGGAGGTGATACCGGGCAAAAGGATCGTGCCATACATCGCCGGGCCACCACGACGCGGGTGCGGGGCAAGTGTCAGATCATCCATGCACGGCTCAAAATCAAAACTTTCAAAACGAGCCGACTGAATGGTCTTCTGTATCCGTTTATCGGTGTCTAACGTCGGATCAGAGAACCACTTTTCCGTGGACATGTTTTTCAGCGCCAGGGGGGCATAGGTGCCGACGGTGAGCAATCCCAGGTCATCCAGATCGCGTTCGCGCCAATACCAGTCGTGGTAGCGCTCTAGCCTGGACAGGGAATCAGCGGTAACCAGGCCAAGATCCGGCCGCCGTGCGACAATCCGTTCCATGGCCCAAGCAATAATGCAAATCCCCTGGGTGTTAGGAGAGTAGCTTCCCGGCTTAACGTTGTTGGAGATCATCCCGTGTGCATAATCCGGTGCCAGGCTGGCCCACATATCCTGGAAATCCCAGTAGATAGAAAAAGCATCACGCAGATTTTGTTCAAACCCGGGAGCCAGGCTCAAGAGGTCGGCCAGAAGCATGGCATCCCAGATCCAATGCCCGTTGTATTTAGAATCCGGGGTCAGCCATTTGCGGCGCAGCAGCCCCTCCGGCTCGCGGATGTTCGGCATCACGCAGATACAGTAGGCGTCCTCCACAAGCTTATCGACGGAGGCATCCTTCCATTTGTAATTGTTGCGCAATGTCTGCAGCCATGCGTCGATTTTCGATGGTTCGGTTACCCCGGGCTTGCCCTCACTGGTGCTTTGCGCCCTGACGGGTGAATTCATGCCGATGAGCGCCGGGGCTGCGAAGGCGGCCGTCTTAAGGAAGGAACGGCGTGTGAAGTGATTCATGGTTTCGGAGAGGAGGGAAAGGGTGGGTTTCATTGACGGATTACTCCTTTTTGGTTGGTGGTTGTGGAATGAATCGGTCATTCGGACGGGATTGCGGGAGGTTCGTAGGTTCCGGAAAAACCATTTTACCGTCACGCATCGGCGGAGTGCAGCAAGGCCAGCGGAGCGAGCAGCAAGGTGAGGAGGATGAGGTCGGGGTTCTTCATGGCTTGGTCTATTTCTGCTTGGCTTCGGGTTTGGTCGCGGCGGGCGGCGGCACGGGCTTGGGCATCTGTTTCTGCCAGGCGAAGAAGGCATCGCTGAGTTCCTTGACCTTTTCAGGGAACTCGGTGGCGAGGTCGTTCAGTTCGGCGGGGTCGCGGCTGAGGTCGTAAAGTTCCCAAGCGCGGGAGTCGTTTGTGCCGTCGAAGGATTGGTCGAGCTTGACGGCCTTCCAATCGCCGCTGCGGACGGCGAGGTTGTAAATAAGCGTTGCAAGTCCGCCGGGTTTGTTGCGTTCGTTGGGTTTGGCCCAGACATACTGCTGCCAGCAGAGGGTGTCGTGAGCATGGCCGGATTTTTCGGCTTTGACGAAGGGCATGAGGTCCACCCCATCGAGTCCGGTGGGTAAGTCGGCGGCTGCGGCAGTTGCCAAGGTAGGGAAGACATCGGTGGTGCTCACGATGCCATCGAAGGTTTTGCCAGCAGGCACCTGCCCGGGCCAGTGCATGATGAAAGGCACGCGCACGCCGCCTTCCAAGACGTCGAATTTGTGGCCGCGATACGGTCGGTTGATCGCGGTGTTGCGCGTGTGCTCTTTGGCATTGTTGCCGCCGCCGCCATTGTCGTTGGTGAAGACGATGAGGGTATTGTCCGCGAGGCCGAGTTCTCGCAGCTTGTCCATCACGCGGCCGACATTCCGGTCCACCGCGCGGACCATGGCGGCGTATTTGCGGCGGTCGGGGCTGATGTAGGCGGCTGTGATGGCGGCCCGGTCTTCGTCGAGACTGTGCAACATCGCGTGCGGCGCGTTGAAGGCGAGGTAGAGGAAGAAGGGTTCTTTGTTCTTGGTTGCTGGTTCTTGGTTTTTTGTGTGAACGCGCTGGATGAACTCGCAGGCCTCGGTGCTGAAGAAATCGGTGAGGTAATCGGGCGACTTGAAACGCTCATACTTCCCGTCCTTCAGCCTTGCCAGTTCGCTGCCTTTCCAAAAGGGGTTCATGCCGCCGGTAATGCCGACGAACTCATCGAAGCCGCGCTCGTGAGGCGGTTTGAACTGGAAGCCGCCGAGGTCATTCCCGCTGTGCCCGCTGCTGTTGCCGCTGAGATGCCATTTGCCGACGTTGGTGGTGCGATAGCCACGCGCCTTGAGCACGTCGGCCAGCGTGGTCTGCTGCATCCAGAGTTGGTTTTCCTCCGGTGTATAAACGTTGTTAAAGACGCCGAACCTCGCCGGGAACTTCCCGCTGATGAGGCCCATGCGCGAAGGAACGCAGATCGGGGCGACGGTATAGGCGCTGGTGAACCTCGTGCCCTCGGCGGCGAGCCGGTCGAGATGGGGTGTGGGGATGTCTTTGCAGCCGTATGAGCCGATGTCGGCATAGCCCATGTCGTCGGTGAAGATAATGACGAGGTTGGGTTTCTGCTTCGGCGCAGCGGTGGCGTGCAGCGAAGTGAGCGATGCGAGCAGAAGGGTGGTGAGGATCGTGAGGGTGTGTTTCATGGTCGGATTATTTTGAAATGATGGTTTTGCCAAAAACGGTGAACTCGGCGACGCCGGGGGTGATGCCTTTCGGTGAGCCGAGGATGACCAACCGGGCACGGGTGCCGGTGGTGGGCTTGCATTCACGGTAGTCGATGAGCAGGTCTTCGGAGCTCTCGCTGCGGTCGAGAATCGTGGTCCATTCGTCTTTGGTGGTTTCGAGTTCCACGCGGTAGCGGAAGGGGCCGGGCTTCACGTCGTGCTTCGTGTCGAGGCCGATGTCTCGCCAGATGAGGCGCACGGCGTGGATCGTGGCGGGTGCGCCGAAGGTGCTGGTGAGCGTTGGCTGCTTGTCGCCTTCGGCGGGCTGCCACCAGGTGCGCATCTCGTTGTCCACGGCGAGGCGGCCTGGCAAGTTCGGTGCGCTGGTGGAGCCGAGCGTGTGCGTGAGGCCATTGATTGGGAGCCAGCCGGTATTAGCGGATTTCGTGTCCGACGGCATTTTCCCCGGCAACCACTGTGGGAGCGAAGTCGCGCCGTTGACGACGAGTTCGCCGTTGGCATCAATCTCCGCGCGATCCATGCCGATGCGGCGCTCGAAGCTGTGAACCACGCCTGCACGGATCGTGTAGAAGGCCCAGAGTTGGTTCTCCGGTCCGGCTACGATGCTGCCGGAGGCTGTGCCGGTGAGGAGCCCCTCGGTGGTGCGCAGAATTGGATTGTGCTTCTGAGGCGTAAAGGGTCCGAGCGGTGATGAGCTGACAAAGCAACCCATCGCGTAAGTGCGGTATTGCGTGCCAGCTGCGCCGTAAGTCAGGTAGTATCGGCCGTTGCGCTTCAGCATCCACGCGGTCTCCAGCCAGCCTTTGTTCGGGTTTTGGTTCCATTCGCCATGGGCCTCCCAGGGGCGGTCCTTTGGATTGAAGTCGATGAAACGCACGGGCGCAGTGAGAGGCTTTGTCGGGTCAGCGCCGTCGAGTTCCACGCCCCAGATGCCAGCCTTTTCCGAAACGCCGAAGTAGAGGTAGAGCCGCCCGTCATCATCTGAGAAGAGCATCTTGCCCCCAAGCCGCGGAACCTCGCCACTGGCCTTGAGCTGCAAGTCGCCGATCTTCTCAAACGGCCCCAAAGGCGATGCGGAGGCGTAGAGTGTGGCGGAGTTGTTGGCGAACAGGAACCGGCCGCGATGGCGCACGACGGTGGGCGGATAGCCGATCTCGCGCACATTGATCGGATGATGCTGCCAGGTCGCGCCCTGGTCCTCGCTGACCCATGCCATGTCGCCGGAAGGATAGAGATACCATTTCCCATCGTGCCAAAGAACCACCGGATCGGCCAGTTCACGGAACTGCTCGCGATGCCCGAGAATCCAGCCCTCGCGTGCATCGGGCTCGCCATTCGTCACGTTGCGGGCGGCAAAGCCGATGGGGTAATTAGGAATCGGCAGCGGATTGCAGAAGGTCGCTGGAGGCTCGGCAGCGTGCAGCGTGAATGGCGCGAGCAGCAGGGCGGTGAGGAGAGTGAGGGTGGGTTTCATGGTCATTACTTGGGCTGGGCATGTTCGCGCCAGTTTCCTGCGTGGCGAAAACTCAAAAGGGCAAGGCGCGCGATGATTCCGATGAGGGGAAGTTTCATGATCAAATTCGGTCTCAGTTCGCGTTGCCTTGTGATGTGATGCGTCCTGCGTTGAGCTTTCACCGCAAACGCACAAGCGCCGCGCTCGCAGACGGCACAGTGAAAGTCGCGGCATCGCCGACGACGGTGAGTTTCTCGACTGCGTTCGGTTTCCAGTTGCCATCGTCTGTGACGGCAGCGCCCGCGAAAGTGACGCCGGTCTTGCTGTCCGCCGACGGTGCGGTGAGGCGGTGGGCTTCTGCTGACGTGCAGCCCGCAGGTAGTGTGAGATTGATCCTGGCTTCCTGCGCGAGATCCTTGTTCACGAGCGTCACCCACACTTCGCCGCTGCGGTTTTTTGTCGCGTAGGCGCGCAGGTTGACCGGTGTTTTGCTCGCGGTCAGTTTCACAAGATCACCGCGGCCGGCCTGTGCGAACGCCAACATGCCGTAGTATTCAGGGCGCGCGCTCACCTTGCCGTCCTTGTCTTTGAAGATCGGCGAGTAGTGGCTGATGAAGCCGATCTGATTGATGTCCGTTTGCATATTCACGCCGCCGCAATCATAAGTCGCCAGCAGGAACATATAATCCAGGCACCAGAGCGCCGAAGCAAATGTATCGCTCGCGCCCGCCTTGCCGCCTCCAGAGAACGAATTCACTTCATTGATGCGATAAGGCACACCCTTCTCCCGTTTGATGTCCTGAAACCTCCGCAATTTGATTTCCCAGAAGGGAACCGGCGACAGCATTAGCTCAGTCGTAGATTTTGGGCTGCCGGCACCGCCGAGATAGAAATGTTTCGTGAGGTAGCTCATGTCCTTGAATTCCGTGGAGACAAATTGCTCAACGTAATTCATGTTGGCGTTCGCATCGGGGCCGGAGAACACAGCGCTCGGCAGCGCCTTCCGAATCGCACTCTTGAAATTCATGTATTCCGCGAAATAGCCTTCATACTTCGTCTCCTTGAAGCGTTTCAGATCATCCACTTCGTTGCCGATCTCAAAAGACTGCAACCTATCCCCAAGGGCCTTATGCACGGCCAGCGCCTGCTCGGCCGCTTCCTCCTTCGAACCTGTCCCAAGATTCAGACCCCACATCACCTTCCACCCCGTGGCCCGTAAGAACTTGCCGAGGTCATCAAGGCAACGCTGATTGATCACCGTCACTTTTCCCTGCGTAGAGACCACTGGAGTTCCGCTGGCTTCATACTTCGTCCAGTCCGAAATGATCCCGCCGATGCGGATCAATCCTTTGGAACCCAGCGTGCGGTAGAGTTGAACCAAAGCCGCGTTCTTCTCGCTGAAGTATCCTTCCTGCGCGACAGCGGACGTTTCATAGCCGAACCCGGTGAAGTCATCCGCGATAGGTGCGATGATCGTTTGCTGGTCGATCTGGATTTTGATCGGAATCGTCGGAGAAAGCTCGGCTGCGACTGTCTGAGCTGCCGAATCAGCTGCGTAAAGCGCGGCGAGCGGCACGAGCAGGAGAGAGGTGAGGAGTATGAGGGTGGGTTTCATGGTTTATTACTCCTACTTGCGTTCGTCGTTCATGGCGGCGGACCCGCTGCGCTTGGACTGGCGAATCTCAGCGTAGAGTTTCACCATCCGGTCAATCCGTGTGGCCTGCTCGGGAACATTGACGAGGTTGTTCTTTTCGCTGAGATCGGCGGCCAGATCGAAGAGCGCCACGGCTTCATTCTGCGTGTTGAACACCAACTTCCATGCGCCATCCCGGAGCGAATGGGCCATGTCGTCATCAGGAATAGCGTCTGCCTTTCGGATCGGCGAAGTTGTGGAGCCGATCTTGGCGGGAGCGCCATGGACGCTTTGCGAAATCAACGTCTGCCGCACGGGCCGGTCGTCGCCGCGTTTGCCCGTGAGCACGCTGACGAGGCTGATGCTGTCGCGCATCTGGTCCGGGTCCGTCTTCGCGCCTGCCAGTTCGGCAAAGCTCGCCACCAAGTCGTGAACGGCCACCATCTGATGACGCACGCTGCCCGGTGCGATCTTCGAGCCGGAGGCCGTGCCGTCGCCCCAACGCACGATCAGCGGCACGCGATGGCCGCCTTCCCACACCGCACCTTTGCTCCCGCGCAGGCCGTTGACGGCATCGTGTTTGAACTCGCGTTCGTGGGTAAGGCCGCCGTTGTCGCTGGTGAGCACGATCAACGTGTCGGCCAGCAGGCCGCGACGTTCGAGTAGTTCGACGAGTTTGCCCACTACCACGTCCGCCTCGACGACCATGTCGGTGTGACCCGTCATGCGGGAGGCCCCTTTGACCGCAGTTCCTCGAATCGTATCGGGCGGGAAATAGGGCGAGTGTGCTCCGGCGGTCGAGAGATGAATGTAGAACGGGCGGTCACGGCCCTCGGACTTGTTGCTAGCCGCGTGATCATCCAGAAAGGTCTCCGTCTTTCGCAGCAAACTTTCGCCCACCTGCCGGCAATCCCAATTCGGCAAGCTCGGTCCGCCGCGATTCATGATTTTATATTCCAAGTCCTCCTTGCTGACGTCGGCCTTCACGCGAGGGACGTCGACGATCTTGGAGACATCGCCGTCCACGCGACCATTCTCGAAGAACATGTAAGGTGCGCCTTGGTGGCCTTGCAGCAACACGTAGGAATAATCGAAGCCCCATTGAACCGGCCCTTCGGGCAGCGCTTGGGTCCAATCAAGTTCCGGCTTCTTCGGGTTCTTCCCCGGCTTGGTGGGGCAATTGGCACCGATGCCCGTCTTGCCATAGAGCGCCGTGCGATAACCGGCCTCGTGCAGGATCGCGCCGACGGTCTTTTGCCCCGGCAGAACATCTGAGCCGCCGTTGAAGTTCCATACGCCCTCCGGTTTGCGTCCGCGCCAGGGATAGTTGCCGGTCAGCAGGGAATAGCGCGACGGCGCGCAGACGGCGGCGGACGTGTGCGCATCGGTGAACCGCATGCCGGTCGCGGCCAACTTGTCGGCGGCCGGCGTGGGGATCTTGCCGTCGGGGTTGTAGCAGCGGAAATCGCCCCAGCCGATGTCGTCGGTGATGAAGAACAGGATGTTGGGCTTTTGCTTCGGTGCATCGGCAGCGTGCAGCGGGGCTGACGATGCGAGCAGCAGGGTGGCGAGAGTTAGAGTGAGGGGGCGTTTCATGCGGTGAGGAGTCGCTACTTGGTTTTGGAGTCCTTCTTGGCCTCCACATCGAATTGATCGGCCTTCTGCTGGATTTCACGGTCGAGCGTGGCGGATCGCGTGCGTAGCTCAGCAAGACGGCTCAGTTCTTCCGTCGTCGGAGCGACGAGCACCGGCACTGATGTGCCGCAGTCCACGCGGCAGTCCTTCTCGGTCACGTC
>Ga0164295_10003937_pt1 | contig 11827 bp, 26 predicted proteins | sample GEODES006metaG_FD_111798 | JGI IMG/M metagenome (GOLD analysis project Ga0164295, IMG submission 111798) | Oligotrophic lake water microbial communities from Sparkling Lake, Wisconsin, USA - GEODES006 metaG | ecosystem: Environmental > Aquatic > Freshwater > Lake | place: USA: Sparkling Lake...
AAATACACTCAGTGGAACAATGCCTTGGTCATTGCCACTATGAATGTTAGAGATCACTTTGGAGTAGAAGAATGAAAGTATACATGAGCGGTTACCGCTATCACTGGGTAAGCCCTTACACCATCCTCAAAGCAGTTTGCTTCTGGGAAAAAGACGACGATGTGTTTTATAACCATCTCGACGAACCCAACCACAAATACGACAAGTGGATCAACCGCCTGATGCCGTTCTGCACTGCATTGACCAAGTTCTTGGACTTTGTGCATCCCAAGATTGAGTATGTGAAGATCGACCACTACGACACTTGGGGCATGGATCATACTTTGGCCCACATCATCTTGCCCATGCTGAAACAACTACGAGCCACCAAACATGGCTCACCCTTGGTGGATGACGAAGATGTGCCCGAAGGTCAGAATCTGCGAAGCACAGAAGCAGGCCCAAAAGAAAACGAATACGACACTGACGGCAATCACTTTAAGCGTTGGGATTGGGTGCTGGATGAGATGATCTTTGCGTTTGAATGCAAAATGGATGACTCCTGGGAAGATGCATTTCGCGAAGGCAAGATTGACTGGAAGTGGAAGGTGGCCGGGACTGATCCTGACACAGGCAAGGCCACTATGTATCAAACAGAAGACGGACCCAACCACACCTACAAGTGCGATTACGACGGTATGCGAGTGGTTGAGAAACGCATCCAGAACGGATTCCGACTGTTTGGAAAATACTACCAGAGTCTCTGGGACTGATGAGCAATGTGCTTAAAGGGCGTGATAGTTTTGATGCCACCACTGGCAATGTGTTGGTGCCGTTTATCAATCGCAGTGCGGTTCCTTACGCCACAGAAAGTTCTGGGCCCAAGTTTGATCTTGTGCCTGTGGAAAAGCAAAAAGACATCATGCTCAATGTGGCCAGAATGCATGCCCAGCAAGAATATGACCGGATCATGGAACTGGTCTCGGTGCTGGAGCGTCAAGCATCACATATCAAACGGCGACTGGAGATCACGGATGCTGTGCATGCCGCAGAGTATCAGTTCCAGATCGCACATGGAAACACTTATTGGTTGGTGTATGACTCAAGGAAAAACATCAATCGATTGTGCATGCGAGGCCCTGAGGGTTGGAGTTCAGGTCCACCAGAGGATTATCAATATATCGCGCAGGTGCAATGGCTAGGTGATCACTCGTGGATAGAAGTTAATGTTTAAAAATCTAGTAGATCAGTTAGAGACAACCAAAACCCGGGCCAGAGATTTACGGATCACCCACACAGATTTCGAACATTGGCAAAAACTTTACACCTGGGATGCCATAAAGGGCATATCATATGGAGAGAGTTTCTGCAAGTATTTTGAAATCTACGATGTGTTTTTGATGGTCATGAAGCATTGGGCCACAGCGGATCTAGAACTGTATATCCAGGAAGAGTATGTGGTCTGAAGTGGTGTTTGAAGACATTGGAGCCGCTCGGGGAATGGAAATGGCTTGGGCGTTGAGATCTGCTGGATTGGTGCTAGACAAGGATTTTACTTGGTGCTACATTCCCAAGGTTATGGATCCAGTCACCATAAACGAATGGGCACTGCTTGGAAAAAATGTAAGAAAAGTGATCATTGGATTCCAGGATCCAGCCATGGCAACCTTTTATAGCCTAAAGTGGCAGAGGTAGCAGACGAGTGCATATATAAAGACGCATGCAAGTTTTAGAAAATTACATCATACGCAGCCAGGAAAGTTTTGAATACTCACATGAACTCAAAAAGAAAACAGGCATCCTGGATCATGTGATTGAGTGGTGCAAAGACGAACTGGTGAGTGATTGGCGATGGCAACTGGTAGAGATGAGCAGCCATCAACAACCAGGTAGATATATTTTTTATTTTGACAGTGACCGAGATTATTTCGCATTTTTATTGAAGTGGCAATAATGAGCACAGAACAAGACCGATTCAAACACAGCAAGCGATTGCTCAAGGACGACAACGCTATCAACAAGCAACTGAAGATTGCTCGATCACATACATCATCCACGGACAAGAATATCACTCAGCCACATCGACTGGTCAAACAACATGCCATGGATTGTGGCAATCCACGATGTTTGCTTTGCTCAAGAGAAAAAGTTTTTGGGGAGCCAACTATACAACAAAAGAGATTCGATCAGAACGTAGAAGAACCCAGGGATAGACACAGTAACGGACTACCCAATCAAGAGGACCTATCATGAGTATTGAATCAGCAACCAATATTTTCCTTTGTTTTGTCATGCTGGGCTTTGCCGCCATCACAGCAGCATCAGTCATCATCATCATCAACAACATGTTTGCGCGATGGTGGAAGCCAGTGCAGTGGTCGGTGTATACCTGGATTGACAGCCATCTAGATCAGAACGTGGGATTCCACCCCGAACTGGTTGCAACTCCGGTTGACCCACACACACCCTGGCCTGCTCCTAGATCCTCAAAAAAGATTGACGAAAAGGCCTAATTTGTGCTATACTAATCGCATGTTAGATAGGAGATCCCGTGATTCGAATTGAAAATCTCAACGCAGAGCAACATCAGATGCTGGACCAGATCTGGAGTTTTTCCAGCCAGGACGAGTACATGGACTGGTATGCCGAACTGGACGAATCTGATCGTATGCAAGCCTTGGTGCTGATGCGACTCATGGCCTATGAGGTGCTAGAACACAAGGTGGGTACCTATCGTGACCAAGCCAGTGATCTACTGGCACAGTTCCGACTATGATGAGCGACGAAAAAGAATCACGCCCGCGCACATTCTGCGTGATGTGGGATTGCAACGGACTCGAGGCTGTTGGAGAGATAATTGATCCTGCCATGAAAACCTGGGCAGTGTTGGCCAACAAGCCTGTGCCCCGAGAAGATTTCAATATCCAACACTGGCAACTGCGAGACCGATACAACACACAACGGTGTTATGAGATCTATGCCATTGGTGTGGATGGCTCGATCACGCAGGAAGATATCCGGGACATGTTCGAGACAGATGCACAATACGCCGCAGATCTGATCCGTGCTCGAGGTGAGAAGATCTACAGTGATCGCCGGGAAGATCGTGTGGTTATCCGATAGTGGTTGACAGATATGATAAGATCTGCTACACTATATTCATGTTGTTAGACATAGCAACATACGACAAAGGGTAAATGTTACCTACTGCTCAAAACTTAAATTTTAGGAGAAACAATATGTCAGCAAAAAATTCTATCATACGTGTGTATTCAAGAACAGACCCATCTGTATACGAACTGTCTCACACCAACAACATAAATCAACGGTTGGCTGCAATCCAAAAAAATATATTGGATGCCAGAAATAATACTGGCAAGGTTTTCGCTAGATGGAAAAAGTTCAATGGCTTTTCTATTCAAGATATTGAATGTGAAATTTTTGCATCACACAAAGTTACAGGATTATTTGAATGATAAACTTACACAGAATTCAAGACAGACTAAGCGAGTGGTGGCGATACCCACAGCCCACGCGAGCACAACAACAACTGTTGGGCATGTACACTGACGTGATTGATGTGGATTTCACAGCCATACAGCTGGCCAGTGAGGAATCTGCTCGGTATGTCATTGCAAACATGCGTACAGTTCCAAACTTTGACACTGACTATGACTTGCACAATTGGGTGGCAAAAACTCAATTGGATCCAGATCTACTGAAACATGGTCTTGTGTTAGAATTTGGTGTTGCCACTGGCCGCACACTGAACCATTTTGCTAGAGTGCTACCATTCAAGACCATATATGGTTTTGATGGATTCAAGGGCCTGCCAGAAGACTGGACCAGCAGGATGCGTAAAGGATTTTTTGCCCGCAACAATCTGCCTGCTGTTCGCAAAAATTGTGAGCTAGTGGTTGGTTGGTTTGATGACACCTTGCCGGAGTTTGTGCAACAGCATGATCAACCCATTGCATTGTTGCATGTGGATTGTGATCTGTATTCCAGTGCAGTCACGGTGTTGAATGCTCTCAAGAACCAAATTGTTCCGGGCACGGTGATAGTGTTTGATGAGTACATGAATTACCCAGGCTGGCAATTGGATGAATTCCGAGCCTGGCAAGACTATGTACGTGCGTTTGGCGCACGATATGAATACATTGGACGAGTGGGACGGCATCAGAAAGTAGCTGTTCGTGTTGTAAAATAACAACGCAAAAATATCAAAGCCTGGTTGACAACAACCAGGCTTTGTCTTATAATAAACACTCAGTAAGAAATTACTGCAATGCTGGCAATAAAAACAGGGCGTGGACATAGGGTCTGCTGCTCTGTATTTGCTACAATAAAGGAATCAGAAATGGCAATGATAACAGCCTACACACAGGCACGAAATGGACGTTTTACAAACTCAAGTTCCAACTTAGTTGACTTGGTAACACGATTAAATGACACCATCGCGGCAATGCCCGCAGCGGCACAGCGTAATTGGCGAGCAGGATTAAAGAAGGCACTTGCTGACTTCCGTAAAAATAATCCCAACGTCAAAAACTTTGACCGCAACAGCTTTCCATTGTGTAAAGCAATTGACAGGAATCTTTGTCAAATTGTGATTGATACCACAATGCAACGCGAGCCCGACATCAAATGGGTACTGCACATTATCTCCAACTTTCGTGCATACCAAGCACAACCGATTCAAGTGTATGATGCTGGTGCAGGGTTATACGGGGGCTGGGACGGTCAGCACACAGCCCTGGCACTTTACCTGATTGCGGTGTCTGGACTTGGCATGAAGTTTGAAGATGTCATGGTGCCAGTAAACGAGTATGCAATGCAAACTCGTGGTCAGTTGCGTGGTACATTCATCAGCAACAATAGCACAACAGGCAAGATGGCTGGCAAGAAGCCCTTGGACCTAATTGACATCGTTCAACAAATGATTTATGGTGTTGAATGTGATGGCGTGACTGAACAAGAGTGGGTTGACATGCATACCAAATGGCAACACCTGCGAGACGCTGGCATGTTCCTCACTGCCGACAAGTTTGGTGACACTGATCAAACAGGCGCAATCAGTCGCCTGAATGAATTGTATGATGCCAGCGTTGAAGTGGTTCGTAAGTTTGCAGTGTATGGTGAATACGTGATTGAAAACCAAGCAACTGCTCGCAATCTTCGACCAATCAACACAAAAGAAATTCCGATCATTATTGAATTTCTAAACATGTGTGAAATTGACGACATTGTTTTGTCAGACGAAGACATTCGCAGCATGGCACAGCATTGTATTGACTTGTTTGATGCCAACTTTGATTCCAAGGGTCCGTATTGGGCACAGGTGTACACAGCAGTGGTCAATGCTTGGACCAAGTACAACAAAGCAAATGCGATCCCCAAGCAGGCCTGGGGCGACCAACCAAAGAACAGCAAAAACGTTCCAATGGGAATCAGTTTCTTTTGGCACCAAATGACTGTGACATGGGCACCTGCTCGCAAAGTCAAGATGCCAAAGCGTCCCAGCTACACTTATCAACCTGATCCCAAGGACTTGTTAGCATGAGCTCGTTAAAGTTATTGATGGAAGGGTACCGTCCAGGTGATGTGCCGCGTGTGACACGATCAGGTGAAAGTTACCAACAAACATATGATTATTTTTATCCTCAGCTTTCTAATCTGGTAGCAAGGTATAAAGCACATGGAGCCCATGACCAAACTGCACGATTGATGCGCGATGACTTTGAGAAGGCGTTACGCCGCTATCATGAATACTGCATTGAACAGAATCAGGGTGCTCACTACATCGAGGTAGGCCTTGCCCTTAAAACAAAAACAGAGTTTGAACATGTTATCCCTGTCAAGGTGGTCCGTGATGCGGTACTGTCTGATCGCATGACCATTGATCAGGCCTTGAATATGCCATCATGCAAACTCAGTAAGGCCAAGCATAAACAACTTGCCAAGTTAGGCCTCGCCAAGGAATCTGAATGTCCTTACTATTTTTGGCGACGTTACAAAGGACTTGGAATCCAGATTGTCACCAGGTCAGGTGACCCAGTCAACTTTGACAGTTGGAATTTGGACACACATTATGAGTATTTCAAATAACCATGTTTTACTTTGCATACGGAATGAATACCAATCGATCCAGCATGACCTGGAGGTGCCCGGGTGCCATCTCTTTTGGTGCGGCTCGATTGCTGGATCATGAGTTTAGATTCAGCCACCATGCTGATGTTGTGGCATCGCCAGGAGAATCAGTAGATGGGGTGCTGTGGTTGATTGATGAAGATCATTTGGCGGATCTGGATGCGCTAGAAGGTTATCCCTCATACTACGGCCGTGCAGTATTGCCAGTTGAATATCAAGGCAATATCATCATGGCAGAGTGTTACAGGATGCAATCGGGTAATATAGACGGTGGCCCCAGTAGGGGATATCTAGACATGATATTCCAAGGCTATCAAGAGCACGATGTTCCCAACGGGCAGATATGGTCTGCACTCAGCAGGATTCCAACTTTGAGTGCAAACTAAATGTTGCAAAAAAGCCACAGAAAATCGCAACTTTTTGTGTTGAAATCGGTAGACCGGAATCGCAAAATCGGCTATAATACATGCATACACAGCAACACACTGGAGCAAAAAATGAGCTACTACATTATCGTTCGCGCTACTGGACTTATCGCTACTGATGGTCCTAACAAGACTCGTTCTTACAAGACCTTTGCATCGGCCCGTGCCACTCGCACTCGTCTGTGTAACAAAGCAGGTTGGGGTGCTGATGAGCTGAGCATTGTGAACACCCAGCATTACAAACCGCGCATGGTGACTCGCAAGAATCTCATGAGTGGTGCGGAGTTCCAAGAAGACGTGAACACGCCTTACTTCTGCTCGCCCTCCTCAGAAACTTACTGGAGCATGTGAGTTATGCAAAACAAAGATCTAGACACACAAGGTGCTAATCTAAAATGGTTCGCGGCACGTGATGCTCGCATCAAGAGCTATGCTCAAAGCACCAGTTACACCGAGCAGGCCAAACTGCGAGCAGAGCGTATGCGTGGTGCTCTCGAACTGTGCTTCGTTCACAACGAAGTTCATGTAAACTATCGTCAGCGTTTTATTGCCATCAAAGTAGATGGTGCTGAAGTGCGGCGCAAGAAAGATCTTGCCTTGCTGGAAGCAGATTGGGCCAAGGAAGGTATCATCAAACGCACGTCAGCCCAAGGCGTGATCTATCGCATTCCGCGATAAGGAGAAAACGTGACCAAGTTCATTGTTGGTTTTGTATTAGGCGTAGTAGTAAGCACCATTGGCTTCACGGGCCTGGCTCGTGTGGCAGACCGTGGTGTTGAATCAATCAAACAAACTTCACAAGAGGTAGCAAAATGAAAAAAGACAAAAAACTTAATGTGGCCGCAGTGCCAAAGACCGTGGATCGATTTGATCTGGAACAGCAGATCCTGACCTGCTGGAGCATGGTAGACGATCTCCGACAGTTTGCCAATTCCGGTGCTGATACTGATGAGCTGCGGGCCCTGTCCAAAGTATACGACCGTAAATTCGACATCCTGTTCGAGACCTTCTCGACCATGGTTTCGGAAGGTCATTTTGCAGAACACATTCGGCAAACTCCAGAAATCTAACGTGACAAAGAGGTTGACACTGATCAACCTTTATGTTATAATTAGGTCAGCTGTGCGGAACAGCAATTTAAATCAACTTAAAAAGGCAACTTATCATGGCAACAGAAAAAACTTTTACCGTATCCGGTACCGCAACCAACGCAGATGGCACCGTCAAGGTGCGTTTTGCAAATGACTTGGTGGCTCGCATCAAGATTCTTAACAAGAACAACTGCACCAATATCAACTTGGTTGAACTGCCAAAGGCAATGACCAAGATGGAAGCTCTGCAACACTTGCAGACCCTGGGTATCACTGCTGGTGATGCTGGCTTTGCTGTGGCCAACAAGCTGGCTGAAAAAGCTCGCGTGGCCAAGAAAGGCGAAGTCAAGATCAAAGCCACCAAGGTGGTGTCTACTCCCGAGACTCAGGCGGCAACAGCCTAATAATCAGGCACTGATTCCGCACGCCAAAGGCCCGCAAGGGCCTTTTCATTTGGCTAAATATTTGGTGGGCATGTTGCCCATGCAAACTCTGTGCAATACATAATATTATACCGCGGGGAACTACCAGATGCCCGGTTCAAGACATGGATCCGATCCAATCCCACAGCAGCAGCTCGCATCATAGAAAACCGTTTACATCTGCCCGACTATCGAGCGCTGGGTCTGTTTCAACTTTCATGGGCAGGCGACTGGAATCTCACCACCATATGGGACTCATGGGAACGTCGCCATATCTTCATAGAATAATTTGACATCTTGTTTCAAGGTGTATATACTACTAGCACATGAGCACTGCTCATCAACACAAGGAAAAACAAAATGACCAATCACGAACAAATCGTCTCTGCTTACGAAACATACATCTCTGAAAACGAGAAATTCACCAGCAAGGGCGTGAAAGCCGCTGCTGCCCGTGCCCGCAAGGCTCTGCAGGAGATGAGCAAAGGCATCAAAGAACGCCGCAAAGAGATCACCGCAGAAAAAGAAGCACTAGCGGCCAAATGATCGAGACAGCGACTATTGGTCCGCTGACCTCGAAAGAGGTCAATGACCAGGTTCAAAAGGCCAAGGTGGAGGAAATGCAGAGCCGCATGCGCGGTCTTGCGTCGGCAGTGAAGAACCTGCAGGAGTATGATGAGTGGACCATGGCCAGCAGAGAGTCCAGCATGCCCTGGGGTCAAATCACTGCTGCCCAAAGTGCCACAGGTGGAATGCATCAGGTGGGTCATATCGGCCTGAGCCCGAATGTGTATACCAACAACTCTCCTTACCAAACGCTGACCACTACCGGCACTGGCGTGAATATTGGCTCCTCCATCACCGACTACAACATGAAGGTTGAACAATCCGGGCAGATCGATATTCGAGGCGAAAAAGCAGACATCCGGATCAACGGCAAGAGCATGAACAAGTGGATGGAACAGGTGGAACAACGCCTGAACATCCTTACTCCCAATCCTGAACTGGAAAAGGAATGGGACGACCTACGCCGCTTGGGCGAACGCTATAGAAAACTGGAGAAGAAATGCCAAGAGAAAGCCCAGATGTGGGAAGCATTGAAGAAGTTGCCCAAGCCAAAACTATAACATTTAAACAACATGTTGCCGATCCCGGTTTGCAAATTCGACTGGTGAGTGTATAATACACATGTGATCGACCAAAACCATACTGTTTTGATTCGATATCCCGGGTGATTTTGCCCATTTCAGTAAGTAACACTACCATGAAAGCAAATCAACTATCCTCTCTGGCACAACGCTACGGTTCATATCTGCTGAAGGCCATTGGCCTGTTCACAGTGATCTATGTGGTATGTGCTGTAACTTCTGCCCGATTTGAAACCCTGCGTGAACAATCGGTCGACCTACCATCAGGCTACATCAGTGCTGCTCAACGCACTCGAGAACTGGATTGCCTCACACGCAATATCTACTGGGAAGCCGCAAACGAACCATTTGAAGGCAAAGTGGGTGTGGCACAAGTCACCCTGAATCGTGTGGAGTCTGGCCGGTTTGCCAGTTCTGTGTGTGCGGTGGTGTACCAGAAAAATGTGTTCTACGAAAAAGTAGTGTGCCAGTTCTCGTGGTTCTGCGAACGAGGAAATCCCAGCAAAGTCATCCACAAGCCACTATGGAACGAAAGTGAAGAAGTGGCCAAGAAAGTGCTGTTGGAAGGATTCCGCTTGCCGGGATTAAAACACGCACTTTACTATCATGCTGACTATGTGAATCCGGGTTGGAAAAAGCCCCGACTAGAGAAAATCGGACATCACATATTTTATGGAGAAAAACATGACCTTTGAACCGCAAACTTGGCCAAAATCTGTACTGACTTGGCTGCAAGAACATTTGCCCAGGCTTAGTGCAGAAACCCTGCAATGGATGGCTGCCCTGGTTCTACATGCTGCCACGGTTCCAACCCTGCTGGCCTTGATGACTGGACTGAGTGATCGCACCCCCAGCCTGGACATTGTGTTGTTCATGTGGGCAGGCCTGGTATTGCTGTTCATGCGGGCTGTGGTGCTCAAAGACATGTTGAACATAGTCACAGTGGGCACAGGATTCATTGTGCAGGCTGTTCTAATGGCGTTGATCCTGTTCAAATAGTCCTTGACCGGTAATTTGCTCTGTGCTATAATAAGCACATGACTACCTGGAGATGTTTATGACCATGCACCTGTGCGGACCTGCTCTCAGTCTCAACGGCAAGAAAAAGGGCAAAGTAAAATTCCGTAATGCTGCCGAAGCCCAGAAGGCTCGCGAACTTGATGCTGAGTGGAAAGAACTGCTCAAGCGTCAAGGTGTAGAGGCAGAAAACAAAAAGAGAGCCCGTGCTATGAAAGCAGAGCCCTTGGTGTATAAACTGGAAACGCCAGTGGGTCGCACCAACACTCATCACATTCCCAGCAGGGTCACAGCAGGGCATGACACCACGCCCAATGTCAAGGTATATACAGGCACTGAGATCATTGGAGTGACCGTCCTACATAAATCTTGTTTGCAGCCGGTGTTCAACCAGCAACAAGCAATAGACGCCGCCTCAATGCGTCGATGATCAACAACCAAATCACCGCCAAGTGGGTAGATGAAATAACGGATACTATAGCCCAACTCACCATGAAACACCTTGATGTTGGATATGCTGACGATCAACCTCGATGGCCCTATTGGGTTCAACCATACAACTACTCTGCGAAAGAGTGGGTGGATATGACTGATTGGATGGTGGCGACATTTGGTCCCAGTGACTGGCTGTTAAAAAATGCTCCTTATGTTGGCAGCGATCGTAAGTATTGGTTCCGTGATGAACGGGATCGCACCTTGTTTTTGTTGAAGTGGTCATGACAGAGAATCCTGTATTGATTGTTGATTACGGTCGCCGCAGAGTTCGACTGACCTATAGTGCTCCGGCGGCCCTGCCGCTCACGCCCGGGCGTGAGTTGTGGGATCAAAGCCAATGGTGTTCAGAAACTTTTAAATCTGAAACCTGTGTTTACAACAACGGTAGATGGCATTTCAAACGACCACAGGATCTGACCATGTTCTTGATGAGGTGGTCATGAGCCCGGTCAACGGATGGTATGTGGTCAGCGTGATGGCACCTAAAATCTCTCCGAATTATAAAGGATGGAGTCCCTGCATCAATTGGTGCTCGAAACAATTCGGTCGCCATATTGACGATGGGTGGGGGTATCTAGGCGAAGGTGTGTTTGAGTTTCAAGAGGAAAAACATGCTGCATGGTTCTCGATGAGATGGCGATGAATTCAGCACAACGGCGCAAAAACGATCGTGGAGTGGTAAAACTAGAGCACGAGATCATGATTGACTACACCAAGACCACAGCCGCCGAGCACTGGTGCCTCGAACAGTTTGGCAAACGGTGGACTGCCTTGGCCCAGGTCGGGCAGTGGGCATGTTTCTGGGGCGGTAGTAATGATCACAAACGGTATAGATTTTGTTTCGCAGAGTCCCGGGACGCTGTGTTTTTTGCATTGAAATGGTCATGAAGAAAAAACGGTCGTTAACTTTTAAAGGAGAATTCGTGGATACATTAGATTGGGAAAAAGCAGAAGTGTTCCGGCTGCTGAAAAATCAACCGGGCACACAATATCAAGAAGCCGATGAGGCTGGACGAAAACAACTGCGTGACTGGGTGCAGAACCTGCTGGGCAACACCGAAGTCACTGTGCAGTTTGTGAAATCAGATGGCACTGTGCGC
>Ga0164295_10003939_pt1 | contig 11827 bp, 10 predicted proteins | sample GEODES006metaG_FD_111798 | JGI IMG/M metagenome (GOLD analysis project Ga0164295, IMG submission 111798) | Oligotrophic lake water microbial communities from Sparkling Lake, Wisconsin, USA - GEODES006 metaG | ecosystem: Environmental > Aquatic > Freshwater > Lake | place: USA: Sparkling Lake...
CATTCTCTTCCATTCTCTTCCATTCTCTTAATTGTCTGCATATCTGGCGACGATAGCTTCTTCTACTTCAATTAGTCTTTCAATCAATTGGGACCTTTCAATTCCTTTAGCACTTTCTAAGAATCTAGTTCCAAATGGATCCAACTTATTTCTAATTAAAGACATCTTCTCTGGTGGAATTTCATAGTGCTCGAAATCTAATATCTTTTCAAGTTGATTACTTCTTACGCCTAATTGATAGACCCCTTTATTCGAAATGTAGAGGCAAGAACCAGGGCGCAGCCCTTTTTTCTTTCTCTCTTCAGGTGTGATCAATGTTCTACAGGCACTTACCGTAGCAACTGAATCGACCATGCTCAAGTGGTCTTCATTCATTTGATAAATAACAAAATTTCTATGCATATCCGAAACATCTGCCATGCCACCTTGCCCTGGCAATCGAATTCTTTTTCCAGATGGTGAAGTCACCCAGAGGTTATTGGTTCTAAGCGATTTATCTACCTGCGCAACAGCAACAACTTCGTAATCGATGAAGCCTGGCTCGTAGTACAAGTGAAAGGTATCGTCCCCGCCCCAGTGAAATTTCGCAGATCTAAAGTCAAGAGCTTCGCCAATAGATAAAAGCAGGGGCCTGGCATCCACATCTACATAGCCACCGGCTGTGGTCATAACTACAACCTCAGGCTCCTTCATTTTCGCTAAGAAATAAGAACCTTGCGCCAGTGGAGATACCGCGCCCGCTGACAAAATCTCACCTGGTTTATAGAGATCTGAAAGATAAGAGATCATTTTATCTTCAGTCTGGATTCCAACACTTTCAGATTTTTTATACTCATCAATAAAGGAGTAAATATCCTTTAAATCTATCTTTGCGGCTCCCTTTACAAATTTGGCCCTGCTCTCGGTCGGCAGTAGATGCTCTTCATTCAAGCCCTCTTCAGCAAATTTTTTAATTGCTCGGTAATCAGTTACATAATCTGGAAGGCACGAAGTTGGATAAGCGCCCATAGGCGAGTGCACAATCGTCATTTCTCGTGTCCAAGGTATAAAAATACAATTCTGAGTAATTTCAAATTCATCAACAATTTTTTCTACACTAACAATTATCTTCTTAGCCGCTCCAAGGTAGGCAGTATCAAGGCCTCTGGTGCCCCGAATCAATACATTTCCATGTCTGTCTGCTTCTTGTGCGTGAACAATAAAAAAATCAATGCTAAGTGCGTTTGTTCTTGCTAAACCACTTCCATCATTGAGTGGCTCATAAGTATTAAAGGCGTTCGTAGTTGGTTCCTTGAAAATCGAATACGGCAAATTTCTAAGCGTTGCCTCACAGGCATTCATTAATGTTAGGGCGGAATATTCATGAGTAATTAACTCATCATTCTCCAGGGCCTTGCGAAATCTTGGGGCTAATCCGAATACATCTAGGCTGGAGAAACAGAAAGAGAGCTCACTTACTTTTCCTGGGACTTCGAGAAACATTTCCAATGGAATGTTTCCACTCCAAGCGATCATGTGTAAGTTCTTCACACTTGATCTCTTTATTTCATGCACTAGTGCCATCGGAAGTCGTGTAAAAAGTGCCCCACCAATTGCAAACGAAGACCCATCTCCTATTTCAGAGATAGCATCTTTAATTGAAGCAACCCTACTCATGGTTAAATTTTCTTTGGCTTAGAAATAATTCCTTTGGCAAAGTAGTCTGCAACTTCAGATTCATTTAATCCAAAATACTCACGAGCTAATTCATCGGCATGCTCTGAGAAAAGTGGTGGATGCTTCCTGATTTTTGATGGGGTTCCACCAAATTTAACAGGAATTCCTAGTGTCTCTAGAGAACCTGCAGTTGGATGAGGAATCGAAACAATCATCTCGTTATGAAGTACTTGTGGATCCTTAGACACAGCTTCGTAATCTTGAAGCGGTGCGCACCACAAATCCTTTTCTAGCAACTTCTCAAGCAAGTCATCAACTTTCCAATTGATAGTTTTTGCATCAATTAATCTCTTATATTCATCTCTCTTGCCAATTTCGTTTTTGCTTTCGAGTTTCATAAACTCTGGAATATCAAGAACTTCGCCGATTTCAGATAATGGGTTCATGGCAAGAGCTATCCACCCATCAGAACATTTGTATAGGCCATATGGGGCGCCAGTCCAAGGATTTGCGATTCCAGAGCTACTTCTCTCTGGTTGAACCCGATTATTCAAGAATGCAGTGAATTGATCCAATTGAGTGGTCAAAATCGAACTCATCAAATTTACTTCTACAGTTTGACCCTCACCGGTATTCATTCGTGAAATTAAGGCCGCAAGCGTTCCGTAAACAATATGGAAACCGGCAGTCAAATCTGCGATTCCGGCAGCAATGGGAGTTGGTGGGTCTTCTTTTCTACCAATTACCGTTGGGAATCCAGTGATTGCTTGAGCCAACAAATCTTGGCCCGGTCTAGTTACGTAAGGACCGCTGCTTCCATATCCCGAACTAGAAACCACAATTATGTCCGGATTAGTTTTCTTTAAAGTGTCATAATCAATACCTAGTCGCTTCATAACACCAGGTCTAAAGTTTTCAATGACAACATCAGCTTTATCGCAGAGTCTCTTTACAAGTTCTAGCCCCTCTTTAGATTTAAGGTCAATTCCGATGCTTCGTTTATTTCTATTGAAACACATATAAGAAATTGTCTCGCCACCCGCATAGATTCCACCCAAGGCAAAATTTCTCATCCAATCGCCGCCAGGTGGCTCAATCTTTACAATCTCTGCTCCCATATCGCCAAGAATCATCGTGGCAAAAGGTCCCTGAGCTAACTGCGTAAAATCAGCAATTAGAATTCCTTCTAGCGGTCCAGTTCTGCTCACTTTATGTGCACCTATTCTCTTATTTTTTGATTACTTGGAAAAACTTTTTTTAATTTGCAAAATATCTTCAGTTGAGTCATAGCGATAACATCTTGCGGTCGCGCCACCATCAACTGCAATTGATTGTCCAGTTAGAAAAGATGACTTCTCTGAGAGCAAAAATGCTGCAACTTCTGCAATCTCGTTAGGCTCACCAAGACGCTCAAGCGGATGAATCATCGCCATGTCCAACTCTGCTTTTACTGAATCTTCTGCGTCGGAGATCACTTGGCTGAGCATTTCTGTTCGGATCGCTCCCGGTGCGATTGCATTCGCACGTATGCCAAGCGGTCCGTATTCGACGCAAATGTAGCGAGTCAAGGCATCAACGCCACCTTTTGCTGCATCATAGGCAGCCCAACCATTGAATGCTGATCTTCCATGGATTGATGAAATATTAACAATTGACCCTGAAATTTTATTTTCAATGAACGATTTTATTGCTGCAGAGCAACCCCAATAAACTCCCATTAGGTTTACATCAAATAATCGCTGAACTTCGGCTGGATTTGGATTGTGTAGATTTCCACCGAGTGCGATTCCCGCATTGTTGACCCATGAAGTTAAGGGCGCGACTTTTGAAGCTTCTTTCGCAGCTTTGTCGAAAACGCCATCTTTGCAAAGATCATCATTGACAATTAGCGCTGAACTTCCGAATTCTTCGGCGGCTGATTTTGCTAAGTCGCTATTGTTTTCGATACCAACAACAAAGTATTTTTCTGCAACTAACTTTCGAATAATTGCACGACCAATTCCAGAGCCTACTCCGGTAACAACTGCGCTGCTAGCCACTTGATCCCCCAAATATCTTTAGTAGTAGGCGAACTATTTATTTTTTACTTTTGATGAAGTCTGATCGACAAGCACTGCAATAATCAGTGCGGCTCCAAGTGCTGTGGTTTGACCATAGGAAGGTAGCTGCATTTGGGCAAAACCATTTGAAAGAGTTGCCAAAATTCCAACTGCAATAGCGGTTCCAGCTACAGAGCCTCGACCTCCAGCTAAACTCGTTCCACCCAAGATGACTGCAGTAACAACCGATAGCAAGTATGAAGTTCCGAGTTGTGGCGATGCCGATCCAAGTTGGCTCACAAGAACTACTCCTGCAACTGCAGCAGAAAGACTGCTAACAACGTAGAGGCCCAACGGAAGCATCTTTGTAGAGATTCCAGAGAGACGAGCCGCTTCTTTGTTTCCGCCAATCGCAAAAATATTTCGGCCAACTACAGTTTTTCTCTCGATGAAATAAGCAAGTGCCATCACGAAAACAACAATGATTACGAGAACCGGAATGCTAAAGACCTTGGTGTATAGAAACCAGTCAAATAGTGGATCCCGAATCGAAACTGTCTGGCCTGCTGAAAGAATGAAAGCAAGTCCGGAGAAGAATGACATGGTTCCTAAAGTCGTAATAAACGGATTGACCCCGAGTTGAACAACAATGAAGCCATTTAGAACACCTATCAACATTCCGATAGAAATCGCTATTAAAACAACCAACCAACTAGACATGCCCGTAGCTAGTAACTTGCCAACTATCACAGTAGTTATCGCTACAACGCTTCCTACAGAAACATCAATTCCGCCAGAAATAATTAGCGGCGTCTGCGCGGATGCCATGATTCCCAGAGCTGTTGCACCAACTAAAATTGTTATCGCATTGTCAAATGTGAAGAAATACTCTGGACTTTGAAACCTGAAGAAGATAATCATCAAAATCAGCATCAACAACAGACCCTGCCGGCGGAAGAAACTACCAAAATCTATCTTTCGCTTAGCATCTCCTGAAATGGTCTCTTTATCTTGTTTTCTGCTCATGATGCTTCCTCCAAATAAGCTGCGCGCGCAACTTCTTGTTGAGTAGGGTTAGTCTTACTTAAAGTTATTTTTCCATTACGCATAACTTCGATACGATCTGAAATCTTTAACACTTCCTCGATATCGCTGCTGATTACAAGTACGGCAACTTTCTCTTTGTGAGCCAATTTTTGAAGTAATTCATAGATTTCAAGCTTTGAACCGATATCGACGCCGCGAGTGGGATCATCCAAAATCAGAATACGACAACCTGTAAGCAGCCATCTTGAAAGTAGAACTTTCTGCTGATTACCTCCCGAGAGCGATAGAACCGCATTTTCAATATTCTTCGTCTTAATGGATAAATTATCAGCCCAGAGTTGTCCTGAAGCGCTCTCGGATTTCTTTTGAATTAGACCCAATTTTGAAAGTTTGCGCAAGAAAGCCAGCGTTATGTTCTCTTTGATTGACCGCTCCAAGAGAAGTCCTTGAGCTCTACGCTCCGCAGGCACATACCCAATTCCGATATCCATTGTGGATTTAATACTTCCCAGTTTCAATTCATTTCCGCCAACAATGATCTTTCCTGATGTAGGTTTATTCGAACCGAACAGAGTCATACCAAGTGAATCTCGGCCGGAACCGGCAATTCCATAAACTCCTAGAATTTCTCCAAACTTTAGGGTCAAGTTTGTATCAAATATTCCGTTCGCGGTTGATAGATTTTCGACTTTCATTGCTACTTCTGAATTCTCATTTGTAGTTGATCCCGCTCTAACGCCATCGACAGAGGCGTGACCGAGCATCGAGGACACAATTCTCTCTTTGTTGCCTTCATTTTTATTCATCTCGTCAACCAGCTTGCCATCTCGAAGAACAACAACTCTGTCAGCAATGTTAAGAACTTCATCCAATCTGTGGCTAACAAAAACAATTCCTACGCCTTGGTCGCAGATAGTTTTTAGTAATTTCAATAATCGAGTCGCTTCAATGTCGCTCATAGGCGCAGTTGGTTCATCGGTAATCAACACTTTTGCACCTGGGGTCAAAGATCTAGCTATCTGAACAAAGGCGCGATATACAACCGGCATTTCTCCTACATTTTGATGTAGGTCAATATCTTCTAAACCTAAGCTCGCTAACCGTTCTGCGGCTTTTTGTTTCATTGAAGCATAATCAACTAGAAACGGTAGCTTCTTATGTGGATAGTGTCCAAGAAGAACGTTAGTCATTACATCTAATTCAGGGCAGAGTTGAAGTTCTTGAGAAGCTAATCTGATTCCGGCAATTTCTGCTGCACGCGGACTGTTTAAAACTACTTCTTCTCCATCAACAAAAATCTTGCCTGAATCGGGCGCAACCAAACCTGCTGCTACCGCAGCCAAAGTAGATTTTCCGGCACCATTCTCACCAACTAGGCAGAGAATCTCGCCTGCATTCACGTGAATTGAAACATCAGACAGTGCCTGCACGCCACCGTAACGTTTGCTAATCGAACTTAATTGCAAGATAGGGCTCTTTCGAGCCCTATCTTGCTGATCGTTTACGACCAATTTTTTACTATTTTCCGAGTTTCAGCTTATTAACAAGCTGACTTTGGATAGAACTTTCCAACATTCTTCGCTGTAAGAAGAGTGGTAGGAAGAACTACATGCTTAGGAACTGATTGCTTGTTTATCAGCCCCATAACTGCAGGGATCAGATATTTTCCGTAGTTTTCAGGGAAGTAAGCAACGCTTCCATAAAGCTCACCGCTACAAATGTTTGAAAGCAGTGAAGCTCCTTGACCTACAGCGAGCAGGTTATTCATATTGCGGCCAGAAGCCTTGTATGCCTGAACCATCGCAACTGTGTTGTCATCATTGATTCCGCCGAGAATAATCTTGGCATCTTTTGGAATTGTTTGAAGAGCATTTCCAGTGTTTACGTTTGTTTTAGCTGGATCTGCACCTTGAGTTGGAACATCAATAAAGCGACTTGAAGGGAAGTTTGGTTGAACTTCGTTTACTCCAACGTAGTAGCCGTCCATACGTTGAATTGAGTTCAATCCACCCTCTTTAAGTGAACCAATTAGTAAATAAGGCTCAACGTCCTTACCCCATTTTCTTAAGGCTTCCTTCATTAATCCGTTACCAGCCATTGCGCCGGCCTTGCCATTATCTACATCGACGAAAGGAACCCCTGGGTGAACAACGAATGTTGCAACCATAGGAATCTTTGCATCTTTCATGGTACGGACAGCACCAGGTGCGGCAGCTGCAACGACTTGGGCAGCCATTACACCGTCATACTTCTTCTGGATAAATATTTTTAGGTTCTCTTGAACCTTAATTGGATCAGCGTTGTCAGAAAGGATTTCTACATTGACGCAGCCCATTGCTTTGGCTGTTGCAAGCATTCCCTTTCTTACAATTAGTGCAAAAGATTCATTGTCGGAGAAAATATCAAACCCGAGCTTGTAGGTTTTTCCTGCGCAAAGTTCTTTTGTTGGCTTTCCGAGGAACTTTTTCCAGTCTGGAGCCGCTGCCTGGGCATTTTGTACCGACAGCAGTAGTGCGGCGACAGCTAGAACTGAAACTAACTTCTTTCTTGCGATCATGATTCACCTTTCAGTTGATTTGGCGCCGCGAAATGCACTTTTATGAACGAGGAGTTCAAAAGGGGCACCCCACTGGCTATTGCGAACCCTAGCCGCCACCCACTCCCCTATGTCAAGCGTTTGACTAGAGAAAACAATATAAATTTTCGTTATTTTTCCTTATGTCAAGCGATTGATGGCAGGAAAATCAAGTTTTTCCCCTGCCTCTTCTCAAACCACGTACCTAGGGGCTAATCTTTTGCACACTTGCCTACCGAAGTCGTGTCCGAATCTACAAAATAGGATTCAAAAAGGAGTCTCATCGATGCTATCCCTTACTAACGGAGTGATTTCTGTAGGAATTGATGAAGATTTGGGCGGTGAAATTCGATCAATAAAAATGGGCAAGAGTGAATTCTTGGCGGACTTTGATTGGTTGAGTCCAGTGGAAGGTAGTAGATCTACGACTTACGGAAATGCAATTTTGGACTGGTTGTCAGAATACCGGGGTGGTTGGCAGGTTCTGTTTCCCAATGCTGGAAATGAAAACACTGTCATGGGAGTGCCGCTTCCCTTTCATGGTGAATTTGGAAGAACCCAAACCACGGTTCTGACAAAGAAAAAGAGTGAGTTGATAATCAGAGCTGGAACAAGATTGCCTTTGATCTTAACAAGAACTTATAAATTGGTGCCAAACAAACCAATCCTTCAAATTAAGCAGACCGTTTCCAATGAATCTGATTTAACAGTTCCCTTTATCTGGGGTGAACATCCTGCATTCTCCCTGCCGCGTGGTTCAAAGATTAATCTCCCAGCTGGTCCGATTCTTGTCGATGCAAATGAAATGGGAGAACTTCAAGATGTAAAACCTGGATCTACTGGTACTTGGCCAACTGTTCCAGATCGTGTTGGTGGCCAAATAGATTTATCGGTTGTTCCCGAAGCGGACATAGAGCGATTGTGTTATCTGCATGATCGCCCAGAAGGTTGGGCAGCAATGGAACATGGCAAAAAAGTAATTGGATTATCTTGGGACATCGAAGCATTTCCGCATTTATGGTTTTGGCAGGAAATCGGCGGTAAAGGATTCCCGTTCTATGGAAGAGCGCAAATCACAGCAATTGAGCCCGCTTCAACCTGGCCTTCATTTGGTCTGGAAGCAGCAATAAAGAGTGGCCAAGCCTTCCATCTAAAACCAGGTGAGGTTCGAAGTGCATGGACAACTTTTTCGGTATCAAATCTGCCAGTGAAAGATCTTATGAAGATCAAATCAATTGATTCAAAGGGAACATTCCAAACAAAATAGCGAAATAGGAGAAAACTATGGAGAAAAACCTCTCAGGAAGAAATGCTGTTGTGACCGGTGCTGCCATGGGAATCGGGCGAGCAACTGCTGAAGTTCTTGCAGAAAGAGGTGCGCGTGTAATTGCTCTTGACTACAACGAAACTAAACTAAATGAGTTGATTCCAGTCTGGAAAAGCGCTGGCCTTGATATCACGCCAATGCAATGTGATGTTACAAGTGCGGAAGCGGTTTCATCTGTTTTCAAAAAAATTGGAGAGATCTTTCCTAAGTTATCAATTCTGGCAAATATCGCAGGCGTGGTCAGATATGGAAAAATTGAAAACTTAAGTGAGGCCGATTGGGATTACCAACTGGATACCAACTTGAAAGCGATGTTTCTGACCTGTCGAGAAGCCGTAGTTTTAATGAGAGCAAATGGCGGTGGCTCCATAATTAATATTTCAAGTGTTCAAGCAATGGCAAGTCAGCAGACCGTTGCACCTTATGCCGCTTCAAAAGGTGGCGTTATTTCCTTCACAAGATCTATCGCACTTGATTATGCCGCTGATGGAATTAGAGCTAACGCAGTGTTACCTGGATCTGTAGAAACCCCAATGCTTCGCGCAGCAGGCGAACAATTCAATCCTTCAGATCCAGAAGGTGCGATGAAGAATTGGGGGGCGCTACATCCGCTTGGATTTTTAATACAACCAAGAGATATTGCCAATGTAATTGCATTTCTAGCAAGCGATGAGGCAAGAGTAATTACAGGTGCGCCAATAATTGCAGATTCTGGTTTGCTAGCGGGACTTGGCGTTTAAAACTAATCCAACTGAATCATTACAAATTAGGAGATGAATAATGATAGATACAACAAAGAAATTGAATTTGGACAAGGTCGAGGTAATTGCTGGCGGTGTCGACCATAGTGAAGGGGTAACCGTAACGCCAGACCAAACAATTTATTGCGGCGGTGAGGCAGGTCAGATTTATCGAATTGATAATGACTTGCCAGTGGAAGTCGCTAATGTGAAGGGTTTCATGCTTGGGCTTGCAAGTGATGCGGAGAATAGAGTTTATGCAATCGATAATGCCAATAAATGTGTCTGGCGTTACGATCCTAAAACTGGTTCAACGGAGAAATGGTTAGAGGGTCCAAAGGAAAATCCATTTAACGTTCCAAATCACGGGGCATTTGGACCTGATGGAAGCTACTACTTGACCGATTCAGGTGATTGGGCAAAAAGGGACGGCAAAGTATGGGTAAAAAAACCTGGAAAAGTAGTGACAATATTTACCCAAGACTCGAAAAATTTTCCAAACGGTAATGCGGTTTCAAGAGATGGAACCAAGCTCTATGTGGTCGAGTCAGAACCAAGCGCGATTTGTGAGATATCCATAAATACAGATGGCACTGCAGGATCAAGAAAAGTTCTTGTCGAGTTGGGACTTTATGTTCCGGATGGAATTAGAGTCGCAGCGGATGATTCACTAATCATAAGTTTTTATGCGCCTAACCTAATTGCACGTTGGAGTCCGGAAGGTGGCCTTGAAGCTCTTGCCAATGATCCCCAATCTGTATTTTTGGCCGCACCAACAAACCTTGAGTTTTACGGCGAAAATCTCGATGTGATGATTTTTGCAAGCCTTGCGCGTTGGCAGTTATCGCGCGCAAAATTGGGAATAAAGGGTGCGAAGCCTCACTATCCAAGTAAGGCAACCATCGGAGATTAATTGTCTTGATACGATTACCTAGGCAATGCTAGGGAAATTGATATAAATGATTAGGAGCAAATTTTGGCTTCCAAGAAGAGCTCTATGCCCCAACGAAAAGCTACTTTGCGAGATGTTGGTTTGCTGGCAAAAGTTGACCCTAGCTTAGTTTCAAGGGTTATAAACAATGACCCTAACGCCACTGCCTCTTCTGCTACAAGAGCACGGATTTTATCTGCGGCAAAGAAACTCAACTACACCACCAATTACTCTGCCCGAAATCTTAAGATGGCGAGAACTTTAACAATTGGATTACTGCTCCCAGATTTAACGAATCCAGTGAATGATTTGGTTGCACATGGGGTTCAAGAAAGAGCAGCAGAATTAGGCTACGGAGTTATCATTGCAAACCACTCTGATATTGGTGGCGATCGGACTATCTCACAAATGCTTACACAAGGTCACGTCGATGGCGTCATTGCTTTCGTTCACAGTATTAATGACTCATTCATGGAGGACTTGTCCAGAAATAGCAATGGAAGAATTCTTCCAATGAATGGAAAAATTAGAGGAATAGACTCGAGCGTGGCGTTAGATGATCCTAAAGCTGCTGAGATGTGCGTGGAGCACCTTGTGGATCTTGGTCACCGCAAGATTGTTGGAATCTTTGCATCAATGTCAAATGACTCACCAAAGCGGCGTGTAGCTGGCTTCAAAAAAGCATGTGCAAAATACAACATTCAGCCAAATATAGTCTTCACCCAAGGTTACTCTTCTCATGATGGCTACTTGGCAACTCTTGAGGCGGTTACAAAGTATTCACCAACTGCAATCTTTCCATCCTCAAACTCATATGCGCTTGGAACGTACCGGGCCCTTTACGAGAAAAAATTGAGGATCCCGGAAGATGTTTCTGTGATAACACTGCACAATTCAGCACTGACCGAGTATCTTTCGCCACCACTGACAAGCGTTCGACTCCCAGCAGAAGAGATGGGCAAAATTTCTGCGGAAAAACTTATCGATATGCTAAACGGTAAAAAAATCAAGCATCTCATTGTTGATGGTAAGCCGTCTCTGGTCTTGCGTGGATCAACATCTAAAGTTCAAAATTAAGCTAACAATTAGGATTGCTAAGGAGTTGAAGAGTTAAATCATGTCAAAGCTAGATTTAGTTTCACAGCTAACCACTCTTCTCGGCAGTGATGTTGTGCGAAGCGATGCTGTCTCGCTGCAGGCATATAGCCGCGATGCGACTCCGATGTTTGAGGGGCTGCCTGAAGTTATTGTCGCTCCGCGAAACACCAACGAGGTTTCAAAGATTGTTAAATTCGCCCACGACACCAAGACGCCAATAATTGCTCGTGGTGCTGGTAGCAATTTATGCGCCGCAACTGTTCCACTTAATGGTGGAATCGTGATGAGCATGACAAATATGAATAAAGTTTTAGAAGTTTCGAAATCTGAAATGATTGCAATAGTGCAGCCGGGAGTCACCAATTTAGATTTAGATCAGCTCGTTGAAAAAGAGGGCCTGCGCTTTGTGCCGGA
>Ga0164295_10003940_pt1 | contig 11824 bp, 11 predicted proteins | sample GEODES006metaG_FD_111798 | JGI IMG/M metagenome (GOLD analysis project Ga0164295, IMG submission 111798) | Oligotrophic lake water microbial communities from Sparkling Lake, Wisconsin, USA - GEODES006 metaG | ecosystem: Environmental > Aquatic > Freshwater > Lake | place: USA: Sparkling Lake...
CGGCCGGCCGTGGCTCGACTCGAGCGGCGTCGCCTCCACGACCCCTGTCACCCTGCCCGTCCCCGCGGGCGGGCACCGGGTGACGTTCCAGCATCCCCAGCGCGGCACGCTCGACGCCGGCCGTGTGGACTTCGACGCGACTCGCGAAGTGGTCGCCCGCTGGCCGTAGGGCCGCGACGAGCCCAGCCGCCCACGGCTTCCAAACTCACAAGCCTTCGTCAGTGATCGATCCGAGCCCGCTCGTCGGAGCCGAAGTGTGCCAAACCGGCCAGGTGTCGGCCGCCCTTCGCTCCACCAGCACACTGCGGTCCACCTCTACCGAGGCCGGCCAGGCGGCAGTGATATCCTGCGCGGCGTGATAGAAGTAGCAGCCGAAGTCCTTCGTCCGCCGCAGCCCCGGCCGGCGGGCGTCGGGACTGTCGGGCTTGAAGGCCCAGACCACGAGCAGAAAGTCGCTCGGTGCAACACCGGTCACGTCGCTATTTCGCCATGACGCAAAGGTGCACTGCATCAAGGGCGGGCGATTGCGGGCCGCCACCGCGTTCGCCGGCGCGGCCAGCGGCTGCCGAGGATCGAGGGCCTCGAACAACTGCTTCTCCTCCATGAAGGGCAGGATGTCCCGCGCCCAGCCGATCGGATACGCCGGGGACGGGGCTGGCGGCAGCGCGCGGGCGGCCTCCATGTACATGCCGAGGGCCAGCGAGAGCTGCCGCTTGTGGTCGCCACATTCGGCCCGCTTCATCCCGGCCCGCACCGACTGGATCGCGGGAAACAGCAGCGTGATCATGGTGGCGACGATCGCCAGGCACACGAGTAGTTCGACGAGCGATGCCCCGCGTCGCCATGATTGCAGTCGTGCGGCGAGGTCCACGAGATTCGTCACCCCGAGTGTGCCTTCGTGATGAAGAGCAGGATGATCGTCTACTATCCGGACGACGTCCGCGGCGCGATCTGCTCGTTCGTGAGTGTTTATAATAGCATCGAGACGCTGCACGCGAACTGATGAGGTTCCACCCGGCCATACGCAAGCCGTACCCGTAGATACAGGTTTTCAAACTGCACCAGAAGCATGGCCAGCATGGCCAACTCTGCTTGGTCACAGGTTGAAAACCTGTGCTACTTCAGGCAGCCGGTCCTGGACTCACACAGGTTGGAAACCTGTGCTACTGGAGGGCGCCGGTTCTGGTCCCGCACAGGTTGACAACCTGTGCTCCTTCAGGCCACCGCCTCGGCACCGGCCTGCAGCCGGGCGGCCGGCACCGGGAACTGCTCGGCGAGTTCGGCCACCTCGCGGCGGGTTGATTCGACCACCGACTCGTCACCCGTGTGCTTCAGCGCCCGCAGGATCCACTGGGCGATCCGCTTCATCTCGTCGCCGCCCATTCCACGGGTGGTGAGGGCCGGCGTGCCGAGGCGGATGCCGGAGGGATCCATCGGCTTCCGCTCGTCGTAGGGAATCATGTTCTTGTTGCAGGTGATCCCACAGCGATCGAGCGTCTCCTCGGCGAGCTTGCCACCAATGGAAAGCGGCGTGACGTCCACCAGCATCAGGTGGTTGTCCGTGCCGCCACTGACGAGCTTCACGCCGCCGGAGGCGAGCCCCTCGGCGAGCACCTTGGCGTTGGCCACGACCTGCCTGGCATACGTCTTGAAATCGGGGCGGAGCGCCTCGCCGAAGGCCACGGCCTTGCCGGCGATCACGTGCATCAGCGGGCCGCCCTGCTGGCCGGGGAAGACCGACCGGTCGAGATCCTTGGCGTGGGCCTCGCGGCACATCGCGATTCCGCCGCGGGGGCCGCGGAGAGTCTTGTGGGTCGTGCTGGTCACGAAGTCGGCCACCGGCACCGGGTTGTCGTGGATGCCTGCGGCGACAAGGCCCGCGTAGTGGGCCATGTCGACCAGCAGCTTCGCCCCCACTTCGCGGGCGATCTCGGCGAACTTCCCATGGGGGATCTCGCGGGGATACGCGCTCGCCCCGGCCACGATCAGCTTCGGCTTGTGCTCGCGGGCGAGGCTCGCCACCTGGTCGAAGTCGAGCCGGCAGTCGTCGCGGCGGACGCCGTAGTGGACGAACTTGTAGAACACGCCCGAGGCGTTGAGCTTCATGCCGTGCGTGAGGTGCCCGCCGTGGGCGAGGTCGAAGGCGAGCACGGTGTCACCCGGCTGGATCGCCGCGAGATACACCGCCGCGTTGGCCTGGCTGCCGGAGTGCGGTTGCACGTTCACGTGCTCGGCCCCAAACACGGCCTTGAGCCGCTCTCGAGCGATGTCTTCCACCTTGTCCACGAACTCGCAGCCGCCGTAATACCGCCGGCCGGGATAGCCCTCGGCATACTTGTTGGTGAGCACGCTGCCCACCGCCTGCATCACGGCGGGGCTCGTGAAGTTTTCGCTGGCGATCATCTCCAGGCCGTCCTGCTGCCGCACCTGCTCCGCAGCAATGCAGGACCAGATCTCGGAATCTTCGAGTTCGATGAAGTTGGCGGGAGTGTGCACCGAGATTCTCCTGGCAGGCGGGCGGCGGAAAGCAGCAGGCGATTCGATTGTGAAAGGGCCACGATAGACCGTCAACGATCGGTCCTTCGGCGGCCGCTTCACGAACCGTTCAAATCGTAGAGTGCCGCGTGTCGGCCGAGGAGGGGGGCCCACGAAACCTGGGCCACGAGGTCGCTCACCACCGCAGAAGATGGCCCGAAAAGATAGCCCGAGAAGAGAGCCGGCTCCCGACTCACGACGGCGGGCACCGCATTCGACCCGTTGGCCCCGAGTGCCATTTTCGGCCTCGGCCCTCGCATGATAGTCTCCGTAACTCAATGGCTTGGGGGTATTCACCGGGGGTGCTCGATGCACAGGGAACGGTGTCGGCCGGGAGCGGGCTTCACGCTGGTGGAACTGCTGGTGGTGATCGCGATCATCGCGACGCTCATCGGCCTGCTCCTGCCAGCCGTCCAGTCGGCCCGCGAAACGGCACGACGGACGACGTGCGCCTCCTCGCTGCGGCAGCTGGGGCTGGGCGCGATCCGCTCGTACGACGCGAAGCGATGCTTTCCCACTGCCGGCAAGGATGCCTGCTACGAAGGCAACACCGGAGGACAGCAGCCGAGCCATCGGCAGTGCACGGCGGGCCCCGCGCTCGCCCAGGGCGGTTGCTGCGGACCCGCCGATCTCGATCGGGTGGAGTGGAACTGGGGATATCAGCTCCTGCCCTACCTCGAAGCCCAAACCATCCACGACCAGCCCTTCACGTCGGCGGGGCATGCCGTGGTGCGGCAGACGCCGATCCCGATCATGTACTGTCCCGCACGACGATCACCCGCTCAGTCAGCCGGACGAGCCCGCACCGATTACGCGGCCTGCGTCGGCCACGGCAGCGGCAGCAGGGAGAGCCCTCCCACGGCCGGCGCGGCGCCGTTCGCCGGCCTGACCGGACTGATCATCCGCACCGGTGCCGGTCACGTTCGCCACGCCCACGTGACCGACGGCCTCTCTAAGACGGTCATGTTCGGCGAGAAGCAGACCAACCCGAAGGATTTCTCCACGCCGTTCGATGAGAACGAGACCTACGCCTCGGCGGGCTGGGCCGACACCGAGGTGCGCCGCGTGGGCAACCGCACCACCACGCCACAGCCAGACCGCGAGCATCCGTCGCTCACCGGAGGAGCAGCCACCGCCTCCTCGAGCCGCTTCGGGTCGTCGCATCCCGCCGGCGTCTGCTTCGTGTGGGGCGACGGATCGACCCGCTGGATCAGCTACGCAGTGGATCCCGTTTCATTCGAGCGGGCCTGCCGTCGCGACGACGGCCAACTGCTCTCGACCGGTGACCTCTGAGCATCTTTCATCACACCAGGAGACATCCATGCGGCTGACGCACACCTTGGGCAACGTGTTCTCTACCGCGTTCGCCGGCGTCCTCGTAGCCATGGCGGCCGGCTGCGGCGGCGGTCCCGCCGGCTCTCCCGCGACCGCGACCCCGTCGGCCGACGAGATTCGGCAGTCGGAACAGGCCGCGAACGCCGCCGCCGCTGCGGAGGCGACCGCGATGCCAGCCGACGACGTCTCGAGCAAGTAGGCTGCTCGGGTCGGGACGAGCCTTCGCAGCAGGTGACGCCGTGATCTCCGTTCGCACCCTTGCACTCGTCCTGGCGTCGGTCCTCACCGTCGGCCCTCCCTGCGCACTGGCCCAGCTCACGATCACAGAGCGGCTCTCGCTCGCCGGCACCGTCGAGGCCGTGGCCGGTGGGCGGCTGACGATCCGCGATGACGAGGGCAGGCGGCACGAGGTCCGCGTGCAGAAAGCCGACGAGCAGAGCGTGCCACTGGCCGACGGCCGGCTGCTCGCGTTTCCGGCCGACGTGCGAATCAGCGGCCCGGTCGATCCCGCGAAACTCAAGCCCGGCCAGGTCGTCCGCTTCCGCTGCCGCCTCTCGGCCAAGGCCGCGACCGATGGCGAGGTCTCGGAGATCACCGTCGTCGACGCCGGCGACGCCACGGTCGGCGTCGCCTGGAGCCATGGACCTCCCGAGGCGAAAACGGCGGCCGACTGCGTGGTCACCGCGGCCGTGCTCCGCGCGAGCAAGGGGCGGCTTGCCGTGGAACTGCCCCCCGACACGCCGTTCAAGAAGAAGACGGTCATCGCCTGCAAGCTCACCGGCGGCGCGACCGCCGTGATCGAAAGCCGCGACCTCCGCCGGATCGAGCCGGGCGCGACCGTGGTCCGCCTCGAGGGCGTGAGACTCGACACGGGTGACGTGGTCGCCAAGACGCTGGTCGCGGAGAACCCCGCCGCCACCACCATCCCGGCCCGCGGAGACGACGCTCTCGAAAACAAATACCGCTCGCTCTCCGCCGAGCCCCCGACCGAGCCGCGGCTCGTCCGCTCCCCCCACTTCGCCTTCCTCACCGACGTCTCCGACCGCGAGTGGGCGGTGATCCGCGACAAACTCGAGCGGATGGTCGGGCTGCTCGAACGCTTCTTTGGCCGAAAATCTGCCGGCGTCGTGGAGGGATTCATCGTCCGTGATCTCGCGGCCTGGCCGCGAGGCATGCTCCGGGAGCCGATGGGCGTCGAGAAGATCCGGCGCCGCGAGGGCGTCTGCTTCACGACGTCGCTCGGACCGAACCGGCGGGCCGAGCTCTATTCCTGCACCGACCACGGCGTGATCCAGCATGAGTGCGTGCATGGCTTCTGCCACCTCACCTTCGGATCGACGGGCCCCACGTGGTTGGCCGAGGGGGTGGCCGAACTGGGGAACTACTGGCGGGATGGCGACCCGGCCGTCGAGATCGACCCGGTCGTGATGGGCTACCTGCAACATGCCTCACCCCGGCGGACGCTCGCCGAGGTCACCGGGCCGGACCGGGCGGCCGCCGGCTCCTGGCAGGACTACGCCTGGCGCTGGGCCCTCTGTCATCTGCTCGCCTTCAACCCCAACTATGCCGATCGCTTCACGCCGCTGGCCATCGCGCTGATGGAGCAGCGGCCTAAGGCGTCGTTCGAGGCGGTGTACGGTCCGGTCGCCGGCGAAGTAGCGTTCGAATACGACCGCTTCCTGGAGGCGGTTGGCAACGGCTACCGCGCCGACCTCGCCGCCTGGCCCTGGAAGGCGAGGTTTCGACCGCTCGCCGCCGGGGCCCGGATCACGGCTACGGTGAAGGCGGCGCGGGGCTGGCAGGCCAGCGGCGTTATGGTCGAGAAGGATCTGGCCTACGCGATCGCTGCCCCGGGCACGTGGCGGACCACGACGGCGGGCGAGCCCTGCGACGCCGACGGCGACGCAGGCCGCGGCCGGCTGGTGGCCGCGGTGTTTTGCGACTTCACGCTCACCGCCGAACTTCCACTCGGCGCGGCGGCCACGTTCGTGGCTCCCACCGCCGGCCAGCTCTTTCTCCGCTGCGCGGATGACTGGACGCAACTCGCCGACAACGAAGGCGAGATCATCGTGACGATCAGCCGCGAGTGATCACGTCGCCGGAAGGAGCTCGATGTCGAACACCAGCGTCGAGTTGGCCGGGATGCCCGGCCGCGCCGTCGAGCCGTAGGCGAGGTTCGCGGGGATGATCGCGGTCCGCCGCTCGCCCGGCTTCATCTCCGCGATCAGCTGGTCCCAGCCCGCGATCACCGCGCCCGTGCCAAGCGTGAACTCGAAGGGCGTGCCCCGGTCCCGCGAACTGTCGAACTTCGAGCCGTCGAGCAGCCAGCCTGTGTAGTGCGTCGATACCTTTTGGCCCGACGTCGGCACCGTGCCGCTGCCTCCCTGCGTGACTCGATACCGGATGCCCGCGAGCGTGGTCACGAAGTCGGTGGAGGACGTCTGCGGCGCCGCCACCCGCGCGGCGCCCGCCAGGCTCGCGAACGCCTGCGTGCGGCTTCCCGCCTGCGAGAGGAACGCGAGGCCGTTGGCCCCTCCCTTGCCGGCCGCCCCCTGCATGCCCACGAAGCCGTCGATCCGGCCGTCGCCGTTGCGATCGACGCCGGCGGCGAACACGGCGGCCTTCGGCCGCGACAGCCCCGTGAACCCCGAAAAACTGGCGAGCCGCGGATTGGCCGCCGGGCCCACGCGGCCGTCGTAGATTTCCGTGCCGGGGCCGCCGTTGCCTGCCGAGACGATCACGTCGTCGATCGAATCGGTGTCGTAGCGGCCTGCGGCGACCGAGAAGCCACCGGTTGTCCGCGACGAGAATGGCCTGATCGTATCGACGACACGCGGCACCGCCGCCGAGACATCGTAGATCCTGACCCTTCCTGCCGCGCCGGTGCCGCCCGCGACGGCGAGTTCCACCCTGTCGTCGGGCTGCGACGCATCGACGAGCCGGCCGTTGTCGAACGTGCCGAAGTCGCCGGCCGCCACCCGCACGCCGCTGAGGTAGGTCGGGCCGAACGCCCGGAAGGTCAGGGCGGGCACGGGCGAGATCGCCGCGTCCAACACGGGCGCCAGAAACACGCTCACCTGCGATCCCCGCGACTGCGCCGCGATGATGTCGGCGTGCCGGTCGTCATTGGTGTCACCGGCGACCACTTCGACGCCGCCGAAATAGGAATCACCAAACGGCCGCAGCCGGTAGGCGGTCAGCTCCCGCAAGGAGGTGCTCGCCCCTGATCTCTCGATGGTGAACACCCGGATCTCGCCGATGCGGCCCAGGCCCGACCCGGCGATGATCTCGTCGCCTGGCCGGCCATCGACGTCGCCCATGGCCACCCGCGTGCCCCCTGCGAAGGCCTCCTCGAAGGCCAGCGTCTGGGCCACCACCGCGCCGGTCTCCGCTTCGACGAGCCGGATGAGGGGCGTGCTGCCGGGCCCGAAGTCGGAGCCGATCGCCACCCACGGTTGCGTGAGCACCAGCCGCGGCTCGAGCATTTCCAGCCGCAGCCGGTTGCGGTGTGCAGCGCGGCGGCGATGTGCTGGTGGACGTGAGGCATGGCGGGCAGACATAAGAACCCCGGCGAAGAAAGCCTGCTGAAGCACGAGGGCGGGTCGAACACCCACCCGACACTACGGTGAGAGATAGCCTCCGGTTCGCCGGAATGCAATTTCCCGGTTGTTTCTCTCAGTCCAGCCGCAGCGGCTCGGGCATGAAGGTGAGAATCGGGATCAGGAGCGTCGCCAGCCCGAGGGCCGTGCGGATCCGCCCGAGCGGCCGACCGTCGTCGTTGATCGGCGGGTGGTCAACGCCCATCAGCGTGACGAGCACGAGCATCACCACCCAGTTGTAGCGGCCCGCGATCACCACCGCGGCAATCGCCGACAGCAGCACGCCGCGGGCCACCCAGTTGCCGGCACGGCCAAATACGGCTCGGCAGATGTGGCCGCCGTCGAGCTGGCTCAGGGGCAGCATGTTCAGGCCCGTGACGAGCAGCCCGACCCAGCCCGCCATGAACAGGGCGTTGGGCGGCACGGCGGCAGTGGCGGGCAGATCGGGCCGCACGAGTCCCTGAACCCACCGGGCAAGCGGCGGCATGGCAAAGGGGTTGTCGCCGTCGGGACCGCCGGCGAGCAGGCCGACCGCCAGCAGCGGCACGGCGAGGACAAGCCCCGCGAGCGGCCCGGCGACGGCGATATCGAAGAGCTGGCGGCGATTGGCCCGCGCACCCTCCATGCCGATCACGGCGCCGAGCGTGCCGGTCAGCAGCACCGGCACCGGAATGAAAAACGGCAGCGTGGCCGGAATGCCGTGCAGCCTCGCGGCGATGAAGTGCCCGGCCTCGTGGGCGCTCAACACGGCCATCACGGCCGCCGCATAGGCAAGGCCCCGCGGCCAGTGGGCCGCGATGGCCGGGGCGATGTCGTCGAGCCCCAGCACCAGCGGCTGCCAGCCAGCCGCGCCGGCGGCGAACGTGGTCAGGCACGTCAGCAGGTAGAGCAGCCCCTGCAGTCGCAGCCGCGGCGAGCGGGGCGAGCGCAATAGCGTCTCGAGATCGGGCTCACGATGCGAAAACGGTGGCTGCATCTGTTGGTGGATCTACAATACAGTTTCTCAACCGGTTCTGATAAACTTTAGGGGTCGTTGCTACGAATTGTGCCCCCTCTTCGGCCCAGATCGAGGTCTCCCATGCGATCCTGTTTCCGCTCCCGTCCCGGCTGGAGCATCGCCACCGCCTGCCTGGTCACCACCTGCCTGGTCACCTTTGGCGCGGTCGCTGATGCGGCCAACAAGCCCGAAGTGATCGCGGTCGTTGCTGCCGACGGCTACGCCGATCTCCGCGAGCAGCTCACGTGGGTCGGCGAGCAGGTGGGCAACCCCACGCTGGCCGGCTTCGCGGAGTCGTTCATCCTGCTGGCCACGCAGGGCAAGGGGCTGGCCGGGCTCGACGTCAAGCGGCCAATCGGCGTGGTGATCACGTCGTCCGGCGGTCCACTGCCGACGGCGCATGCGTTCCTGCCCGTCAAGGATCTCGAAAAGCTGTTGGGAGCCGTGCAGGGCATGATCGGCCCAGTGGAAGAGGTCGATGGCGTCCGGCGGATCGCCGCCCCTGGGGCCCCGCCGCTCGAAATCGTCGAGAAGGACGGCTGGGCGATCTTCTCGCAGCCGGGTGATCCCGTCGGCATCGACGATCCGCTCACCGTGATCGAGCCGCTCACCAAAGAGTATTCGCTGGCCGTCGAGCTCTTCCCCAGCCGGATGCCCGCCGAGATGCGGGACCGCCTCAAAGCGCTGCTCGACGAGGCGGCCCGGAACGCCGCGGCCCAAGGGCAGGCGATGGACCCCGCACAGCTCCAGGCCGGGCTCGAACAGCTGGAGGATGTGGAGACCATCGTATTCGGGTTCGCCGTCGACAAGCTTGGAGACAAGATGATGCTCGACGTGACGTCCGTGCTCACGCCCGTCGCCGTCAAGGCGGCCGGCTGGATCAACGCCGGCTGGGGCAACGCCGACAACGCCAACAGGGCCGTCTCGACCGTCGGCGCGCCGGCCACCACCGACGGCAAAGCTGCGGCCGTGCGGGGCCACTATGCGGCCACCGTGCCCGCAGCGGGGCAGGCCGCCGTGCGGGCCGCCCTCGACCAGGCGCTCGAGCCGGCCGACGACGAGCCCGCGAATCGCGTGGTCACCAATCTGCTCCGCGACCTGGTCGCCGCGATGCTCGACTCCGGTGCGATCGACGCCGGCCTGACCATCGACACCAGTGCCGCCGATGCCACGCAGCCGCTGCCGGCCGTCACGCTCGGCATGAAGGTGAAGGATGGCGCTGCCCTGGAAAAGAAGGTGAAGGAGCGGCTCGGCAAGGCCGATGCCCTGCCTCCCTCCGTGAAAGTGACCTTCGACGCCGGCAAGCAGGGTGACGCCACGCTCCACGAGATCACGGTGGACGTCTCGGCGCTGCCTGCCGCGGAACGACTCGGCGACAGCGTGAAGCTCACGCTTGCCGTCACGCCGCAGTATGCCTACGTGCTCGTCGGCGGCGACGTGCCCAAGCGGCTGGCGGCCGCGCTCGCGGCCGGCGGCAAGCCGAATGGTGACGCTCTGCCCATCACGAACGTCGATCTCTCGCTCGCCAGCCTGGTCGGCTACGCCGCGCGGATGATGCAGGCCTTCAGCCCCGACGATCCGCAGGGCGACCTGCTCGGCGAGATCGCGAAGCAGGCCGGTGAGAAAGACACGACCACGGTGCAGTTCTCCGTCAAGCCGGTCGACCGTGGCATCGCGCTACGGCTCTCGGCAGACGCCGGCGCTCTGCAGACGGTCGCCGCGAGCACCGCGATGCAGCAGGCTGCCCCGCCCCCACGGGCCCGCCCGCTCACGCCGCTGCGGCCAGCGCAGCCGCGGCAACTCGAGAACGACGACACGCCTTCCATCGCCCCCTAACCTTCCGTTCACCAGTCATGATCGCATCGTCCGCCGCAGGTTCCACAACTGGGCTGCGCCGCGAGATCGCCGGCGTGAGCATCGCCGACCTCGCCGAGCAGTATGGCACGCCTCTGTATGTGTACGACGCGGACATGATCCGCCGCCGGTGCCGCGACCTCGCGGCCTGGGATACCATCCGTTTCGCGCAGAAGGCCTGCTCCAACCTGGCGGTGCTCGGGATCGTCCGCCGCGAGGGCGTGCTGGTCGACGCGGTGAGCACCGGCGAGATCCACCGCGCGATCGTCGCCGGTTATTCGCTACACGCCCCCCGGGAGTCCGGGCCCGACGGGCTGCCGCCGGCCCATCCCATCGTCTACACGGCCGACATCTTCGATCGTGACAGCCTCGACGTGGTCGTGAGGCACGGCATCCACGTCAACTGCGGATCGGCCGACATGATCGAGCAACTCGCCGAGCGGATGCCCGGCGCATCGATCACGCTCCGCGTGAACCCGGGCTTCGGCCACGGCCACAGCCAGAAGACCAACACCGGCGGTGAGGGCTCGAAGCACGGTATCTGGCACGAGGAGATTCCCGAGGTCCTCCGCCGGGCGGAGTGGGCGGGCCTGCAGGTCAGCGGCCTCCACATGCACATCGGCAGTGGCACCGATCTTGCGCATCTGGCCGAAGTGGCCGAGGCGCTGGAGCGGGTGGCGATCGAGGTGGGCCGATCCCTCACCATGATCTCGGCCGGCGGTGGTCTGCCCGTGCCCTATAAGCCCGGCGAGGTGCATGCCGACCTCTCGGGCTACTTCACGCTCTGGGACGCCACGCGAAAACGGCTCGAAGAACGCTTCGGCCACCGCATCCGCCTCGAACTCGAGCCCGGCCGCTATCTCACCGCCGAGAGCGGCTCCGTGATCACCGAGGTGCGGGCCGTGAAGCGGCAGGGGGACCGGAAGTACCTGCTCGTCGACGCCGGCTTCAACACGCTCGCCCGGCCGGTGCTCTACGGCTCCTACCATCCCATGAGCCTCTGCCCGCGGGATGACGACGCCCGCAACGCGACCGAGGAGGTGGCCGTCGGCGGCCCGCTCTGCGAGTCGGGCGACATCTTCACGCAGACCGACGGCGGCTTCGTGGCCACGCGGCCGCTGCCGGTAGCGGCGGTGGGCGACCTGCTCGTGATCGAGATCGCCGGCGCCTACGGCTTCGTGATGGCGAGCAACTACAACTCCAAGCCGCTGCCCGCCGAGGTGCTCGTCGACGCGGGGGCCCACCGGCTCGTCCGCAGTCGTCAGACGCCCGAGGATCTGGTCCGCGGCGAGTGCGTTTGAGAGGCTAAACCGCTCTTGCGGGTGGGCAGGTGTTTCGCGATCCTCTCCGCCCCGGAGTCCGCGACATGCTCATCTCCCACCGCCACCGCTTCGCCTTCATCCACGTGCCCAAGACGGCCGGGTCGAGCGTGGTGCACGCGCTGTGGGGCCACGCCGACCACACCGAAGACTACTGGGCCAACCGCTGGCTCGCCCGGATCGGC
>Ga0164295_10003941_pt1 | contig 11823 bp, 11 predicted proteins | sample GEODES006metaG_FD_111798 | JGI IMG/M metagenome (GOLD analysis project Ga0164295, IMG submission 111798) | Oligotrophic lake water microbial communities from Sparkling Lake, Wisconsin, USA - GEODES006 metaG | ecosystem: Environmental > Aquatic > Freshwater > Lake | place: USA: Sparkling Lake...
CTGGCCGCGCAAATCGAGCGGGCCCTTGACGGCCAGTGGAACCAAGGCAAACGGCCTGGCGTGCACGTCAGCCCGCAGTCAGAAGGCTCTCACACTGAATGTGCAGTCCTTGGTGCAAGCGTTTAATCATGGACAAACTCAACCGACGCTTTCGATTAAGGACTTCAGAAACACGGCCACTGGGACCAATATAGACCTCCATCTCATCTGCTTCTGGCGTCCCTTCTTAGGCCTGAAAAACCAGATCCAGCTGTTTGAATGCTGAACGCAAGTCTTCATCATTTCTAATAGGCTTGATATTCATTAACCGACTCCACATTGATTTGGTCATACCTTGCATGGGTACCGACAAATTTCACCCCAACAATTCCTGCTCGGTATTGAATTTCAACAACCAACTTCTGTCATTCCCGCGAAGGCGGGTGCCCATGATGGTCTGGCCTGCGCATGGCGGGCCAGGGAGGTGATCAGTTGGTCTGAATCACGCGATCGTTGAGGGGTTGCACAGGACGTGCGTTCTTCTTGAACGGGAATGCGCCTACCTGTTCACGGGCAATGTTGACTTGCGATTTGAGAATGAAGAACTTCACTTTTTCGGTGCAAGGCGGGGTTGTCAATGAACCTTCATAGCTGTAAAAGTCCATTTCGCGGGGCATCAGGTTAGACGGATTGAACAACACCTTATCGGGTGCGACTTCAGGCCCTTCCTTGGCTGGCAAGTGTTCCCACAAGGTTTTGATGCCCGGGTTTTCGTTGCCTTCTTTGAGCAATACGCCAATCACGGCCAGTTGACCGGCGGCATTTTTGTGCACAAAGTGGATCACCATGGCAGCAGGCTTGCCATCCACCAGCTCTTCACTGGGCTTGTGAAAGTGGAACTGCAGCAAATCGTAAACCAAACCATCGATGCGAAGTTTGCTGCCCGGCTCCACATTCACCTGAATGGTGTGGCCGTTGTTCAAAATCTTGAGCTGACCGTTTTTGTATTCAGGGGCTACAGATACTTTGACTTTCTCAAAGGGGCCTTTGATGTCCAGTGGGGATTGGGATTTGCCTTTCGCGCAGGTCGGAAACTCTTTGCCCCAGTTCTCAGGACCCATCGGTCCTTCGTAGTCCCAATGGGGCGCAGCATGAGCGTCTTTGGCGCCCGCCTTGCCGTGGCCATCGGCTTTGCCATGGCCATCGTCTTTGCCGGCTGCAGCATGGGCGTCTTTAGGCGCATCGCCGTCCGCACATTCCGACATGACTTTGATTTTTTCGCCAGCTGCTGCCAGCGCGTATTGCGCGGCACACACGGCTTTGGAGCGGCTCTTCCAGTCCGCCATCTCGAGTGTTTTGCGGTAAGCCTCAATGGTGCTCGGGTCTTTGTTGCCCAGGGTCAACTGGCGAACGGCGGCCATGCCCAGCTGTCGTTCTGTCGATAAGCCTTTTTGCTTGCTGTAGGTGGCTTCGAGGTCTTTTAAGATTTCGCCGCCCGAGAAAGCAGTTTTGACTGCTTCAAGTTCTTGCGCTTTGGATTTGAGCGGTTCTGCGGCTTCGACTTCTTCTTTGGCTTGCTTCAACTCTTCTTCGACGGCTTCAAGCTTCTTTTCTGTTTTGGCAGTTTTGTCTTCCAGTTCGGAGACCTGGCTAGAGGAGGCGCCGACACTTTTGTACTGCATAAAGCCAAAGGTGCCTGAGCCAATCAGTGCCAGTGCCAGCAAAACTTCAATAATTATTCTTACCATGTTTCGCCCAATTAAAGTTCAGAAAAGTCTGTTGTTTACAGCATACCAATTAACGGTCGGCCTTGAAAGAGATGCCTTTGCCTGCGGCTGGGCCTTCGGCTATGGTCGCGACCCAAATCAGCCTCTGTGTTTTACCCGCCACAGGGCTTTTCTGAACAAATGCGATACCCGTCAGGGTTTGACCTTTGAAGTCACAAGAAGTGCTGTTATTCATCATCAATTTGAGTTTGAACATATTCACTTCGGTGCTGGACTCAAAAGCGGAGTTGGCCGCTGACCATTGGCAGTCCACGCCAAAAACGCCCGCCGTCAAATTGCCACTGGGTGCAATGCTCATGCTGAACGCATCGTTGGCACCCAGGCCATAAGAAATGCGACCGATCCACCCGCTGGCAATGTCACTCAACTGCGCAGCCTGGTTGTAATTCACGCTGGTGGGTGTTGAGGCCACAAAAGAGATGGCTTGTTTGTAAGGCGGAGCAGTGGTGACCAAATTAAGATCCCCCGAGAGTTGCCCAGAGCCATTGGACTTCATACTCGCTGTGCCGTTCAACACATTGGCGGCGGTGTTTTGAAAATAACGCAGCGTTGAAACGGAGGCATTGGCGGTGCCAGCCCCAGTCAGATCGCCTGAAAAGAGATCTGGATTGGCCGCCGCATAGTGCAGGCCATACCAACGCGTGCCCCAGGCCGAAGGCGTGATCACGCCCCAAAAGTCCTGCCCATTAACCGTGGCGGCAAACACGCCAGGCTGGACCAAGGTCGGTGTAGGCGGTGTGGGCGTAACGACAGTCTCGCTCGCTGCGCCATTGCCTGCACTGGTGCTGCCACCGCCGCATCCAAGCAATGCCCATGCCGAAGCACACAGTAAACACATGACAGATAAGTGTCGGATAATCATGGCGTTTCTCTCTCGGCTGATTTATAGTTTGCCTATGCACTTATTACACAAATCTCTTTTCCTTGCAATTGCCATGTTGAGTTTGCAATCCGCACATGCTGACTGGAAACTGATTGGCAACTTTCCCGCTGGCAACTATTACATCGAAGCGAATACTTTGGAAAAGACCGGCGTGATGCGCGAATTCTGGACCCTGCTGGATTACCCCACAGCGCAAAAGTCTTCGCGCGGCGTTACCTTCTTATCGACCCGCACGCACATGCAATTGGACTGAAAAAAAAAAGAGTGTCCGAATTTTACAATTTTCCATGCACGCAGGTCGAATGCTTTCGGGTGACTTGATCGATCAGCAGGGCGTTATGCGCGAGTGGCAATCGATTCCGCCGGACACCCCCTTGGTCAAAATTGCGCAAATGGTGTGTTGAACGGCTCAGGGCGTCACCCAGCCCGCTTGCAGCCAATGCCAGTAATTCGGTTGCATCGGCCAGGCCATGTGGGTCACTTCAGTGCCCTCTTTGAAAATCTCGCCCGTCAAGTGATCTAGCCAAGGACTTTTAGCGCCCATGTAGGCGAGCCATTTCTGGGTTTCTTGCGCTTCGGTGACTTCACCCGATGGCAATGTGCGCGCAGCAGGTGCTGGCGTTGTCAGCCAAGCGCGCTCCACAGGGCCTGACATCCGGTCGTGGATGCTCCCCCAATGCCGCCCGCGCAAGGCTTGCGTGATGGTGCGCAAACGGTTTTCTGCCTGGTGGATGGTGTGGGTCTGAAACCTGATCTGTCCCAACACGTTGTCAAAAAAAATGGCTGCACGGGGTTGCTCCCTCAGCAGCATGGGCAACATGGTCAAGGCGTCCCCGGTAAAGCAATTCAAAACCACGCCTTGTTGGCGCAAAGCGCTGCCATGGCGCATCTTGAACAGGATCCCCGCCAAGGGATCAATGTCCCAAGTTTCAATGGATTTATAACGCGACAGCCAGGCCTTTGACATCATCCAACCCGCACTCGCGCCGATCAAAATAAGCTGCTCTTTGTGAACCGGTTGGGCCAGCAACCAGTCTTCAATTTCTGTGCGCGATTGAGCCCACTGCAGGTTGGCTCGCCAGGCACGCCAATGCCAGTGCAAACCGCCGGTGAGGTTCATAACGCTTGTCTCACCTGTCGTCTCGCAAATTGAATTGCATCACCCCAAGCTCGTCCATCCGGCGCTGATCGCGTTTTTCTGCCAGATTCAAAATCGCTTGTGCATTTTGGTCTGCCAGGGACTGCATTTTGAGACGCTCCTGTTCAGATTCCAACAGACGTCGTCGCGTATCGGCCAGCTGCCTTTCGGCAATGGCTATGTCCACATCAACCCTTTGCATCAAGGTCAGCAACTGCGTCATGAACTGGCGTTGGTTCATCACCTCGCGCATGCCTTGCAAACTGCTGTTGAGGTTGTTTTCTTGCTTTCGGTATTCTTCGTAGAGATTTTGCAAACGAGACTTGCTGGCGTTCAAACTGTCCAGTCGCGTCAGGTTTTGCGCTAATTCGGTCTGAATCAAGGTCGTTTCGTCTTGCGCCCGTTGGGCCAGGACAGTCCAACAATTGCGTTCGATCATGATGCCAGCAATGCACGCAGGCCGTCGCGAGTGATCGCTTCATCCTCGCCCAAGTGCATGTCCTGTCGTAAAAAGTTTTCCATCGCTTCGCGCAAACGAATGGCTTCGTCGAGTGTCGGGTTGGTGCCTGTTTCGTAGGCCCCCACCTGAATCAAATCTTGGTTCTGCTGGTACAAAGACCACATGCGCCTGAACCGGTTGGCCGCTTTCAGGTCTTCGGGATTCAACAGGTTTTGCATCACCCGCGAAATAGAGCCGTTCAAATCAATCGCGGGGTAATGCGCTGCATCGGCCAGTTTGCGTGACAGCATCACCTGGCCGTCCAGCGAGGCCCGGGCAATGTCCACAATCGGATCGTTGGCGTCATCGCCCTCGGCGAGCACGGTGTAAATGGCGGTGATGGCACCGTGTCCATGGCGACCCACACCGGCGCGCTCAATCAAATTGGGCAACAGTGCAAACACCGAGGGCGGGTACCCTTTGGAGGTAGGCGGCTCACCAATGGCCAAGCCAATTTCACGTTGCGCGTGGGCGACACGGGTCAAGCTGTCCACGAGCATCAGCACATTGAGGCCTTGGTCCCGAAAATATTCTGCAATCACATGCGTCATTTGCGCGGCCTTAAGCCGCAGCACCGGCGACACATTGGCAGGCGCGGCCACCACCACTGACTTGGCCAAGCCTTCGACGCCAAGCGATTCTTGAATGAAAGCCTGCACCTCGCGGCCCCGTTCGCCTACCAGGCCAATCACCACCACATCGGCTTTGGTGAAGCGGGTCATCATGCCGAGCAACACGCTTTTACCGACCCCGGAACCGGCGACCAAACCCACGCGTTGACCGCGTCCCAAAGTGAGCAAGCCATTGATGGCCTTAACGCCCACATCGAGTACGCTGTCGATCGGACCCCGCTCCATCGGGTTGATGGGCAAGCCCAGCAAACTCAAGCGCGACTTGCAATCGGGTTTGGGTTTGCCGTCCAGCGGTTCGCCGCGTCCATCGATGACGCGGCCAAGTAATTCAGGCCCCAAACTGGCGGTGCCCAAGTCGCTGGCGATGCGTACCGAGGCACCCGGGCCGATGCCCACAGGATCGGTCAACGGCATGAGGTACAAAGTTTTATCGTTGAAGCCGACCACTTCGGCCTCGATGTGGTGGCCATCCGGACTCATGATTTCGCAGCTTGAACCCATCGGGGCCATGATGCCCCGTGCTTCCAAACGCAAGCCGACCAAACGCACCAAGGTGCCGCAACGCTCAGGACTCCCCGCGCGAATGCGGGTCATCGAGCTGGCGACTTCTTGGGCAAAGCTAGCCATCGAGCTTGTCCAGGTCCAATTGAATTTCGGACAACGCGTCGGCAAATTGCTGGCTGATCGCTTCCGCAGAAGCCGTCTTAAGCGAAGGAGAGGGCGCAGCGCGCATGACTTCATGTGCCTCGTAGGTGTGCTGGATGGCGTCTTCGGCCTCTTCTGCATCCACCTCCACGGGGTCAAAAGCAGATGGCGCATAGCTGCCGGGGTTTTGAAAATCAACGGGCGCTTGAGGCTGCATGGCTGCGGGCCTGGAGGGGGCATCTTCGATAGTTTGTGCACTGCCCCGCTGACTGGCCAAACGGCTGGCCAGCCGTGAGGGGGCAAATGCCGATTGCGGTTGCCATTGTTGCTTGTCGTTGAGCAGACTCTGCGCGAGAGATTCCAAGCGATTTTCTATCAGGTCGCTGACCACCGCATCGTCACCACGCACGCGCACGCTGCCGGGCAAAAGCGCGCTGTCGGCCTGCAAACGCCAGGCAGGAGGGGCTTGGCCTTCGGGGCGTTGCTGGTTTTGCAGCAAGGCCATGTCATTGGGGTTCAACTCGACCACCAGTGCTGAGGCATCGGGTACATCCAAAGTGTCGAGGCAGCGGTCAATCAAACGCTCAACCGATTGGGGTGAAATGGTCAACTCGCCCAACACCAATTGTTCGGCTAAGTGCATTGCCAGACGTTTAAGCGGGGCTTGCAACTGGGCAGGGTCTTCAACCAAGGAAGCAACTTGCTGGTCAATTTGGCCAAGCAATGCCAGAGTTTGCGCCGTGCTTTGGGCTGCCGCAGCTTCTTGCTCGCTCAGGGCTTTGGCTTGTAAGGCCCGTGCCTGGCCCTGTTCCAAACCTTGCGCCAAGCCTTGCGCCAATCCTTCGGCAAAGGCTTGTTCGCGTATTTCTTCGGACGTCAGGGGTGGTGGTGGTGCCTCGGCCCAAGCACTTGCGTGTGGGTCGGCAGGCTCAGATTCTAGAGCTTCGGCCTCAAGTGGTAGTGGCTCATCAGGCTCAAGATTTGCGGAAAGATCGATGATTTCGGCGTGCACGAGCGGGGCAAACAACAAGCCTTTTTTATGGGTGAAGTGTTCGCGAGAAAACACCTGCTTGACCATAGAAGGTCGCAAAGAATCCAAGGGTCGCCAAGGTGGTTTGGGTTGGTTCCCCATCGAATTAGAGTGCTGTGCACGCTCATCAGACAAAATCAGCGCCTCCGCCTAAGACCAAATCGCCCGAGTCTGACAGCTTGCGTGCAATTCGCATAATGGTTTTTTGGGCGTCTTCCACATCGGCAATACGGAGGAGGCCTTTGGCATTCATATCGTCGACAAACATGCCCCGTGCACGCGTCGACATGTTCTCCAGAAATTTGCCGCGAACCTCTTCGTTGGCGCCCTTCAGAGCAATCATCAGCATATCGGGTTCGACGTTGCGCATCAGCACCTGAATGCCTTTGCTGTCCACGCTCAACAAATTGTCGAAGGTGAACATGTTGTCCTGGATTTTCATCATCAACTCGGCGTCGAGCTTTTCCAGCCCGCCCATGACCTGTGCTTCCAGCGCGGTTTTGGTGGAGTTCATGATTTTGGCGGCGGCTTTGATGCCGCCAAAACTTGAAGAAGCAGCGCTCGAACTGGTCGAGAATTGTTTTTTCATGATCGCTTCAAGCTCGGCCATGGCCGACGGTTGCACCGTCTCCAAGCTGGCCACCCGCTGAATCACTTCTGAACGAATTTCTTCGGGCAAGAAAAGCAACACATCGGCCGCAACTTCATGTTCAAGAACCGACAAGATGATCGCGCACACCTGCGGGTGCTCGCTTCGAATCATGTCGGCAATCGAGCGTGCGTCCATCCACTGCAAAATATCCAAGCCTTTGGTGCTTTGGCCCGGCATGATGCGGCCCAACACCGAAGCGGCTTTGTCGTCGCCCAAGGCCCGTTTGAAAACTTTTTCGACGTATTCTGTGGTGCCCAAACCAATGCTGGTTTGTTTCTTGATGGTCATCACAAAATCGTCCAACACCTGGTTGACCGCTTCTTGTGACAGCTCGGCCACCGACACCATGGCGGCGCCCAAGGCTTGCACTTCTTTGGGGTCTAAAAATCGCACAATCTCAGAGGCTTGTTGCTCACCGAGGAGCAGCATCAAAACGGCGGCCCGCTGGGAGCCGGTCATGGCGCTCATTTCTATGCGCAGGGCTTCGGCTTTGGCTGGATCTTCAATGATTTCAGTGGCCATGGGTTCAACCTGATTTGATCATGTTCTTGAGTACGCTGGCAACGCGGGCAGCGTCGTCAGCCACAATGATACGCACGAGTGCCACTTTGTCGTCGTAGGTGTTGGCGGTGTCCAGCATTTCGGCAGAAATATTCGACTTTTTGGGCATCATCTTGGCCTTGAGCTCTTCCATGCTCTCGGCGCCACCTTCTTGCAAGGCCTTCTTGTCTTCTTCGCTCAACTCGCCATCGGCCAACTCGGCTGCAGCCAAGGCTGGGTCCACGGGCGGCGGTGGGGGGTTGATGAAATGCATCACCGCAGGGCGGATCACCATCAAGATAAAGACCACAAACATCAAGCCCAGCAAACCGGACTTGAGGTTGTTCACCACCACTTCGTCTTTGTACCAAGGCACGCTCATGTCAAAAACTTGTTCGGGCTCGAACTTGGCTTGCACCACGGCCACCACGTCACCACGGGCCTCGTTAAAGCCCACCACGCCGCGCACCAGACTTTGCATGCGGGTGATTTCTTCATCGGAATAGGGGTTCGGTTTAGGGTCCATCGGCTCGCCCTTTTCGTTCTTGGTCTGAGGCGCGCGTTCATTGATGACCACCGCCACACTCAAGCGCTCGACCGTGCCGGTCGCGGCTTTGACATAACGCACGGAGCGGTCGAGCTCAAAATTGCGTGTGGTCCGATTGGTCGACGTCATCTTGTCACCCGCGGCACCGGTGGCAGGCGATGCGGTGTTGGTGTTGGCGGTCGGCGGGACAGGCGCAGTGTTGGACAAAGTACCCGGAACACCAGAAGCATCTTTCAATGTGTTTTTGTCTTCGCTCAGGGCTTCAGAGCGGGTTTTGGGGCCCTCTTTACGGTTGTCAAAATCTTCGGTGGTGGTTTCGGTCTGGGTAAAGTCCAGCGACATGTTCACTTGCGAGCGTACGTTGGCATCGCCCACAATCGGCGCCAGGATTTGCACCACACGCTGGCGGTACACATCTTCCATTTTTTGTTTGTGCTGGGTTTGTGCGGAAGTCATGCCCAAGGCCGATTCAGCAGTCGTGTCGGTGATCAATTTGCCTTGGTTGTCCACCACGGTGACGTTTTCGGTAGACATCAAAGGCACGCTGGACGCGACCAAGTGGACCACGGCCTGAACTTGTGTCGGGCTGACGAAACGCCCCGGAAAAGGCGTGACCACCACCGACGCTTTGGGGGGGGTGCGGTCGCGCACAAAGACCGATTGTTTGGGCATGGCCAAGTGCACGCGCGCCGAATGAATCGAGTCAATTTGGGTGATGCTGCGCGCCAGCTCCTGCTCCATGGCCGCGGTGTAGCGCACCTGCTCCATGAACTGGCTGGTGGTCATGGCCGACTGGTCTTTGAGTGAATCAATACCGGTGTTGCTGGTTTTAGGCAGGCCTTTGGAGGCCAAGAAAATACGTGCTTCGTGGTATTTGTTGGTTGGCACCGTGATTTGGCCTGTCCCCGAGTCCAACACCGGTTTGAAGTCGGCTTGTTTGAGCGCTTCAAAAGCAGTTTGTTGATCGGCTTCATTCATGCCCGGCATGATGGGGCGGTAGTTTGGAGCATTCATCGTCATGTAAATGATGATGAAGGCCAGCAGCGCAAAACCCATCAACACAAAAGGCATTGCTTTTTTGATGCCGGGTTGCTGCAACATTTGCTGCAAGGGTGCCAAAACCCCGGCGGGCAACGGGGCCATGCCGTCATTGGTGGTCAAGCCTGAGCCCGGACCGCCCGTGGTCAACGCGCCGCCCGTGGCATTGCCGCCGAGGTTGGGCGCGTTGGCAAAATTATTGGGCTGAAAGCTTGCTGCTGTTGCCATGGTCGTTTTCTTTCAGGCAAGAATCAAACAGGCATGTTCAAAATGTCTTCATAGGCCTTGAGCACTTTGTTGCGAACCTGCAAGGTGGCTTCAAAGGACAGGGAAGACTTTTGCATGGCCAGGACCACATCGGTCAAGGGCACTGGCTCGCCGCGCATGTAGGCGGTTTCGAGATCTTTTGCCGTTTTTGACTTTTCATTGACGTTTTCAATCGTCTGCCGAATCATGTCGGCAAAGCCGGTTTTAGGAACCGCTTTCTCTTTGTCAACGCTGGGCAAGCCCATGCCGCCACCCGCCTCGGACTGGTAGGCCCGCAGCGTTTGCAGCATCGAGGAGATATTTGCTTGGGAGGTGATTTTGTCGATCATGAAAGGCTCCTGGTCAACGTGCCATGGCCATCGAAGGCAACTCACTGCCTCCTTTGAGCTTGGCTAATTTGTAGCGCAATGTGCGCGGGCTGATGCCCAATTGGCGGGCCGCTTCGATGCGGCTTTCGGTGTTTTGAATCGCCGCCATGATCAACTGATGCTCGTTGCTCTTGACCGCAGTTTGCAGGTGTCCCACCCCAGTTGCTGACGGGTATTGCATGAGCGCCGTGACTTCGTCCTCACACAGCACGTCACTTAAGTTGGGCGCAAACCCGGTGTTCGCACTGGACGTGTCCTGCCGTGCAAGCATGTCAGGTTGCGCAGGGGCGATGTCGTCATGGCCATCAAGTCCGTCATGTCCGTCATCGAACATGAGATGGCAGGTGTCAATATGCCCATCTGCGCACAGCACCACAGCCCGTTGCACCACGTTTTCAAGCTCACGCACATTGCCGGGCCATGCATAACCGAGCAGCATCGATTGGGCATGCGCGGACACGGTGAAGTTGTCGTCTTTGGCGTGGCGCGTCAACAACTGCGCGACCAAAGGCATGATGTCCCCTGGGCGGTCCTTCAAGGCGGGCACCCGCAACTTGAAGGTGCTGATCCGGAAATACAAATCCTCACGGAACTCACGCGCCACAATCGCCTGGCGCAAATCTTTGTTGGTGGCGGCCACCACGCGCACATCCACCGTGACGCAACGTTCAGCACCCAGTCGTGTGAGCTGTCGCTCTTGCAAAACGCGCAACAACTTGGCCTGCAAGTGCATGGGCATTTCGCCAATCTCATCCAGAAACAAGGTGCCGCCTTGGGCCTGTTCAAACAAACCCTTGAACTCTTTGTGCGCACCGGTGAAGGCGCCTTTTTCGTGGCCAAACAGCATGTCGTCAATGAGTTGCTCTGGCAATGCGGCGCAGTTCAGACCGACAAAGGGACCCTTGGCGCGGACCGATGATTCGTGCAGCACACGGGCCAGTACCTCTTTACCGGCACCGGTCGGGCCTTCAATCAAAGCGGTGACTTGGGCTTTGGCCACACGCTGTGCCAAGGCCAACAAATGCCGACTCGCAGGGTCCACATACACCACGCTGCGCTGGGAAGCCGGAGGGGGTGTGGCAGGCACGGGAATCAGATTTTTTTGATCCGGCTTGTGCAGTGCTGCTTTCCATGCGGGCACGGTCCATTCGTCGGCGGCCAACACATGGTGAGCGCCCAAGCGCATGGCTTGAACCGCCAAAGACAAATGTTGCCGGTCCACCCGGCAAATCACCGGAACCTTGGTATGGCTTTGCACTTGCAAAGCCATGATCGCTTGCAAACGCTCCAGGCTGGCGTCCAATCGCACGACCACCCAGTCGGCATCGGTGAGTTGTTTTTGAATGTCTTCTAGCGTGTGCAAGCGGTGAACCGATAACCCGATCAGGGCCAATTGCGCATGGTCAGGCGCAGCCAGTGATTGGACAGGGTCCAACCACAAAGCGTGTTGCGCGGTATTGAAAGAGCTCATGCTGTACGTTTTCTGTGTCATGGAAGTGGCAAGTTATTGCCAGAGAGGTAAGCAATGGCCGTGCCATGCAAAACAGAGAACCTAAGGATGCTTCAGGGTGGCAAAAGCGGCAAACAGGAGCGGCAATGGTCGAGATTCCGACAGGGACCAAACAGATTTCGTGTCGTGCAACTCGCTGGGCGCACGAACAACTTTTTGCGGATTGGATGTAAGCCTTTGTGATGCCTGCCACAAGTCACAGGCATTTTGTTCAGCCAGCCACAAGCGCGCTTCTCCTGCGCGGTCCACACCCAACCACCAACCACGACTCTGCGCGCAGTGCCATTTCTGGAGAAATGGCGGCATGA
>Ga0164295_10003943_pt1 | contig 11822 bp, 6 predicted proteins | sample GEODES006metaG_FD_111798 | JGI IMG/M metagenome (GOLD analysis project Ga0164295, IMG submission 111798) | Oligotrophic lake water microbial communities from Sparkling Lake, Wisconsin, USA - GEODES006 metaG | ecosystem: Environmental > Aquatic > Freshwater > Lake | place: USA: Sparkling Lake...
GCTGTGGAGATCGAGCGCGGCAACGTCGGGGATTCGGTATCGCATCCCGAAGGTGTCGGTGATGAACACGCTGCCGTCGGCGCGGCGGGCCACGTCATCCGTGTGGGCCACCTTGAAGCGATGCCCGCCGCGATCGGTGACGACGGCCCATTCTGTCGGCTCAGTGTCGGAGATCGACTCGATCCGCTCGATCGCCGGCAGGAACTCCCGCTGGGCGAGTTCACGGTCGAGCAGCGCCTGGAGGCCGGCGGGCAAACTTGCAAGCGACTGCACCCAGGCGAGTTCACCACCGTCGGCGGCGATGATCGCCACCGGGCCGGTGGTCGCGGTCACCGGAAACGCCCGCAGCACGTCGACGTCGCGATGTCGACGCCCGCGGGCATCGACGAGATCGAGACGGCCATGCGGATGCCGCTCGAGCAGCCAGCCTTCGGGGGACTCCGCGGACGTGATCGTTGGGGTGTGGGAGGGCATGGTCGTTCGCGGCAGGGCGGGGTCGAGGTGGTGCTTCACGTTGCGGCCGCGGCTTCTTCGGCCGCCTTCATCTGGGCGTTGTAGAGGCGGGCGTACATGCCTTCGGCAGCGAGGAGTTCGTCGTGGGTGCCGACCTCCACGATTCGTCCGGCATCGAGCACGACGAGCCGATTGGCCCGCCGCAGCGTGGACAGCCGGTGGGCGATCGCGATCGTCGTCCGCCCGGTGACGAGCCGGTCGATCGCCGCCTGAATGATCGCTTCGGTTTCGGCATCGACGCTCGACGTGGCCTCGTCGAGGATCAGGATCCGCGGGTCTACCAGCAGCGCCCGGGCGATCGAGAGCCGCTGCCGCTCGCCACCGGAGAGGCCGCCGCCACGTTCGCCGACGCGGGAGTCGTAGGCCAGCGGCTGCGAAAGGATGAAGTCGTGCGCGCCGGCGGCCCTGGCCGCGGCCACGATGTCATCTCGGTTCGCCGCCGGCCGGCCGTAGGCGATGTTGTCGGCGATCGAGCCGAAGAAGAGAAAGGGCTCCTGGAGCACGCAGCCAAGGTTGCGGTGGTAGTCGGCGATGTCGACGTCCCGCAGGTTCACGCCGTCAATCCGGATCGAACCGGTCGAGGGATCGTAAAACCGGCAGACGAGGTTGGCGAGCGTCGATTTGCCCGAGCCGCTCGTGCCCACCAGCCCGATCATCTCCCCCGGCTCGATGGTCAGGTCGACACCGTGAAGCACTTCACGGGCCCCGTAGCGGAAGTGGACCCCCGAAATCTCGATCCGCCCCTCGATGCGGCCGAGCTTCACCGGCCGCGGGGCCTCCGCAACCGTCGGCTTGCAGTCGAGGATCTCGAAGATCCGCTGGGCGCTCGCCGCCGCCCGCTGCGTGGCGGGCACCATGCGAATCATCGATTCGACACGGCCGTAGAACCGGGCGATGTAGGCGAGAAACGCGGTCAGGGCGCCGACCGTCACGCCCGCGGAGAACACGAGCCAGGCGCCGCAGGCCCAGACCACCAGCAGGCCGACCTCGCTGATCAGGCTCACGATCGGGCCCGTGAACGACCAGACCACGTTGACGCGGTCGTTGGCGTCGAGCACGCGGTCGTTGGCCGCGACGAATCGGTCAACCTCGCGGGATTCCTGGGCGAAGGCCTTGACGACGCGGATGCCCGGGATGGTGTCGGCCAGCACGCTGGTCATGTCACCCCAGGCCACGCTGGCCCGGGCGAAGCCGCGGCGGAGCCGCTCCCGCACGGCGTAGATCAGCCAGACCACGAACGGGAAGGGGATGAGCGTGAGAATCGCCAGCAACGGGTTGAGCCAGATGAGGACGGCCGCCGTGAGGGCTAAGAGCATCACGTTTGACGCGAACTCGATCAGGTTCACCGACAGGAAGGTATTGATCTTGTCGGTATCACTGCTTACGCGCGACATCAGGTCACCAGTTCGCTTGCCCTGATAGAAGTCGAGCGACAGCGACTGCATGTGGGCATAGGTTCGGGTGCGCAGACCGGCGGCGATCCGCTCGCTCACCCAGCCGAGCGTCCAGGTCTGTGCCCAGGAGAGGAGCCAGGCCGCCACGGCCGCGGCGAGCAGGCCGCCGAGATACCACCACACGAGCGTGAACGGCACCTCTTTGCCGTTCTGCCTCGGGATCAGCACGTCGTCGACCAGCGGCATGGTCAGGTACGGGGGTACCAACGCGGCCGCCGTGCTGGCGAGCGAGAGGACGCCGCCGAAAATGGCCATGCCGGCATGCGGCCGAGCGAACGAGATCAGCCGCACCAGCGCCCGCCACGAGGCGGTTCCGCCGGTCACGTCGTCTCCCATGCCGCGGCGGGCCGCGGCGGGCTTCTCGGGTGTGTCGCCGGCATCGTTTCCCTCGGCCGGGGGCACGGCCGGCCGCGTGGCAATCGGTTCGGAGAGCCCGCCTGGCCCGGGCGTTCGCGCATCGAAGGCATCTTCGAGCGCGTGGATCGTGTCGGCAGTCGCGGGCGTAAACAGCCACCGCGCGACCACGCGATCGCCCGAGGAGAGTTCGACCCGACCAACGGCGGACCGGAGTTGCACATCCAGCCGGGAGTCGGAATCAATTTCCCACTCACGCGGCCCGAGAGCGCCGGCTGGCGCCACGTCCGCGGAGGCCGGCTCGTCGGCGATCAGCCGCTTGTTCGTGAGCACGATCCAGCCATCTTTGAACCGCAGGTGGGCGTCGAGGTCGAATCGACCCATCGCCAGGACGGTCTCCCCGGGGGCCAACCGCACCAGACCGGCCCAGGGCAGGGAACCGCCCTCGGGGGTGGGGATCGAGCCAGCGGCAGGAGGGCCTGCGGTCATCGGGGAGAAGGGGCCGTGAGCCCGCCAGGGAATCTGGAAAAACCGAAGAAAACACGCGTTTTTGGTTCGACAAGGGCCGGTTGCAGCGGCTGCCCAGGGGCGACCCCCAGAAATTTGCGTGGCTTTCCGAACATGCCTAGATTACCGTCAAGCCGACGCCCGGGATTGGTCGATTCCGCCTGGGCGTCGATCCTGCCGGTTCGACCACCCACGTTTCGCCCGCCGCTGTCCGCTGCCGAACTGTAGAAATTTCCTGCCTGCCTGTCGCGACTGACCATATTCTGCCGCGCCCTCCGGTGACTTCTCTCGTGTTTCCCATGCCCGGGATGCGTTGTCGTGCTGAGAATAGGCACTCGACGATGAATCCGAGCGTCGAGGATGGTTTTCGGCACGGGAGATGCTTCGTTCAGAAACTGCTGGAAAAATATTCGCGATTGGTGCGCCGAAGCGTAAACTCTGCACATCGATCTGCGAAGCCTGCCCAGGGAAACCGAGGCTTGTTTTTTCAGCGAGGCGGTGGCAACCGGATTCGGTTCGGAAGCCATCGAGGTTTGAATCATGGTGCCGCGAGGAACGGGTATCGCAAGCGAACGCGCGTCCGTGTGGCGTGCGGCGTTACCATCCGGCCTCGCGGTGTAGGAATCCTTTCGTCACATGGCCACATCGGCCGGTCGGTTGGCGGGTTGTTCGGTTCGTTCGTCGTTCTTCAGCCTCACAGCGAAGCATCGCTTCGCCGAGAGCATCTCTCCAGCGGCCCCGGATTGCCAACCGCCACCCTGACGGGTTCTCACGTCGGGTTCGTACGGATGTCCGCCCCTGCGGACAGCATTGAGCGGGCGACGCGCCACCTCAGTGCCGTTGTGAACCGTGCGGCCTCCGTTCCAGCACAACCCGTCGGAATGTCCGGCGGCTGGACGAGGCGCACACGACCAGACCCGCGCACGCGTCTGCGCACGGTCTAGAGAAACGCATCCCTTCCATGGAGATTCTTTCGGTCAAGGTCCTCCGCGGCCCCAATCAGTGGGCGTCGTTTCCCTGCCTCGAAGCGTGGGTCGACCTCGGTCGGCTCGAGGAGTTTCCCTCCAACACGCTTCCCGGCTTCAATGAGCGGATCATGGCGTGGCTGCCCGCGATGATCGAGCACCGCTGCTCGATCGGAGAGCGGGGCGGCTTCTTCGAGCGGCTGCGGACCGGCACGTGGATGGGCCATGTGCTCGAGCACGTAACGCTTGAACTCCAGACCCTCTCCGGCACGCCGGTGGGTTACGGCCGCGCCCGTGAAACCAAGACCCGCGGCATCTACAAGGTGGTCATCGAATACAAGGAAGAGAAGTTCGCGATCGAGTGTCTGCATGCTGCCCACCGGCTGCTGACGGCGGCGATCGACGACGCGGCGTTCGACGTGGCTGCCGAGGTGAAGCGGCTGCGGGGCGTCCTGCTCGATGTGCAACTCGGCCCGAGCACCCGCTCGATCGTCGAGGCGGCCGCGGCCCGCGGCATTCCGTCGCAGCGGCTGACCGCCGGATCGCTGGTGCGGCTCGGTCAGGGTGCCAGGCAGCGGCGGATTCTGGCTGCCGAGACCGACCGGACCGGCGCGGTCGCCGAGACGATTGCTCAGGACAAGGAACTCACGCGGACGCTGCTGGCGGAATCAGGCATCCCGGTTCCCGAGGGGCGGCCGGTCACCGACGCGGCCGACGCCTGGGCGATGGCCGAGGAGATCGGCGGTCCGGTCGTCATCAAGCCGCGGTACGGCAACCAGGGACGGGGTGTCTCCGTGAACCTCGTCACCCGTGAGGAGGTCGAGCAGGCCTGGAATCTCGCCAGCGAGCAGGATTCGTCGGTCGTCGTCGAGCGGTTCGTGTCCGGAGCCGACTACCGGGTGCTGGTCGTCGGCAACCGGATGGTGGCCGCCGCCCGTCGGCATCCGCCGACGGTCGTCGGGGATGGCGCGGCGACGGTGCGGCAACTGGTCGACCGGGTCAACGAGGATCCGCGGCGGTGCGGCGATCATGCCACCTCGCTGAGCCCGATGGTGATCGACGAGGTGGCGACGGCCGTGCTTCGGGAGCAGGGGCTCACGGAGCAGGACGTGCCCTCGGCGGGCCGGTCGGTACTCCTGCGGCGGAATGCCAACCTGAGCACCGGGGGCTCGGCGGAAGACGTCACCGACGTCGTGCATCCCGATGTCGCGGCGCGGGCCATCGAGGCGGCGCGGATCATCGGCCTCGATGTCGCGGGCATCGACCTGGTGATGCAAGACATCACGCAGTCGCTCGAGGCGCAGCGGGGCGTCGTGATCGAGGTCAACGCGGCCCCCGGGCTGCGGATGCACCTCGAGCCAACGATGGGCATGCCGCGGAACGTCGGTGCCGCCATCGTCGACTCCCTGTTCAGCCCTGGCGACGACGGCCGGATTCCGACGGCTGCGGTCACTGGCACGAACGGCAAGACCACGGTCGTGCGGCTGATCTCCCATCTTGCCACCACCGGTGGCGCCACCGTGGGCAACACCTGCACGGAGGGGGTTTGGATCGGTGGCCGGCAGATCGATGCCGGCGACTGCAGCGGTCCGAAGAGCGCCCGCCGGGTGCTTGCCAACCCCGCGGTCACCACGGCGGTGTTCGAGGCAGCGCGGGGGGGCATCCTCCGGGAGGGCTGCGGCTTCGACTGCTGCGACGTCGCGGTCGTCACCAACATCTCCTCGGGAGATCACCTCGGCATCGCCGAGATCGACACGCCCGAAGAGATCGCCTGGGTGAAGGGGGCGATCGTCGCGGCGGTGCGGCCCAGCGGCGCCGCCGTGCTCAATGCCGCCGATCCCCTGGTCGTGGGCATGAAGAAGTGGTGCAAGGGGCAGGTGGTCTATTTCGCCCTCGACCCGACCAACGCCGTGCTCGTCGAGCATCTCGCGCAGGGGGGCCTCGCGGCCACCGTTCGGGAGGGTTGGATCGTGCTGTGTGACGGCCCGCGGGAAACCCGGCTCGCCCACCTCGATCGCGTGCCGCTGGTGCACCGCGGCCTGGTCGACTTCCAGGTAGACAACGTGCTGGCCAGCGCCGCGGCGGCCTGGCGGCTTGGCGTGCCGCTGGAACTCGTCCGGCTGGGCCTCGAAAGCTTCTCCAGCGGGTCGGGCGGATCGCCCGGCCGGTTCAACCTGCTCGATCTCGAGGGGGCCTCGGTCGTCGTCGATTACGGCCACAACGTGCCGTCGCTCGAGCGGATCTGTGCGTCGCTGGCGAAGTTTCCCCATCCCCGGCGGACGGCCGTCTACTCGGCAGCCGGCGATCGTCGCGACGAGGACCTCGTCGCCCAGGGCAGGCTGCTGGCGGCGACGTTCGATCGGGTGGTGATCTACGAAGATGCCTACATTCGTGGCCGCCAGCCGGGTGAGATCACGGCGTTGATCTCGCGGGGCATCCGCGAGGCAATGAAGGCCGACAGGCCGGTCGCGATCGAGGCCGGCGGTGACTGGGCGACTAGTTCCGCCCTCGTGCTCGACGCCGTGGGCAAGGGGGACCTCGTCTTGCTGCAGGCGGACACGATCGAGCAGACCATCGCCTGGCTATCGGAGCGGTACGGCAGCCGCCTCAAGGAGGCCGCTTTCGACCACTTCACGGGCATCGGCGATGTCGCCGCGGCCAATCCGCCGAAGCCGGCGGAGACAGGCGAAGCCAAGGTGGGCACGCTCACCGGCCACTGGCAGCCCCCCGCCTCCGCGCCGCCCGGCAGGCAGTGCTGACGCTCGGCACTGCCTCGTTCGCAGCGAGACGTCGACAGGCCGGCCGTCCTACTTCAGCCCAGCGCGGCGGTCGAGGGCGCCCTTCACGCCGAGCTGCTCGGGGTGCCGGGCGATCTTGTCGGTGAACACGCGGACGTCATCGACGATCGGCCGCAGTTCCCGCGTCAGGCGGTTGACGTTGCCGGCTGCCTGGGCGAGATCGTTGTAGACCTGCGGATCGCGGACCAGCTTGCCGAGCGTGCCCTGCGATTCATTGAGCGCCTTGGTGAACATCGACGCCTGCTGGAGGGTCTCGTCGAGGCGGCCGATCGTGACGTCGATCTGCGCTACCATCCCCTCGCCCCGCTCACCGAGCGGCTTGGTGAGCCCCTCGAGGTTGCGGAGGTTGCGGTCGGCGGTGTCGACGGTTTCGCCGATGCCCTGCACGGTGGTTCGCAGGTCGTTGATCACGTCGGGGAGTGAGTTGAGGGTCTGCTTCAGGTTCGCACGGGCTTGCGGATCGCCCATCACGTCGTTGATGTTGGCCATGGCCAGGTTGAAGGCGTCGAGCGCGGCATCGGTCTTCTGCACCATGCTCGAGAACTTGTCGTCTTCGCCGAGCAGAAGCCGGTCGAGGTTGTCGGTAAGTTTCTTGACCGATTCGCTCGCCTCGGCGAGCGATTGCATCGCGCCGCCAAGCTTGGGCTCGAGAGTGGCGAACACCTCAAAGGGATCACGGGAGACGGCGCCGACGAGGACCTCGTCTTTGCCCACCCGCTGCCGCGGCGGCCGGACCGTGCCGGGAACGAGCTGGATTTCGGCGTCGCCCAGCAGCGTGCTCGTAATCCGCGGTTGCTCGTCACGGTAGATCGGCACGTAGGAGTCGATCTTGGCCAGCACGCTCACGCCTCCGCGCTCGTCGAGTTGCACGTCGGAGACGCGGCCCACGAGGATGCCGTTCTTCCGAACCGGGGTGCCGTCGGCCACGCCCCGGGCGTCGGTGAAGCTCATCTTGAGCGGATAGGTGGCCTGCACGAGCGAGGGCAGGTCGCCGAACAGCACGATCAGGATCCCGGTGATGATGGCCGTCGCCAGCACCACCACGCCCACGCGGAACTGCATCACGCGGTCGCTCATTCCCCGGCCTCCGGATTGTCGGGCTCGTGGTCGTCGCTCGCCCCGCCGCCGCTCGCGGCCTCGGCGCGGGCCTGCTCTTCGCGGAGTTCCATCAGCCGGGCTCCGGCCCGTCCCTCGACAAACTGGCGGATTCGGGGATCCTGGCAGCGGTCGAGTTCTTCGGCTGTGCCGTCGAACACGACCTGCGGCTCGCCCACCCGCAGGCGGAAGAGCGGGTAGAGCATGATGACTCGATCGGCCACCTTGCGGGCGGTGTTCATGTCGTGCGTGACCACCACGCTGGTCACGTTCGGCCGGCCGCGGACCCGGAGGATCAGTTCGTTGATCACGGCACTCATGATCGGGTCGAGCCCAGTGGTGGGCTCGTCGTAGAGCACGAGCTGCGGATCGAGGGCCAGAGCCCGTGCCAGCCCAGCCCGCTTTCGCATGCCCCCGGAGAGCTGCACCGGCTTCTTGGGGAGCACGCTGCGGGGCAGCCCCACCTCGTCGACGAGCGACTCCACGATCGATCGCACCTCGGCGGCAGGGATGTGCGTGTGCTCGCGGAGTGGGAAGGCGACATTATCAAAGATGGAAAGGCTGTCGAACAGGGCGGCGCCTTGAAACACGAAGCCGTAGCGGGTGCGGAGGTGGGCCAGGGCCCGCTCGCCGAGGCCGGCGAGGGAGCGGCCCTCGAACTGCACGTCACCGCTGGTCGGCCGGATCAGGCCGATCATCGACTTGAGCAGCACCGTCTTTCCGCAGCCGCTTTCACCGAGCACGACGAGCGTCTCTCCCGGATTCAGGTCGATGGAGATGTCCTGGAGCACGTCCTGCGTTCCAAACCGCACGGAGAGCCGCTCGACCCGCAGGATCGGGCCGGCCGGCACGTCGGCGGAACGGGATGTGGCAGGGGCGGCGACGCGCATGGTGTCAGAGCAGCTTCCTGGGCCCTTCCGGGCGGAAGAAGTCGTGGACGTTGTTGAGCCAGATTCCCAGGAACAGGTCCAGGATCAGGATCAGCACGAAGGAATGAACGAAGGCATTGGTGGCCGCCCGCCCCACGCCCTCGGCGCCGGGCTGGCAGTGGAAGCCGTGGTGGCAGCTCACCAGGGCGATCGCCGCTCCGAAGAACAGGCTCTTGAAGATGCCCAGCAGGAAGTCGAACACGTCGACGTATTCCCGGGAGTTGGCCCAGTAGTGGTGGTAGTCGATCCCGAGCAGCACATGCGAGTAGAAGTAGCCGCCGAGCACGCCCATGAAGTCGGCCATCACGGTCAGCGAGGGAATCAGGACGAGGCAGCCGAGAAACCGGGGCACGACGAGATAATAGATGGGATTAGCGCCCATGCTCTCCAGGGCGTCGATCTGCTCCGTGACCCGCATCGTGCCGAGTTCTGCGGCCATGGCGCTGCCCACGCGGCCAGCCAGCATCGTGGCGGCGAGCACGGGGCCAAGTTCGCGGACGAGTGAGAGGTTGATCACGGAGCCGAGCCGCGTCTGGAGGCCGAGGGCCTTGAACTGGGAGTAGCTCTGCACGGCGAGCACCATGCCGATGAACAGGCCCGTCAACGCCACCACCGGCAGCGACATCACGCCGATCTGGTAAAAGTTGGGCAGGAGCACGTCCCGCCGCTGCCGGCGGGCGAACAGCCAGCCGACCGTCTGCAATGCGAAGAGCGTCACGTCGCCGACGCCTGCCACCCAGCCCATGGCGAACTGGCCGAGGTTCGCCACCTGGCCGGCGAACCAGCCGCTGATGCCGGCGGCGTGGCGTGGCGCAGTTGTCGAAGGCGTGGCGTGCATGGCAGTCCCGGGGCGCGGGCGGATGGAAACCCCTGCGGGTTGTATCGGCCGTGCCGGTCAGGAAGCATGAGAGGCGGTGGGGCTGACGCCGCCGAATCCAGAACCCCGGAAAGCTGGGCAAGCCGGGGTAGGTGGGTGCCAGCTGGCCCGAGAGCCCCGCCGTGTGCCGACACCGGCTTCATCCGCTTGAGAGCGCATTGGACTTCCGTGGTTCACCAGCTTGGCGGCGGCAAAAGTCGCGTCGCCCGGGCGAGGATACGCCCAAGGCTCCGCGAGCGTTCGCCGACCCCCTTCGCGTACCCGCCCTCGCTCACGGAGACGACGCTAGGCATAACGTGAATGCGGTCGAAGAGCCCCATCTTGGCAGGGCGTACCTCGAAAACCAGCGCGATTGAACGCCCCCCGTCAGCTGGTTCCGCCCTCGGCGGGGACGACGGCCACCGGCTCGGCCGTCGTGATTCCCTTGAACACGAGCTGCTTCTTGCCGGCGACCTCGATGCAGTCGACCTGGATCGTGTCTTTACCCTCGAACTCGCCCTTGAGGAGCTCCTCGCTGACCGGATCCTCGATGAAGTTCTCGAGGGCCCGCCGCAGCGGCCGGGCGCCGAAGTCGGTGTCGGAGCCCTTCTTGATGAGGAACTTCTTCGACTCGTCGGAGAGTTCGAGCTTGAGCCCGCGCTCGGTGAGCCGCTCGCGGACCTTGGCCAACTCGATGTCGATCACCTGCTTGAGATCGTCGACCGTGAGGTGATGGAACACGATCACATCGTCGAGGCGGTTGAGAAACTCCGGCCGGAAGACCTTCTCGATCCGCTCGTTGACGCGGCCCTTCATGCCCTCGTAGCTGGCATCGTCGTCGGGCTTCTGGAAGCCGAAGGCGGCCTCATTCTTGATCGCCTCGGCCCCCGCGTTGGTGGTCATGATGATGATGGTATTGCGGAAGTCGACGTTGCGGCCGAACGAGTCGGTGAGCCGACCTTCCTCCATCACCTGCAGGAGCATGTTGAACACGTCGGGGTGAGCCTTCTCGATCTCGTCGAGCAGGACCACGGCGTAGGGCCGCCGGCGGATCTTCTCGGTGAGTTGCCCACCCTCCTCGAAGCCCACGTAGCCCGGCGGCGCGCCGATCAGGCGGCTGACGTTGTGCTTCTCCATGTACTCGCTCATGTCGACCTGGATGATCGCGTCGGCATCGCCGAACATGAACTGGGCGAGCGCCTTGGCGAGCAGCGTCTTGCCCACGCCCGTGGGCCCGGCAAACACGAACGAGCCGATCGGACGCTTCGGATCCTTGAGCCCGGAACGACTGCGGCGGACCGCCTTCGACACGCTCTTGATCGCAGGCTCCTGGCCGATGACCCTCTTGTGGAGTTCGCCCTCCATGCCCATCAGCCGGGCCTGATCCTCGGTCGACATGCGGGTCAGGGGAATGCCCGTCATCTTGGAGACGACCTCGGCCACGACCTCCTCGTCGACGACGCCGTCGGCCTCGCGGCTCTTGTCCCGCCAGTCGCGGGTCATCGACTGCTTCTTCTTCTTGAGTTTGTCGGCCTGGTCCCGGAGGGCCGCCGCCTTCTCAAAATCTTGGTTGGCGACCGCCTCCTCCTTCTCCTTGTTGAGACGCTCGACCTCCTCGTCGATTTCCTTGAGATCTGGCGGCTTCGTCATCGCCTTGAGCCGCACGCGGGCGCCCGCTTCATCGATCACGTCGATCGCCTTGTCGGGCAGGCAGCGGCCGGTGATGTAACGGCTCGAAAGCTCGACGGCAGCCGCGAGCGCGGCGTCGGAGATGCTCACGCGGTGGTGGCTCTCGTAGCGGTCGCGAAGGCCCTTGAGGATCTCGACCGCCTCGTCCTTCGTGGCCGGCTCCACCATGATGATCTGGAACCGGCGATCGAGGGCCGAATCCTTCTCGATGTACTTCCGGTACTCGTCGAGCGTGGTGGCCCCGATGCACTGAATCTCACCGCGAGCGAGGGCCGGCTTGAGCACGTTGGAGGCGTCGATCGCCCCTTCGGCACCGCCGGCGCCGACGAGCGTGTGGAGTTCGTCGATGAACAAAATCGTGTTTTTGGCGCGACGGACCTCGTTCATCACCGCCTTGATCCGCTCCTCGAACTGGCCGCGGTACTTGGTGCCTGCGACCATCATGGCCAGGTCGAGGACGACGATCCGGCGGTCGGCGAGCAGCTCGGGCACGTTGCCGTCGATGACCCGCTGCGCGAAGCCTTCCACGATCGCCGTCTTGCCCACACCAGCCTCGCCGAGGAGGACGGGGTTGTTCTTGGTGCGGCGGCAGAGGATCTGGATCGCCCGCTCGATCTCCTCCTCGCGTCCGATCACCGGGTCGAGTTTGCCCTGCCGGGCGA
>Ga0164295_10003944_pt1 | contig 11821 bp, 5 predicted proteins | sample GEODES006metaG_FD_111798 | JGI IMG/M metagenome (GOLD analysis project Ga0164295, IMG submission 111798) | Oligotrophic lake water microbial communities from Sparkling Lake, Wisconsin, USA - GEODES006 metaG | ecosystem: Environmental > Aquatic > Freshwater > Lake | place: USA: Sparkling Lake...
GACCACGCGCACCGACCGGCCGCGCGGCCGCGGGGGCCGCGGGGGCCGCGGGGGCCGCGGGGGCCGCGGGGCGCGTGGCCAAGGGCGTGGCGACGTGCGGGCACAGCGTTTTGCCCAACGGGAGCCGATGCGCGGCCGGACACCACCGGGCACACGGGAGTATTTTTGAGCGGGGAGACTTGAGGCCGGCGCGGCCGCGACGATCGAGTGAAGGAGAGCTGGCGAACGCGAACGCAATCATAGATATGATATCGTCGTGGGATCGACAGATCGAGACGAGCACGACCTCGACGGGCCGTAAGGTAGCTGAGGACAGGAGCTGTACTCTCCGCGTGTTGTCTGTAGTTGATGTGGGAATTCATGAGGGACTGCCAAGGAGCTTCCGTTTTGGAGCGAGTTTTCGGAGACGAACTACAACATAGACTCGAAAAAGAAGGATACGTGAGACTAACACCTCGGCTTCGTCTCGGCTATTTTCCAATGAACCTTCACGATATGAGCAGCCATTCCATTTTTGAACAGTCTTTTTTGTGGTTCCAGACCCTTCGCCGTCCAGGCTGCAGACCGCCCGTGGCGGTCCTGCAGCCTGTTGCAGGACGCGCTGAGTGGAGCTGCATGTACGTCAGCAAGGCGTGTTCGCATCCCCGTTGGCCCTACCCCGCATCCTTCCCCCCACGGTTGCCATATCATCTCGCACATTGTTGGACCTCACGTCAGCCCACTGCACCGCGGCAGGTTCGGTTCATGTTTTGGTCACAGCAAGGTGCTCCCCGCTGGAGACGTGGCCACAACGTTCTACAAATATGATAAGAAGAAACTGCTCGGCGCGGGCGCCTACGCCAAGGTCTTCAAGGCTACCCTGCAGGCGCCTCGCAAGCACGGTACCGCTGAAGATTTCGCCAAGGTTCGAAATGAGGATGGCACCTTCAGGTACGAGGAGCTGTACAAGAGCGCAGTCATGAGACAGGGCGTGGAATATGCGCTCAAGGTCATCGATACGAGCAAGTGTGCCGACATGGACGACATCACGCGCGAAGTCTCGATCTTGCATATGTTGACCCATCCCAATATCATGAGGCTCTACGAAGTCTTCTACGAGGTCAAGACGGTGGTTCTCGTGACGGAGCTCGTGGCGGGCGGCGAGCTCTTCGACCGCATCATCGAGAAGGGGAACTATTCGGAGAAGGATGCCGCCAAAGTCATGTCCCAGCTCTGCAACGCGCTCAGCTACATGCACGAAAAGAATATCGTGCATCTGGACTTGAAGCCCGAGAATCTGCTGTACGCGGCGCCCATGCCTGATGAGACGCTCAAGGTGGCCGACTTTGGGCTAGCGCGCACGATTGTCAAGGGAAAGGAGATGAAGAGCGTATGTGGCACGCCCGGGTACGTCGCACCCGAGATTATTTCGAACAAGGGCTGCAATTCCACGGCGGTCGACATGTGGTCCGTCGGAGTGATCTTGTATATCTTGCTGTGCGGCTTCCCGCCGTTCGCCGAGTCGGAGCTGACTGCGCTCTTCGATTCGATCCGCAAGGCGCGCTACGACTTCCCCTCGCCTTGGTGGGACTCCATTTCTCCACAGGCCAAGAGCCTCGTCAAGAAGCTCTTGGTACTCGATGTGACGAAGCGGCTGTCGGCGAAGCAGGTGCTCGAGAACGCGTGGGTACAATCCGAAGCGCCCTCGACGGCCATACCCGGCGCGCAGGCGGCGCTCAAAAAGTACCGGGCCAACCAGCGTCTGCGCAAGGCCGCGAACGCCATCATCGCGACCAAGCGCATCGAGCGCGCCCTCGCGCAGTTCCGCTCCATGCCGCTCGACCAGGGCGTGCTGCCTCAAAGCATGCCCGAGTGAGCGAGTGCTCGCCAGTGCTGCATTCAATCATAAAATGTCAACTGCTCAGCGTTATGATTGATGAGATCTGAATGTCTACAACCCCTGTGCTCAGTGACTGTGCACCGTGCAGTGTGGAGTGAGTGATATTGAGTGAGCGCGAGAGTGTTCGAAGCGCGAGTACAGAGAATGATCCAGCGTTGTCCGTTCACAGTTGAGTGACTGAACATGAGTGTACAAAAATCAAAGATACAAACATTAATGCGACATGTGTAGAGGACATTCATGATTGTTTCAATGAGGACGCGGACATTCATTTCGATTGCAAGTTCTAATAAAACATGAAATAATACCTTTTTCCGCGCTATTGTACGGTACTACTGGCTAGTTTGAAGATCAAGATCCGAGATCGGAACCGTTCTTCTCGTGATCCCTTCGCTGCCATATTCACAGCCAATGTTTCAGTCCTCTTTCACACTCGATCGAGACGTGCGCAAGGGTGCGCTATAGCGATGCACCTCCTTCGACGGGCGAGCTTCGGCTGCTCGTCTGCTCGTGGGTCTTCCAAACTTCACACGGCTGACCCACCGGCTGCTGCAGCGACACCACGGCAAGCTGCCGCAGCGGCAGCCTCAGCCACCCGTGGCACGCTCGGGCTTGCAGAGGCGTCGGCTCCTCCTAGCGAGCTCCCAGCCAACATTCCGCCGCCTCCCTTCAAGGACATTGATGACACAATCAACCTCGAGTCGGCGCTCACCGTACCCGTCCTCATGGGTCGCGAGAAGTCAATCGGCGTAGGCCTCAACAGCGACAACATCGTCACCTCAGTCATGGAGGGCTCCGCTGGCGCAAGAGCTGGTCTGCGGCTGGGCGACATTGTGCTCGGCTGGCAAGGCCATCCACTTGAAGGTCGGCGCTTGCAGGACGTGCTGCGACCCGCGCATGTGCATATTCTCTCCATTGCCCGGGTGGGGGCACTGTACGCTGCTCAATCACGTGACTCGAGCGGCAGAGCCGCCGCGGCCCCGTCATGTGTTGATGAGGATGAGGAGACTCCCCTCAACGAGGCCGCTCGGCCGGCCGCGCCGCCGCTATCCAGGCGAGATACGGCGAGATACGGCGAGATACGACGAGATACGGCGGCGGCGGCGGCGGCGGCGGCGGCGGTGGCGACGAGGGGTGATGCCTTGATGCCGCCGAAACGGGAGGCATGTGGCAGCCAGCACGCCAAGGGCCGCAGCGCGGACGTGAGTGCGAGCGTGAGCGCCGCTGTCAGGCGTCCCAACATCGAGGCAGAGGCGGCGCACCGGAGTGTGGCAGCATTCGAGCAGGCGAGGATTGCGAAGCGCTCGGATGCGTGGGCGGGCGAGTCGCAGGAGGAGGAGGTAATGGGCGTGTGGGCAGGGGCATACAATGGTGATCTCGCCGTATCTCGCAAGGAGGAGGCGAGCGAGCGCGAGGAGGAAGAGGAGGAGGGCGAGGAGGAGGGCGAGGAGGAAGAGGAGGAGGGCGAGGAGAAGGAGGGCGAGGAGGCAGTGGACGAGGAGAGCGCCGCTATCGCCATGTTTGACGCGGCAGCCGCTGTGTTTGGCGTGGCAGCTAACGGCTTGGGGGCGCCGTCACGGGCGCCTCGTGCGGGCGTCGGCGGCGACGCCACTGAGGGGAGGCTTGCCAAGATGGACCCGGAGGAGCGGGCGGCGGTGGATGCCGAGAGGGCTCGACAGAAGGAGTTGATGCGACGCTTGGAGATGCAGAAAGTGGCGCTGTTCGAGGCACAGAGAGAGGTGGAAGCGACAGCGAAGGCGGGGATCTTGCCACACTACGGCAAGATCGCGGCCGCGAACGACGAGCGTCGACAGCGCGCCGCTCGTAGCGGCGGGAGCCACTTTGGCCACTCCTCTGCCGCGTATGCAAAGGAGCGTGCAGCTCAGGCGGAGCGAATACGGCAACAGGAGGAGGAGCGCGCGAAGGCGAAGGAAGAATTCGAACGCTTTGATCGACGGCAGTACGAGGCACCCCCAGTGGAGCCCCCAGTAAAGCAGCACGCGCGACGGAGAGATGTCCACGCGGACGGCGGCGGCGTACCAGCCCATGACCACGGCCTCGGCCAAGGCCACGGTCACGGCCGCGGCAATACCGACACATCGGCAAAGGGTTACGGCGCCGCGAGCGCTCATGGTGGCGCATACGCAGGGCTAACTGGCTATGGTGGCGGCCTTGAGCCTGATCCGGAGGACAAGATCGACGTGCCATCTTGGATGATGGCCGCGGAGGAGGAGGAGGAGGACGATGAGGACGAGCAGGGCGAGCAAGGGTCAGCGCAGGCTCAGGAGCACGCACGGGCCCTGGCAATGGCCCGGCAGTGGGCGACCACTCGAGAGATCGTCGCCAAGCATACCGCCCCGCTGCCTGGACGCGTTGCAGACGGGGCGAGCGGCGGCGGCGGCGGCGGCGGCGGCGGAAGGCGCAAAGGACGCGATGGAGAGGTGGCGGCACCGACAAGGCCATCCGCCTCTGCAGCCGCCGGCGCCGGTGGCTCGTATCTTGCAGAAGAGGACGAAGCGGTGCGGCGCGAGCGGCTTCAGCGCGCTCAGCGACACATGGCGGAGCGCCAGCAGAGGGCGGCGCCGGGGGCTCACGCGCCAGCCATGTGCCCTCGCGAGCTGGAGGACGCGTCACGTATGGCTTCGCTGCCGTTGCCGATTGCCGAGCGGCCACCTCTTGAGCTCGGGCGCGTTGCGGCCTCAGGTTATCCTCCCACCATCCCCTCCGTCTCCCATGGCGGCGTGAATGGCGCGCCTTCGACTCCGCTTCACATCCGCTCCATTCACGCGGCGAATGCGGCTGCGGCCATCAGTGCAGCTGCCTCTTCTGCAGCTGCCTCTTCTGCAGCTGCAGTCGCCCACGAAAAGCCGGGCGCCGCCGCTGCCGCAGATGGGCCTCCCACACTCACACGCGCCATGTCCCTTTCGGAAGTGGCCTCTCTCGAGCGCGACGTGACCGCCGCCAAGACCGAGTACGAGCGCCTGTACCGCACACTGCAGCGCTCGGTCGGGCGTGCTCTCACCGAGGCAGAGGCACGGGAGCACGCGGGGCTCGTCGGGTTGTGGACACGCTATCAGAGGGATGCGAAGTCTCTGCGGCACGTGCAACGGGTGATGGCGGACATGTCGATGCCTGGTGTCACGCCACCTTCCCCTTCGAATGTCGCGGCTATCGAGCCGTATCTACCAGCCGCGGCCTCCTTTCGTGCTTATGCTGATGTGGGCACGCATACGGACACTTCCGCGGTGGCGCGGAACGTCTTTAGTGGCGTCGGCGCGTCACCACCGAAGCGAACGCCGCAGGCAGGACGCGTCACAGATGGAGGGAGTGGCGGCGGCGGAGGCGGCGGGAGGTGGCGTGCTGAGCGTGAGGGAGAGATGGCACCAAAGCCCTCTGCATCAGCCGCCGGCGGCGGTAGTGGTTCGCAGCTTACCGGCGGTGTTGCGCGAGGGCGCCACGCTGGCAGCCTGTCCTATGGTGACCAGCACAGTGGTCGAGGCGGCGGCCGAGACGAGGGTGGTGTCTCGTATGATGCGGAGGAGGAGGAGGAGGCAGTACGGCGCGAGCAGCTCCATGGCGCTCAGCGTCGCATGGTTGAGCGCCAGCAACGGGCGACGCAGCTAAACGGCAGTGCACAGGTAGCAGAAGCACGGCCGCAGGCAACAGAAGAACGGCCACAACGCCGCAGTGCCAGAATTGGTGGTGGCGCTGATGGTGGGGCGGCGGCGGCGGTGAGGGCGCCTTCAAACGCACCGCGGGCCGAGGAGCTCGAGGCGTACCGCATGCGAATGGGCGCGGTCTCGTCCGCTGAGCGTGCGATGGCAGTGGAGAGTGCTTCCTCTGAGCGTGCGATGGCAGTGGAGAATGTTGACGTGGTCAGCGGCGGGGCGGAGCCTACGAATTCGACAAGTGCCAAGCATACGGCCGGTGCCAGGCCGTTGATCCCGACCCTGCCATTAGTGTCGGCCTCCCACGCCGCGGCCGCCGCGCGCGCCAACCCGAGGACACAGGTGATGGTGCACGGAGGCATGCAGTATGATGCGGCAGCTCTACGGCAGGGTGCCCAAGGCAACGCGAGTGCACCGGGCGTGGACGACGCTGAGCAGCACGGCGCGAGCGCTCGGGACGCCGCTGCGCTCAACCTGACGCAGGGCGGCCGAGGCTACGGGAGCGGTGGCTCCGTTGCGGACTTTTCGCGCGAGGCGCGCGAAGCGCGTGAAGCGAGCCCAAGGCGCAGGGCCGCTGCCGCGGCGGGTCGGGAGCCCGGTTTGCTCTCCCGGCTCGGCCACTCCATTGACTCGGGTCTGGAGGGCATTTCGTCACAGCTCTCGGAGACGCCACGGGTGCTGCAGAGCAAGCTCAGCCAGGCCGCCGCCTCCCTCACTGAGGCTCTGCCCGCGCCCCTCACGTCCATCTGGCAGATGCTGCCGCCCAACCCGCTCGCGACGGCGCCACCTGCTGCCGACGCGCCCAGCGCGGGCGCGACTGAATTGAGCGGCCGTGCCGGTGCTCGAGCTGCGCGGCTAGCGCGCAACGGTGCGCCACTCGATCGGTTTGGTCAAGGGGCTGGGAGGTTTCATCCCGCTCCGGCGGCCGCTGCTGCTGCAGCTGCTGGCGCCACGACGAGGCCGATGAGAAGGTGGACGACGTCGACCACTTCTGGTGGCGATGACGACCGTCCCATGTCTATCACGCTGGCCGACATTCCCGATCGCTACGACTCGAAGGAGCACCAGTTCCACTTTTGCTGAAGGAGTACTCGAAGGGTTCCCTAAACCTGATGTGTGACGACCCGGGACGCCGGGTGAACTTTTGTGATTTGTGCGCGACGTACTCGGTACGACTGGAGGTCTGGACGACGCGAGCCGTCAGTACAGACTGTGTACTTAGTACTGTGACACCAGTTACTGTGCGCGTGTGCGGTGACCGGTGTGGTGCGGTGTTAAGTGCGGTGTTAAACTAACGTTAACGTACGGTAATCGATTTCAGTTTTCACCGCGCTCTCTAATAATTCCCGGTCTCGCACATGTACTTCTTTCCAATATTACGTGCAACGATAAATCCCGTGATCACAGTATCACGATCACTGGTGCTACGAAACCCTTAAGGCGGAGTCTCGTTGGATGCGGAGTCGAGCGGATTTTGATAAAATCATCAAGAGACAAGACGGTGCGTGCGGCTGCGGATTACAAGAGTAGTCAAGTAGGGGGTTATAAAGACGATTTGAGGAAAAAAACACTCCTTCACAAAAAACATAAAAATGGCCGGTTCCTGTGAAAAGGAAAGGGTCTATCAGAGGTCTTGGCTTTCGGGTCAAGGGAGATCAACTCGGCGAGAGGGGTACAGAAAGGAGACCACAGACGCTCTCGCGCCTCTCGCGCGCCGCCCGTGCTCAGGCCACTGATCCGCACCCGCAGGGCTCGTTGGGACCATGGACAACAGTCGCCACGGCGGCGATACGAGTCGCCACGGCGGTCGCGCGGGATTCGGTGTCAGGACCCTGTCGCACAACCAAATCCTGGACCAAGAGCACCTCTTGGAGATTCTGGCGCCAAACTACATAGCCTCGACCACTACGAGTGACCGCGCCGCACATTTGCAGGTCTACAACCGTCTGATGGCCACCTCTTCAATATTTGAGATGTCGACCTCGGCGATGCCCGACACGGAGCACGTGACGCTGCACCTAGCCTTCCGAGACCGGCCTGGAAGCCTCTCGGCCATAGCTGCCTGTCTTGGGGAACATGGTATCAACATCGTCCACGTGTCCGCCTTCTGTACCACCACGTCAATTGCAATCGACACGGTTGAGGTCAATACTTTCACCCCTGCGGCTGCTGAGTCCATCAAGTCGCGCATCCAAGAGCTGAATGCGAAAGCGGCGCCGGAGCCTGCAACTGGGGGCGCCAAACGAGATGAACAAGGTTTGAAGGACTCCGACTCCACTTCAGTGGCCGATAACGAGAAGCTGGGCTCGGTCTCACCCGCGAAGGCTTGGTTAGCGGGCGAGAACGAGCTCGTGTCGGTGTTGCCCCTCGACTACGTCAACGCAACCACGCCCGAGGAGCGCGCGAGCCATCAGGAGATGTACGCCCTCCTCAAATCTGGCACGGCGGGTAACGTGGTCTTGCGCTGGGCCACGGCCAGCTCGAATCTGGTGCTGCTGCACATCATTTTCGTTGATTGCCTTGGCTCGCTGTCGACGATCACATCCGTCCTGAACGACCGTGGCATCAACGTGAAGCGTGTCGTCGCCTTCTCGACGGATCGCGGCGTGGCCGTCGACACGTTCCACCTTTCCGTCCTTGATCAGGCGACGGCGGACATCGTTGAGGCCAGCTTGGCCGCTCAGATCGCGCACGAGCAGCACATCGAGATTGCCGTCGAGGCGGGGAGCAGCATGTTCTCGCTCTCGCACAACGCCGTCTCGTTCACCATCCACCACCATCATGGTTGGGGCCTCCTCGGAGGTCACTACAAGGAGACCCTCACCATCGGCGACAATTGGATTGGCTACGGACGCCAAAAGGTCGAGGCAGCGGGCGTGCTGGGTGTGCACCACGACAAGTCGGATCCGTGCACGCTGCAGCTCAACTTGCTCCACCAGAAGCGCCCGCTGACGATCAGCTTCCCGGGCGGCGTCGAGCAGTGCAAGCGCGCCTACTTCTTACTGTCCCGCGTGCACAAAAGGGCGGCCTTCAGCGGAGATTCATCTTTCGTCGGCGACAAAGACGCGCAGTCCGCGAAGATCGACGGCTTCGATTCGGGCGGCGGTGGCTCGGGCGGCAGCGAGGACGCGCCGACGCGTAGGCGCGAAGGCTGCCATTGCACGTCCCAGAAGCTCTTCGACTGCCTAGCTGCTTTCATAATCAGCGTCGCTGGCGTGTACGCGCTCCACAAAGATGTTCTCACAGATTACCAGCCGGCGGCGTGCACGGTCCTCGGGATCGCCCCAGTGACCCATTTGAGGTTTGCGTCGGGGTGCAAGCAACTCTCCAACTGCGCCTTTTACACGGCGACGCCTGGCTGGGACGTGCAGGTCCGTCTCATCTCTCCGTTCCCACACCCCCACCCCCACGGAGGTGAGGGTGGAGGTGAGCGAGGTGGTGAGGGTGGCGTCGGCTATGGTGGCGGCGGCGATGGTGGGTCCGACCTCGCTTCATATGATGTCGACTCTGACGACGACTCCTATTTGGATCCTACGGTCGGCTCAAAGTACTGGAGTGCGCTCGCGGTTCCGTCTTTCGGGGACGACTCCAACGCCGAGCGCGCGAGTGTCAAGCAAGGGTCGTGCTCGGGTGAGACGTTTCAGAGCGCCAACCATACGACCGAAATGTGCCGAGCGCGCTATCGGGTGTGGGCGCCCGATCTCCATGATGGCTTCACCTACTCGTGCTTCACGGCTGGCGTCGGCGCACCTATAGTCTACTTCGTTGAGCCCACGTCGACCAAATCATTCTTCGCCTCCATGCTCACGATCTTAATCATCCTCGGCGCCGTCTTCGGCGCATGCATCTGCCTGTGTGCGCCCCAACGCTCGCAGGACTCGGCTCATGAACTGCCCTCCGAGGGCAACGGGAGCTTCAAAAGAAAGCATCCGAGGAGCTCGGGCGACACTTATGAGGAGGGCTACCACGAGGAGAACGGGATCTATAGGCGCGAGGAGTACGGAGATTCGAGCTCCTCGCGCCCTTACGCCTATCTGCCACAGTTACCGACTCTCAAGCGACAAGCCTCCGACGAGGCGTTTCTTGGCGCAGCTCGTGCCGCCGGAGGCCCCACGCACACTTACGAGGAGGGCTACGACGAGGAGAACGGGATCTATAGGCGCGAGGGGTACGGAGATTCGAGCTCCTCGCGCCCTTACGCCTATCTGCCACAATTACCGACTCTCAAGCGACAAGCCTCCGACGTGGCGTTTCTTGGCGCAGCTCGTGCCGCCGGAGGCCCCACGCGGCCGCAGGAGAGCGCTCGTCTGCACAAGTCCCGGAGTACTCCCCGTTTCTTCTCACTGAGCAACCTCTTGTCAGGCGGCCAGTCAGCTGCCCCGGCCCAAGCTACACCATTGGTGTAGCCACGCAAAACGATAGTGTGGGCTCTGGGATGGTGAAGGATGGTGACAAGGACCATGGTGAGCGGGTCGTGTGCACGACTCATGATGTACCATGAGGCATGAGCATGAAACTTGCATGTTTGTACTCCGAAGAATTAGAGTATATTTGTGCATGCTTTTTCACTGTAATAACACTGTAATTCTAATCGAGTGAGCACACGTACAAGTTAAGATTGTTTCGAGGGCGGGGCCGCCCCTACCGTATAAGCCCCTATGCGCCCTGGGCTCGAGAGAGATTATCGATCGCGGATTGTGACTCCTGGTTCGGACTGAACACTGAAGCGCGGAAGTCAAGGACCAAGAGTCGAACGCACAAAAAACTTGGAAACTGTGGAATGGCGAAGGCGCCTCGCGTGAAGAGCGTCCGCCAAACGCCGACGGGAAAATGGGCTGCCGCCGACACCGTCCAGCCGGTACATAGTAGACGCTCATGTCGATGGCCTACCTCGGGAATACCGCCCGCAACCTCTCGTCGCTTCGTGTGCTCACGTTCAACGCGTTCGCTGGTCCGCCGACGCCAACCAAGGTCGATCGGGGCCTGGAAGGATCCAAGCGCCTCTCACTCCAAGTAGATAAGATTCGAGAGCTTGCACCAGATGTCGTCTGCCTGCAGGAGGTGCAGAGTGACGGCGTCCGCAAGCACTTCGAAGCGAACATGCCTGAGTACGCAGCCACTTACGTGCTGAACGACGAGCTCCGGTGTCGTATCGGCAAGCTCATGCGCAAGGCTCTTGATTCTGCTGGAGCAGGCCCTCAGACGACCATTTCGGGCTTCCTCTTGGGTCCGGTCCAAGCTGGGCTCATGATCCTGCATCGGCGTGATACGCTCGTGGCCGATGGCCCTGCATCTGCAATCACCTTTGATGACCAATCTGGCGACCTTTTGAATGCCTTCCGACCACGGGGCGTCCTCTGCGCCCATCTGCGTCTGCGCGCCGACAACTCGCGCATCGTCGTCGCAAACACTCATGCCAACTCCGAATCGGCCTCACAACTGGGCGGCATGATCTTTGGAGCGTATTCCACGCTGCCATCAGTGCCACTGTCGTCCACTCCGCGCCGCAACCAGCTCAACCAGCTCTTTGTTCATGCGTCGCGCCTCTCGCTCCATTCGCGCGTCGTCGTCTGTGGCGATCTCAACTCGGCTCCCGAGCTCGGCGAAATCCCAGCAAATGAGCACCGCTTTATCGATGCGACCGCCGCAACGGCAGCGAACCGGCAGCGACAGCACGGAGGCACGCCCTGGCTTCACTCGTGGGACGGAACACGCAACCCTTTAGTGGCGGCGGGTTGGCTGTCCGAGGGTCACGACGCTCGCACCCAGTTGGACTACATCTTCGCCGCTCAGGATTCGGGCCTAGAGCCCGAGGAGGTATCGTTGGCGCTGGACGACGGGCCCATTCCACTTTCGGACCACTTTGGGGTCCTCGCACGCTTTGGCGTGCATCAGTTTCGACCACAGCAGAGTGATCATGTCGCCACCAAGTCCCGGCGCCGCCAAATGCCGAAGTTGCCGCCACACACTGTTCTGCCTGGAGGTGAGGAAAGTGTTGTGTGGGGCATCTGATTGTGATGCGTCGTTGATTGAAGCACAAGCAGCACAAGCAGCTAAGAGCTATTAACCCTTGGCTATTAATCGTCGTGACATAACTATTAGAGGTTTAGACAAACTCTCAAAATAAATTACACGGCTCACGTGGCCTCACGGCTCACGGGTTAGGGGTTAACATGCATATGCCTGGGACCACGTGCGTGCGGTGTAATATAACTTGAGCCCTGGCTGTCGAGCTGTCGAGCTGTCGAGGCTCCGTCGAGGCGCTGTCGAGCCC
>Ga0164295_10003945_pt1 | contig 11821 bp, 12 predicted proteins | sample GEODES006metaG_FD_111798 | JGI IMG/M metagenome (GOLD analysis project Ga0164295, IMG submission 111798) | Oligotrophic lake water microbial communities from Sparkling Lake, Wisconsin, USA - GEODES006 metaG | ecosystem: Environmental > Aquatic > Freshwater > Lake | place: USA: Sparkling Lake...
CTCGTCATGCCGTTGCAAAACGGCACCCAGAAAGAAGGTAACAAGAGGCTTTAGCTCTCAGAAATAGGAAGCTGGGTCCCGACTTTCGTAGGGATGACGGCAGGGGTCGGGATGACGGAACTAAAAATAATAACAATGAGAAGAGTTAGGGATAGCTAATTCTGCGGTTACCTAAAACGCTCGTCATGCCGTTGCAAAACGGCACCCAGAAAGAAGGTAATAAGAGGCTTTAGCTCTCAGAAATAGGAAGCTGGGTCCCGCTTTCGTCGGAATGACGGAACTAAAAATAATAACAATTTTATTATTTAGTTTTTGAAATGGTGAAAAAGTTTTTTATTATTTGGTGCCCAAATTCTGATAATATCGACTCTGGATGAAATTGAACTCCAAATATTTTATGTTTCTTATGTTCGATTGCCATTATTGTTCCATCTTCAGTTGTTGCTGTAATTTCAATTTCTGTAGGGCAGGTTGATTTTTCAATAATTAATGAGTGATAACGAGTTGCCTCGAAGGGAGACGGTATATCTTTAAATAAACCTTTTTGATTATGGTTAATTTTGCTCACTTTTCCATGCATAGGATGGGTTTTGATGATTTTACCACCAAATGCTTGTCCTATCGCTTGATGTCCAAGACAAACCCCTAAAATAGGTATTACATCTTTAAAATTCCTAATAACATCAAGGCATATTCCAGCTTCGTTTGGAGTGCAAGGGCCTGGAGATAGAATTATTGATTCCGGATTAATTTCTGATATTTCGGCAATTGATATTTTGTCATTTCTTTTAACTAACACCTCTTGATTACTAACTTCTAAAGCATAGTGATAAAGATTAAAAGTAAAGCTGTCGTAATTATCGATTAGTAAAATCATTCGATGGTTTAATTGTCTGATATTTGGGTATTATACAGAATTAGCACCAGAAATAATGTCGATTAGTTCCTTCGTGATATTTGCTTGACGGGTACGATTATAAACTAATGTAAGATTTTTTATCATTTTTCCAGCATTGTTTGTTGCGGATTCCATAGCAGACATTCTTGCTCCTTGTTCGGAAGCAAAGTTTTCTAACATTCTGCTGTAAATTTGAATAGCGATATTTTTTGGCAATAATTCATTTAAAATTACTTCTTGATTAGGTTCATAAGATATTGGGGAAAAATCTTCTTCTTTATCTTCAGCTTTTTTGTTTAGATCTATTTCTAGTGGTATCAACTGTTGATACTTTTGCTCTTGATTGATTGCAGACTTAAATTCGCTGTAAATAATTTCGCAAACATCAAACTGACCTTCTGCAAACATTTGAATTACTTCATTTGCAATTTCTTGAGCTTGATTAAATTGCACCGCACTACGAAATGCACCGTTTATTGTTTTTATTATATGTTCTTTATGGGTTGTCTTTAGTAACTCATAAGCTTTTTTACCAACAAATAAAACTTTGATATCTTTATTTTCTGATTTTAATTTGGAAATACGAGATTTTACCAATTTGGCAGTAGAACCATTGAGACCGCCACACAAACCCCTATCCGATGATAAAACTATTAACAAATGAGTTTTTGACTCTTTATTGCCTGTTAGTAATGGAAATTCTGATTCCGAACCTTCTAAAATAATATTACCAGCAATATCATTTAGCATTTCGCTAATCTTATTAATGTAAGGACGAGAAGATTCAACGGCAGTTCTTGCTTTTCTAAGACGAGACGCCGCAACCATTTTCATGGCTTTTGTCATCTTTTGAGTAGATTTTACTGATTTAATTCTAATTTTTAGAGATTTAAGGTTTGCCATTTTAAAAATATTACTAGTTGTGGTTAAGGAATATTTCTAAGAATTCTTCTAAAAAAGATTTCAACCTTAACTCAACGGAGTCTGATATTTTTTGCTCCTCTTTTATTTTTTCTAAAATGTCTGGTTGAGAAATTTTGATTTTTCTAATAAATTCTTTTTCAAATCTGTTAACATCTTTTAAGTTGACTTTATCAAGATAGCCTTTAACTCCAGTGTATATGGTTACAACCTGTTCTTCAACCGCAATTGGTTTATATTGTTCTTGTTTTAATAATTCGGTTAGCTTTTTTCCTTTATCAAGAAGTTTTTGAGTTGCTGGATCAAGATCTGAACCAAATTGTGCAAATGCTTCTAGTTCACGAAATTGTGCTAGATCTAGCTTTATCGTTCCAGCTACCTGCTTCATCGCTTTAATTTGGGCAGCTGAACCAACTCTAGAAACCGATAAACCAACATTTACTGCAGGTTTAATACCTTTGTAAAACAATTCTGTTTCTAAAAATATTTGTCCATCAGTAATTGATATTACATTGGTTGGGATATAGGCGGATACATCTCCTGCTTGTGTTTCAATTATTGGTAGTGCAGTTAGAGAGCCTCCTCCTAGAGCATCAGACATTTTTGCAGCTCTTTCTAATAAACGAGAGTGTACATAAAATACATCTCCGGGATACGCCTCTCTTCCTGGTGGGCGACGAAGCAATAGAGACATTTCGCGGTATGCAACAGCGTGTTTACTAAGATCGTCATATGCAATTACTGCATGCATTGAGTTATCGCGGAAGAATTCTCCAATTGCGCAACCTGTATAAGGGGCAAAAAATTGTAATGCTGATGCTTCTGATGCAGTTGCTGAGACAATTATTGAATATTCTAGGGCTCCAGCCTCTTCAAGGGTTTTTACCATCTGGGCAACTGTTGATCTTTTTTGACCTATTGCGACATAAATACAAAATAATTTTTCTTTGTCGCTTTTTGCATTTTGGTTAGTTTTTACTTGATTTATAAAGCTATCGATAACTATTGCAGTTTTTCCAGTTTGACGATCGCCAATTATCAACTCTCTTTGACCTCTGCCAATTGGTATAAGCGAATCAATTGATTTAATGCCAGTTTGCATAGGTTCACCGACTGATTTTCTTGCAACTATACCGGGGGCTTTTACTTCCAATCTTTTATATTCAACATTTTGTAGAGGCCCTTTGCAATCTATTGGGTTTCCAAGAGCATCAACAACCCTGCCAAGCATTCCCATTCCTACTGGAACTTCAATAATTTTACCAGTTCTTTTAACATTAGAGCCTTCTTTAATTTTTTGAGAATCTCCAAAGATAACTATACCAACACTTTCTGACTCTAAATTAAGTGCAATTCCTTTAACTGGTTCATTTACTCCGTTATCGTTAATTGCCTCAAACTCAACTAATTCACCAGCTTGTATGTTGTCTAATCCGTATACTGTGGCTATGCCGTCTCCTACTTTTATTACTTCTCCAACTTCTTTTAATTGGGCAGAACTTTGAAAATTGTTGATTGTTTTTTGTAAAATTTGTGAGAATTCTGAAGCTTTAAAGTTCATATTTTAGTTAATTTAATGTTTTAAGTAGTTTTTCGTTGATTAAAGAAATTTCGTTTTTAGTGCTTGCATCAATAATGACGGAATCTATTTTGATTTGAAATCCGCCAATTAGGTTTTTATTAATTTTTTCAATAATTTCTATTGTTTTGTCGGGGTATTTCTTAGAAATAATTGATTTTATTTGCTCTATTTGTTCATCAATCATTTTTTCGGCGGATATCAACTCTGCAGAAATTATTTTTGATTGATTTTTTATTAAGCGATTAAATTCTTGGTATATTTCTGGAAAAAGATTTAATCGATGATTTTTTGACAAGGTAACAAAAAATTCAGTTGTAATTTTACTGAAGTTAAATTTTTGCGATATCTCTGTCATTATTTTTTCGATATCTTGTCTTGAAATAACAGGGTTTTTAAGCTCATTGGCAAAACTGTTATTAAAATTATCGCGAAATGATTCTAGTTCTTTAAAAACCGACTCAAGGACGCTATGCTTTTTTGCGCTGTTAAAAAGTGCTTTGGCATAATTTTTTGCAACAATGGAAACTTTTGGCATTTTTAATTTTACTAATACAGATTAAATATGAATTTAGTTAATTTATCTGCTAATTAATGATTTTTTCAAACAAATAATTGCCATAAAGCTAATTAATTTTGAGTAATAAACTATATAGTCTCTAAAAAACGAAGTAAAACTAATTTTTGAAAAATAAAAATCAACTATTTTTTTTAATATTTACAATCGTGAGTTATTTTCTTAATCCGCAATTTGATTCAACTATATATTTATAAGTGGTTAACTGTTCTAATCCTACGGGACCACGAGCATGAATTTTGCCTGTTGAAATTCCTACTTCTGCCCCAAGTCCAAATTCTCCGCCATCTGCAAATTGTGTTGAAGTATTATGCATTACAATTGCTGAATTTACTCTTTGTAAAAATTCTGTAGCAGACTTTTTGTCTTCGGTAATTATGCTTTCGGTATGAGATGATCCATAAATAGCAATATGTTTAATTGCTTCATCTAAATCTTTAACTATTTTGACTGATATTATTTTATCAAGAAATTCGGTATAAAAATCTTGCTCGTCAGCAAGTTTAATTTTTTTATCAATTTCGCAAGATTCCTTGTCGCCACGAATTTCACAACCAGATGAGGTTAGATCTCTTGTTATAAGGGGTAGAATTCTTTTAGAAATTTTTTTGTCAATCAGCAAAGATTCTGTGGCACCGCAGATTCCAGTTCTCCTCATTTTGGCATTAAAAACAATTTTTCTTGCTTTGTCAAAATCGCATTTTTCATGAATATAAGTGTGACAGTTTCCGTCTAGATGTTTAAAAACAGGAATTCTCGTATTTTCAATAACCGCTTTAATTAATGATTTACCGCCACGAGGCACCACTACATCAATATAATTATCCATTTTTAGGAGTTCAATCACATATTCTCTTTCAATTTCTGGGACAATAATTACTGCATTCTTGTTTACATCGCATATTTCTAGGGCTTCACGATATATTTCGGCAATAATTTTAGCTGAATTTATACAATCAGAACCGCATCTTAAAATTGAAACATTTCCAGACTTTATTGCTAATGCAGCAATGTCACTTGCGACATTTGGTCTAGCTTCAAATATTGCAAGCAAAGAACCTATCGGTGTTGATACTCTCTTTATGTTTAGTCCGTTATCGCGAGTGGTTTCTTGTAAAATTTTCCCCACCGGATCGGGAAGTTTAATTATTTCTTTTATGGAATTTATTATTGCATTAATTCTTGTTTCATCCAGAGTTAGTCTATCGATTTTCGCAAGTGATAAATTATTTTCTTTTGCATTTCTTAAATCTTTTTGATTAGATTTAATGATTTTTGGGGTATTTTTTTTTAGTAATTTTATTACTTCGTTTAATATTTTGTTTTTGATTAATGTATCGAGGTTAGCAAGTGATTCAGTTGCCTTTTTAGCATCAATGCAGATTTTTTCTACTTTTGTTTTTATTTCTTTCATTTTTTATTTAGTGATTAAATATCTACTTTTAAGAAAATTATTACCTAATTTGTGTTGATTATATTAAAAAATTGATATAATATAATATTGCTTCGTATTTTTAATTCAAAAAAAATGAATAATATTATTATAATATAAACTTTTTTAAAAAAAAAGATAAAATTATTGCTTTTCTCAATTTTAGACTAAAAATTAGAGTAAATTTATAAAACTTTATTTTTTTATTAAAATTTTAATCATAAAAACCAATAAAATGGCAACCTCAAAGCAAGAAAAATTATATAATGAAATATTGGAATATTATAATTATGCAGATAAATTAATCGAGGGAATTGACTCTGAAAATGAAGAAAATTCAAATGTCAATCAATTTTTAGTGATCGAGGAAATTGTTTTGCATCTTGAGGAATGTGCGGACAAACTTACTGCTCATTACATAGAATACATTAAAACTGGAGAATCTCAAAAGACTATTGAAGTCGTTAGAGCGATTCTTAATGATATTGCTGTAAAAATAGAAGAATGTAAAACAAAAACTTTGCAATTATACTCTTAAAAATTAAAATAAAGATGGCTGATATTAAAAAAATTACCGATTATTTCGCTAAAGATATTGAAAAAGTAAATGAAATTATAATAAATTTCGCAAGCGGAAAATCTCCCTTAATTAAGGAGATATCGAGTCACTTAGTTAATTCTGGGGGCAAGAGAATTAGACCCTTGCTATTAATGATTGCAAGCAATTTATTTAACCGCAATAACTCTCACAACTCATTAAACAATAATGTTTATTATCTAGCTTCTGCCATTGAAATGATACACACCGCAACATTACTTCATGATGATGTGGTTGATAATAGCGAGGTACGAAGAGGGAAAAAAACCGCTAATTCAATGTGGGATAATAAATCAAGCATTTTAGTTGGTGATTATCTTTTTTCTATTGCATTTCAGTTAATGGTTAAGACTAAAAACCTTGAAGCTCTAGCATTGCTTTCAAAAGTTTCGAGCGAGATAGCTGATGGCGAAGTAATGCAACTAGAAAATTTTGCAGAAATAAACTTAACAATTGAAAAATATTTAGAAATAATAAATTCAAAAACTGCAGTTTTATTTTCCGCCTCTACAGAAGTTGCCGGAATTATAAATGTAGGAAGTTATGAAGAAATTAATGCTTTAAAAATATTTGGTAAAAATTTAGGTATTATTTTTCAAATAGTTGACGATATTCTTGATTATATCGGAGATGAAAACTCAATTGGCAAGCAATTGGGTGATGATTTTTTTGAAGGAAAAATTACTCTGCCAATAATAATTACAATAATAGAAGCTAACAAAATCAACAATTCTCAAGATATCGCTTTAATTAAAGAAATATTTCTTAAAAATTTATCTTCTAGCGATAAAGATGCTAAAGATTTTGAATTAATTCTAGGATTGGTTAAAAAATATCAATCAATTAAAAAATCTTTAGATATAGCAAATCAGCATTATCAGAAGGCTATAAATTCCTTAACGGTATTTCAAGATTCAACCGCAAAAGAACACTTAAAACAAATTTTAATCTATGCTTTTCAAAGAATTTCTTAATTTATTAAAAAATTTAATTAGATTTTTTAAATTTCAAATTTTCATCATTTTATTTTTTAATTATAATGCCTCGTCACAAACCATAGATAGTCGTTTTGGCAACTGGACATTATTCGAAAAAGAAATTTCGGAATATGAAAAATTATGCTATTTGGTTAATAAATCAACCGTTGGAGAAACTGATTACACAAAAAGAGAACAGCCTTTCCTAATGATTTCTCGCTCTACTAAAACAAGAGTAGAGGAGGTTTCCTTATCTGCTGGTTTTGAATATAAGTTTAAATCAATTGTTTTGGTGTTAATAGACAATAAAAATTACGATTTTATAGCCAATGATAATGTTGCATGGTCCATTAACGAAAATGATAATCCAAAAATAATCCAAAAAATTATAGGTAGCGATACTCTTATCTCAAGATCCGATTCATCAATTGGCAAATATTCAATTGATGAATATAATTTAAAAGGCTTTGCAAAAGGTTATGCAAGGATGAGAGAGATTTGCTCATAAAAAATATGATGTTATTTTTAATTTCTTTGTAATCATCGAGTTGCTAATTTATTGATATGAAAAAACAAAGATCAAAATCTTCATACTATTTTCGTAAATATTTTTTTATCCCCTTAAAAATACTTCGCATTTCTTTAATAGATGTCATTAGGCAAGATGGAGTAGAGCATGCTGGCTATCTAGCATTTTTAAGTTTTTTATCTTTATTTCCCTTTTTAATTTTTTTGATTTCAATTGCTGGATATATCGGTGCATCAAATGCCGGGCTAGAAATCATTGAAATATTATTAGAAGCATTGCCAAAAGATATGTTAGGGTTCTTAAAACCTAGAATTATGGAGATAATATCTGGTCCTCCACAACAATTTCTAACTATTGCGATTATTGGCATTATCTGGACCGCATCTTCCTCGGTTGAGGGCTGTCGCACTATTTTAAATAGAGCTTATAGGGTTCACTTCCCCCCGCCTTACATTTTAAGAAGGTTGCTGAGTATTGTGGAGTTCTTCATTGTAGTTTTTTTAATGATTGTTGGGATGTTTATTTTTATTATCATTCCGGATATTTTAAATTTTATTGAAAAAAAATTTTTATTGAATTTTGATTTTAATGTAAAATTTCTGCATTTTCGCTATTTTTTAATTTTTGCATTATTATTTTTCGCAAATTCGCTGTTATATTTTTTTATTCCTAGTTCTAGGCAAAAAATTACTCAAACTATTCCGGGGTCTCTTTTAGTTTCTATTCTTTCAATTGTTTTGTTTAAAATATTTGTATTTTATGTGACTAATTTTAATCAATTTAATATTGTTTATGGCTCTCTTGCTGGAGTTATTAGTGCATTAATGTTTTTTTACTTAATGGCCTTGATATTCATTTTGGGGGCTGAATTTAATTATCATTTTCATCGAACTTATCAAATTTTTTTAAAAAAGAATTAAATTTATTTATTAAGATTATAGAAAGAAGATATTTTTTCTATTAATTCGCTATAATGTTTTGGTGAGGCTGATTTTCCTAGTACCCAGTCATATATCTCGACATCTTCCTCGTTAAGAAATAAATCAAAATTTAATAATTCTACGGCACTCATTTTTATTAACATTTCTTTGGCAAAATTTCCAATTAAAAAATCGGTTTCTTTACAGCCTCTATAGTTAGAGCGATAAAGTAACTTATTGATAATATTGTGATTTTCATTAAAGAACCACTTATAATTAGTTATAAAGTTTTTTAATTTTTCAGTTATTTTTAATAAATCTTCATCTTCATATTTTTCTTTTGGCGTAAAGCCCCAAACTGGGCTCGGAAAGGATTTATCATTTTCAAATCTTGCAATTAAATGAATGTGTAATTGCGAAACAACATTCCCTAAATTGGCAATGTTAAGTTTTGCTGGTCTGTAATTTTTTTGTAAAAATTGCGAGATAAAATTTATTTCTTTTAACAGTTCTAATTGTTGATCCCAGTTCAAATCGATTATTTCTGTTATTGCTTGATTTTTACTATTTATTGTTTCTGGAACCAATATTATCCAAGGATAATTTGAGTCTTTGATTATTCTGACTTGAGATATTGATAACTTATCAATAAATAAGCTGTCTTCAGCTAAAGTGGGGTTAATTGTGAACATTTATAATTTTTTAAAATTTACATAAGAATAAGATGCGATTATTGAAATCAATAAAAATAGTGAATATATTACATTCCAACTCGCCATAGACATACCAAGAAAAAATGCCGTTGGAACATCGCAACTTGCAAATGAATTTTCTTTAAGTATTTGTGCGAGAGCTGTTGTAGTTTGATTGTAATCTATTGAATTATTGCTTTTGCATCCACTTGGCAACGAGAAAATCTTTGCCTCAATTCCGCTGTGATAACCGGCAACCAAAAATTCAAAAAAAGTTATTATTGCAAGAAGAAATATTGATATTTTTTGTTTTTTTTGATGTTTAATAAATTTAATTGATAAAAAGCAAAAAATTATCATTATAAAATATATTAATCGCTGATAAATACATAGTTTGCAAGGTTTGTAATTGAAATAATATTCGCTAATATAGGCAATTATTAATGGCGATACTGAATAAAATATGGTTAATGCCATTAATTGTTTAAAAGATATCTCAATAATTTTTTTGATAGTCATTTTTATTTATCTAATTATTTTTTAAAAATTCTTTTGCCAAAATCTTTCTCATTTCAATTGCCGGTTGATCGAATGGGCTGAATCCTTGCACTTTAGCAATTAATATAATTTCCAACATCATTTGCATCATTATTTTTCCCAAGGATTCTTCGTTGAGATTTTCTATTTCAAAAATTCTAATAGGTAAATTATGATTCTTAAGTGTTGCAATTGTTGCTTTAAACTCAATTTTTAATATTTCACTAATTTTATAGTTATCAAAAATTGTTTTATTTTGATTTGTGCCTTTGATGATAAAGTCTTTTTTATAATTATCCGCAATAATAAAAGTAAAAAATTTATCATTTGGACCATCTAAATAAAGTTGCAATTGGCTATGTTGATCAATTGTTCCCATTGAATTGATTGGAGTTATTCCAAAATTATTTTTCCCCAAAGATTCGGCACAAATTTGCCTGTACCAATCATTAAAATTTTTTAAGTTATCGATATAAGGCATAAAAACACTATTTCTAAAGCCTATATTACATAACTTCAATTGATTAAAGCAGGCATTTTTTATGTCTTCGTCATTTATAAATTCAGAAATTGCTAATTTCGCTCCTTGATGAATTTTTTTAATATCAAGCCCAGCTATCAATGCAGGAACTAATCCAACTATTGAAAAACAAGAATATCTACCGCTAATTGATGGATGATGATGAATTTCTGAGCCTATTTCTTTGGCAATTTTAGCGATGGTATTTTCGGTGGAGTTGCTAATAAAAAATAAATGATCAACAGGTTCTAAGTTCAATTCTTGTAGAATATTGATAATTATCAAGGTTTGACATATTGTTTCAATTGTTTCGCCGGATTTACTAATTACTAAAAAAGCGGTTTTTTGAAAATTTATATTTTTAAGTTGACGGCTTATTGTTTCCGGATCAATTGATTCAATGAAAATCAATTTATTTTCATTATTGAGTGAGGCAAAGCTTTTGCCACCAAGGCTTGACCCGCCAGTTGCCAAAATGATAATATTTTCAAAATCTTTGAGTTTTTGAAATAGGTATATTGAGTTGTTAAAATTTTCTTCATCATAAATCATTGAAATTTCTGCAATCTGATTTTTTGATATTTCGTCTTTCATCAATTTATAATGATGATTAAGAGATGTACTTAAATCCAAATCTTTGTTGTGGTTATTTTTTAAATTTAAAGATTCTAAATTTTTAAAGTCTTCCTTTTCAAGATTGATAAATTTATGTTGGTAAAGTTTCATAATTATAATTTTATTAAAAAAGCTTGCTATTTAAATAATAGTTTTTTTAAATTGATGGAAATTTTTATTTTTGCAAATATTTTTTAATATTTTATCAAATTTAATAAAAAGTCATAAAAATTATTGGCGCAAATCTAATTTATTGGCTGGGTAGCAAAGTGGTAATGCAAGAGCCTGCAAAGCTTTCATTCGTCGGTTCGATTCCGACCCCGGCCTCCACATAATCGCTGTAAAATCTTACTCATCTAACTTAAAAAATATAAAATGCAAAGCAACTCAATTTTTGCTGGAGTAATAGGGGATCCGATATCCCATTCTTTGTCTCCAATGATTCATAATTTTTATTTAAAAAAAAATAATATTTCAGGTTATTATCAATCAATTCTCGTTGCCAAAGAAGATTTACAGCAAGAAGTGAAAATATTAATTGATAAAGGTTTTGCTGGTTTTAATGTTACAATACCTCACAAAGAAGAAGTTTTTAAAATGTGTCAAAATGTTAGCGAGGTAGCAAAATTAACAAAAGCTGTTAATACTGTTTTAATTAAAAAAGATGGAAGCTTATATGGCGAAAATTCTGATGCTCAGGGTTTTATAGATAATGTTTTCTGGCATCATCCTATGTTGTCTTTAAAGGATAAAACAATATTTATAATTGGTGCAGGAGGTGCTTCAAGAGCAATAATTTATTCTTTCATTATGCAAGGAGTAAAAAAAATAATCATTACCAATCGTAACGAGGAAAAAGCATTAAAAGTGGTTGATAATTTTTATAATCTTGCATTAAGCAATAATTGCTTGATTGAATATATTGATTTTAAAAAATTTCAGCTCAGAATTAAAGAGTGTAATTTCTTGGTAAATACAACATCTTTAGGTATGATAAATCAAGATCCTTTAAAAATTGATATATCA
>Ga0164295_10003946_pt1 | contig 11818 bp, 11 predicted proteins | sample GEODES006metaG_FD_111798 | JGI IMG/M metagenome (GOLD analysis project Ga0164295, IMG submission 111798) | Oligotrophic lake water microbial communities from Sparkling Lake, Wisconsin, USA - GEODES006 metaG | ecosystem: Environmental > Aquatic > Freshwater > Lake | place: USA: Sparkling Lake...
CAGCTGCCTCACTCAGCTGCCTCACTCAGCCGGCATGAGTTTGGGCCAAGCTGCTTCCAGCTTGGTCCGCGGCGGGATTTCGAGCCGTGTGCCCGGAGCCAGCGAGATCCGCGGATCGATCACGCGATTCCAGGCAAAGAGGGCGCGGTAGAGCCGTCCATCGCCGTAGGCCCGCTCTGCGAGATCCCACCAGGAGTCGCCCGGATTGGCCACATACGCCACCGCTGCCGGCGTTCGATCGGTTGACGGCACGCCCCGAGGGGCCGCCACCTCAAGACCGGCGGGGGATACGAACGGATCACGCCGTGGCGTGGTCACCGGTGGTGCTACGGACTCGGTAGGCTCGAACGCAGCGGTCGACGGCTCAGCCGGAGCGGGATCGGGGGGGGCAGCGAGCGGCATTGGGGGCGTGAGCGGGGGTGGCAGCAGATCCCCAGCATCGGTCGCGGGCTCGCTCTCGGCGTAACGGGAAGAGGGAGGCGGAGGCGGAGCCGGTTCGGCAGTTACGAAAGCGGGCTCTTCGGCGGCAGGCCCGGGCGCGGGTGGAGAGGGTGAGGGGGGCTCGACCAGTTCATTGTCGCCCGTGCTCGCTAGATCCAGATGCACATCGGGGCCCGCACCAACCGGAGGCCGCGGCATGAGCAGCTTCATCGAGAGCACGCCCAGAAAAACGCCCGCGAGCGTGGCGAGCAGGGCCAGCAGGATCTTCGTTTCACGTCCCATGGATCGTTCGCCGGTCAGCATGCAGAGAGGGAGGCGGGAGTGTCGTGAATCGCCGAAGCCGCCGCCAGATCGATCCCACCTTTCGAAACCGACACTCAGTCGACGCTGGCGGGCGGGGCAAGCTGGGCAGCGCGGAGTTTCGCCGACCGGCTGCGGGGATTCCGGAACACCTCCTCTTCGCAGGCCTCCACGGGCGACCGCGTCAGGCACTCCCAGATCTGTGGGCTGCGAAACGCCTGCTTCACGAGCCGGTCTTCGAGCGAGTGAAAGGAGATCACCACCAGCCGTCCGCCCGGCGCCAGTCGCGTCGGAATCCGCTCGAGCGCGATCCGCAGACTTTTCAACTCCTGATTGACGGCGATTCGCAAGGCCTGGAAGGTCCGGGTGGCCGGATGGATGCGAGGCGGCGGCGTCTGCCGCGGAATGGCCGACCGAACCACCACTGCAAAATCCCGGGCCGATCGGATCGGCTGCTTCTCCCGCACCGCGGCGATCCGCCGCGCTATCCGGCGGCTGTACCGCTCCTCGCCATATTCATAAATGATGTCGGCGAGGTTTTCGGGCTTCATGCGGTTGACGAGCTTCCAGGCCGGCTCTCCCTCGGTTGGGTCGAACCGCAGGTCGAGCGGTCCCTCTGAATCGAACGAGAAGCCGCGAGATTGATCGGCCAGTTGGTCGCTGGAGAGGCCGACGTCAAGGAGCACACCGTCGACCGTGTCGATGGAGAGCGCATCGAGAACCTCTGGAACGTCGCAATAGTTTGCCTGGGCAAACCGCACTGGCAGCCCCGCGAGTTCCCGGGCACCGCGGTCGATTGCTTCCGGATCGCGGTCGATCGCGATCACGAGGCCGGTGGGGCCGACCGCTTCGGCGAGGAGTCGCGTGTGGCCGCCACCACCGAGCGTGCCGTCGACCACCCGCATCCCGGGCTTCACGGCGAGGAACGACATCACCTCGGCTGGCAGGACGCTTGTATGAATGCTGGACGACATACGGTTTACTGTACCACTGCTAGACCCCTCTGTGGCACTGCCTCGCCGGGACGGCAGAAGTCTCCTTCGCGAGGCGAGGATACGCCCACGCTCTTCGAGCTTCAGCCGATCCCGGCTTGCCTTATAGTGTTGGCAACGAACCCGAAAAGGACTTGCAGTCAGGAAGATGCCCGAAGCCGATCTCTACGACTACGAACTGCCGCCTGATCTGATTGCGCAGGAATCGCTTGCCGACCGCGCTGCGGCCCGGCTCCTCGTGGTCGACCGCTTGACCGGTGGCCTCGATCATCGGCACGTTCGCGATCTCCCCATGATCCTGCGGCCCGGCGATCTGCTCGTTGTCAACGACACGCGGGTCGTACCCGCCCGTCTGATCGGCCGCCGGGAGAAGACAGGCGGCCGCTGGGAAGGGCTCTTCCTGCGAAGCGACGCCGCCAGCGGCGCGTGGGAATTGCTTGCCAGCACCCGCGGCCGTCCGGAGATCGGCGAACGCGTCATGCTCACGGGCCTGGATGGTGCAGATGCCCTATCACTCACGCTCGTCGGTCGCTCGGGCGGCGGAGCATGGCTCGCCATGCCCGATGCTCAAGAGCCGCAGGCTTCCGTGGAGGCGATTCTCAACAGGGTGGGCCGGGTGCCGTTGCCGGGATACATTCGCGGTGGTATCGAGCAGCCCGGTGATCGCGAGCGGTATCAGACTGTGTTTGCCAGGGAAAGCGGTTCGGCGGCGGCTCCTACAGCCGGGCTGCACTTCGACGAGCCGTTGCTCGCGGAACTCGCCGCCCGCGGCATCGGCCGGGCCCGCGTGACGCTGCACGTTGGCCTCGACACCTTCCGGCCGATCGCGGTGGATCGCCTCGAAGACCATCCGATGCACACGGAGTGGTGCGACTGCCCGGCCGAAACGGTGGCTGCCATCACGGCGACGCGGGCAGCGGGAGGACGGATTGTGGCCGTTGGGACGACCGCCGCCCGTACGCTGGAGACTGCGGCCCGCAGCGGCACGCTCACCGCCTGGAGCGGGCCGACCGATCTGTTCATCAGGCCCGGGCATCAGTTTCGCGCCGTCGACTGTCTGGTGACGAATTTTCATATGCCCCGCACGACGCTGATGGTGCTCGTGAGCACGTTTGCGAGCCGCGGGCTCATTGCCCACGCCTACGAAGAGGCGATCCGGGAGGAGTACCGATTCCTCAGCTACGGCGATGCGATGCTGATCGAGTAGCGGCTTTTCAGTTTCGGCCGCCGCCTCTACAACAGCGGCTTCCAAATCACCTACGGAGAGATGCCATGAGCCCGATTCCCGAGGAAGATGTTCTTGTCGTGCCGCGGACGCTTCTCGAGCGGGCCGGGATCTTTCAGGGCTTCTGTGGCGACACGGCCAGCTACCTGCCGCTCTTGCTCGACCCGCAGCACACGTCGTGGAGGCCCCGGGCGAGCGTGGAGGAGGATCCTTCGTTCAAGCAGTTGATTCCCTACTGCGTGCTGTCGTGGCGGGCCGAGGATGGCACGCCCCGCTACTTCGCCTACACCCGCGGCGGCGGTCAGAGCGAGGCGCGGCTGCGGGCCAAGCGGTCGGTCGGCATCGGCGGTCATATCGCGAGCACCGACGGCGAGCATGGCGACGACGTCTCGTATGAGTCGGGCATGAAGCGGGAACTCGCCGAGGAGGTGGCCATCGGGGGCACATGGACGTCGCGGTGCGTCGGCCTCATCAACGACGACGCCACACCGGTGGGCAGCGTGCATCTCGGCATCGTGCACATCATGGAACTGGAGCGGCCCGAGGTGGCTTCCCGCGAGAGCGAGTTGGTCGAGTGCGGGTTTGACACGCTCGAAAAGCTGCTGGCCGACCGGGAGCGGTTCGAGACCTGGTCGCAGATTGCACTCGACGCGATCGCCACGGGCGCGGTGGCGTAGTCTGCTTCTGCTGCCGGCTCTGCCGGGAGGGTAGACTTGAGCCATGGCCGGTCCATCCGCGACGATCTATCTCGATAACCACGCCACCACGCGGCTCGATCCGCGGGTGCTCGAGGCGATGCTGCCGTGGCTGACCGACCACTACGGCAACGCAGGGAGCGTCACGCATGAACTCGGCCGTGAGGCCCGCGCCACGGTCGACGCGGCCCGCGAGGCGTTTGCGGCCACGATCGGCGGCACAGCCAGCGAGATCGTGTTCACGGGGGGCGCGACCGAGAGTAACAACCTGGCGCTGCTGGGTTTAGCACGCCGATGGAAGAATCTTGCGAAAGTCGGTGACGGCGGCGGACATATCGTCACCGTAACGACCGAGCACGATGCCGTGCTCGATCCGATCGAGCATTTGGAACGGCAGGGAGCGGCCGTGACGCGGCTGGCAGTCGAGCCGCAGGCCGCCACTGAGATTTCGGCGGGCGGCATTCCGGGTCGCATTCGGCTCGATGACCTCAAGGCGTCTCTTCGGCCCGACACGTTTCTCGTCTCGGTGATGCTCGCCAACAACGAGATCGGCGTGGTGCAAGACATTCCCGCGATTGCCGACGTCGTGCATGCCAACGGCAAGGGCACACTGCTCCACGTCGACTGTGCGCAGGCGATCGGCCGGATGGCCGTCGACATCCACGCCCTCGGTGCCGACCTCGCAAGTTTTTCCGCGCACAAGTTTCATGGGCCTAAGGGCATGGGGGCCCTCTGGCTCAGACGGCGGGGCCGCGTGGTCCGTGTCGAGCCGCTCGTCTATGGCGGTGGCCAGGAGCGGGGGATGCGGAGCGGCACGCTCGACGTGCCCGGCATCGTCGGCATGGCCGAGGCAGCGAGGCTGGCGGTTACGGGGCTGCCGGAGGAAACGGCCCGCATGCGGGAACTGCGGGATCGTCTCTGGGGCAGGCTCGCGAGGGATGTCGCGGGCACCACGCTCAACGGCCCGCCGCTTGATGCGGCGGCGGGATCGCCCGTGCGGCTCGTCAATAATCTGAACATCTGCGTGCCGGGGGTCGATGGCCAAACGCTCCTTGCCACGCTCTCGGCGGAGGGATTGGCAGTGAGTTCCGGGAGTGCCTGCTCGTCGGAGCATCCGCGGCCCAGTCATGTGCTCCTGGCACTCGGGCTCGATGAGGATCAGGCCCGGGCCAGCCTGCGGTTTGGCCTGTCGCGGTTCACAACTGCGGCGGAGATCGATACCGCTGCCGACCGGATCGCCGCCGGCGTGGCCCAACTGCGGTCGCTCTCGTGAGGCTACCGGTAGAATCGGCTTTGCCTTCCGGCCCCCGCACGATAGAATTTACTCATCGATTGTTGTTTTTTTGTCCACCCGCTTCGCAGGAGTATTCACGCCATGTCGGTCATGCTCACGGAAAAAGCCGCCGTTGAAGTGAAGAAAATCATCGTCGAACAAAAGCTCGATCCCGCCACGGTGCTTCGCGTCGGCGTTGCCGGCGGCGGCTGCAGCGGCTTCAGCTATTCGCTCGGCTTCGATACCGCCTGGGATCCGAAGGCCGATTCGAAGAGCGATCAGCACGGCATTGCCGTTGTCGTCGACAAGAAGAGCGACCTGTTCCTCGACGGCACTACGCTCGACTTCCACGACAGCATCGAGAAGCGGGGCTTCACCTTCAACAACCCCAACGCCAAGAAGAGCTGCGGCTGCGGCAGTTCGTTCCAGGCCTGAGTCCCCGGGTTGTTGTGACGACAAGTCTTGGCGCCTTTTTTCAGGTTTTGTGCAGGGAGGGTCGGTGGCCGTAGAGATACCGCGCACGGAGAAGGTGCACATCGTCGGCATCGGAGACGACGGAGTCGACGGCATGACTGCGCACGCACGGCGGCTCGTCGAAGCCGCCGAGGTGCTGCTCGGCCCCGAGTCGTGTGCAGCGATGCTGCCGGGGATCCTCGCCGGTAAGCTCGGCGCGGCGAGCAATCTCGAAGAACTCGTCGAGCGGATCGAGAGGGCTGGGGCGAAGAAGATTGTCGTGCTCGCTTCGGGCGATCCGCTCTTCTACGGCACCGCCAGATATGTCTGCGCGAAGCTCGGCAAGGACCGCTTCGAGGTCGTGCCGCACGTCAGCAGCATGCAGTTGGCATTTGCACGCGTGAAGGAATCGTGGGAGGAGGCGTTTCTCACCAATCTCTCCGGGCAGTCGATCGAGCGGGTGATCGACAAGATCCGCACGAGTGAGACGGTCGGGCTCTTCACCAGCGAGCAGTGGCCCCCTTCGGCCGTGGCAAAGACGCTGCTCGAGGAGGGCATCGATTACTTTCAGGCCTATGTGTGTGAAAACCTCGGCTCGCCCGACGAACGGGTGACGCAGGGCAGCCTAGCCGAGATCGCGAAGGAGTCGTTCAGCGGACTCAACGTGATGATCCTCGTGCGGAAGGCCCGCATGGCTGACAAGCCCGGGCAGATCGGCACGCGACTCTTCGGAAATCCCGACGACTGCTTCCTGCAATCGCGGCCAAAGCGTGGCCTGCTTACGCCCGCCGAGGTGCGATCGCTCGCCCTCTCCGAGTTGGGCCTGCGAACGGACAGCGTGATGTGGGACGTGGGCGCGGGCAGCGGTTCGGTGGGGCTCGAGGCGGCGCGGATTGCCCGCGACGGCACCGTCCACGCCATCGAGATGGATCCCGACGACCACCATCTCATTCAGGAAAACGCGCAGCGGTTTGGGGTGACCAACCTGCGGGCTGTGCTCGGCAAGGCACCCGAGGCCTGGGCTCGGCTGCCCGATCCCGATGCGATCTACGTTGGCGGCAGTGGCCGCGACGTCTCGATGCTCGTCGAGGAGGCCTGGAAGCGGCTCAAATCCGGCGGCCGGCTGGTGACGGCCTGCAACAGTATCGAGAACCTCGCCGCCGTGCATGCGATGCTGCGGGCCCGGTCGGGCGACGCCTCTTACTGGATGGTGAATATCGCTCGGGGCATCGAGCAGATGGATCGCATCCGCTTTGAGTCGCTCAACCCGATCTTCCTCATCGCGGCCACGAAGCCGGCTGCGTAATCGTTTCGTACCGTGCGGTGCGCGAGCCCATGAACGACCTGCCCCCACCGCTCGATTGTATAGCCGTCGGTGCCCATCCCGATGACGTCGAGATCGGCTGTGGCGGCACGCTCGCGGTGCTCGCAGCGCAAGGATACCGGGTGGGCATCGTCGATCTCACCGATGGCGAGCCCACGCCACGGTCGAGCGGACCGGCGGAACGGCTCGCAGAGGCAGAGTCGGCGGCGAAGGTGCTCGGCGTGGTGCACCGCGAGCAATTGGGCTTCACGAACCGGCGGCTGTTCGACGAGTTTGAGGTTCGCGTAGCGCTGGCGAAGGTGTTTCGGAGGTGGCGGCCGCGGCTCGTGCTCGGCCTCGGCGACAAAACGCCGCTGGCCTCGCCCGATCACGCGCAGACCGTGGCGATCACCGAGGCGGCCGTCTTCTATTCGCGGCTCACGAAGTGGGACGACACGTTCGACGGTTTGCCCGTGCACACGGTTCCGAATCTGCTCAGCTATTTTTTATTCGCCGGCCTGCCGCAGGTGCCGCACGGCCATTGGCCGCTGGTGGTAAACATCTCGAGCCAGCTCGAATGCAAAATGGAGGCGATTGCCTGCTACAAGTCGCAGTTTCCCGCCGAGAAGGCTCACGTGTTTCCGCGGGTGCGGGCGATGGCCGCCACCGTCGGCATGATGGGCGGCTGCGAGGCAGGGGAGGTGCTGGCGTCGAGCCGCATTCCCTGCACGGGCGACCTGATGAAGATGTTGGTGCCGTAGCGGCGGAGGCGAGAGCCACTGAGTTGCCATTCCCCGTGGTGGCAAGATTCCATCGTGCCATGTCCCGTTGAAGGCCCGATTCGGCAAGTTGGAAACTTGCCGCCACGTGTCGGCTGAAAAAACGAGAGAGTGAAGGAGCAGTGCTTTGCTTTGTGGTGGCAAGATTCCATCTTGCCACGTCCCGTTGAAAGCCCGATTCGGCAAGTTGGAAACTCGCCGCCACAACAAGAAACCGTCGATCGCATGACACAACCCAGCCTGCTGTCCATCCCCTTCCAGCCTGACGTCGTGATCATCGGCGCTGGCATCGCCGGCTTATCGGCGGCGGGCGAGCTTGTCGCGAGCGGGCGACGGGTTGTCGTGCTGGAAAAATCCCGTGGCGTCGGCGGCCGGATGGCCACACGTCGCGTGGGCGAAACGGTCTGCGATCATGGTGCGCAGTTCTTCACGGTCCGCGGCGAATCGTTTGACGGCATGGTGACGGCGGCCCGCGAGGCTGGCGCCGTGGCGACATGGTGCGAGGGTTTTTCGAGAGCGGCCTCGATCGACGCGACGGTGACGCCTTCTACGGATGGCCATGCCCGCTGGCGGGGCGCGAGCGGAATGACCGATCTGCCCAAGTGGCTCGCGGCCCAGCTTCCGCCAAACAGGTGCGTCGTGCGAACAGCAGTGAAGGTGTCGGCGATCGGGCTAGACGGTGACCGTGTGCGGATCTCGCTCGACGCTGGCTCGGAGTCGGGAGAACCGACCACACTGCATGCGGCGGCTGCGATCGTCACGTCGCCCGTGCCGCAGTCACTCGATCTCTTCGCGGCCGGCGGGTTGCTCGCGGCCGAGGCGGGCATCGCCCCCGATGTCCATCGACAGCTTGCCACCGTGACCTACGATCCCAGTCTCGCACTGATGCTCGCGCTGAATCGTCCGAGCCTCGTGCCGCCGCCGGGCGGCATCCAGTTCGCGGGCGGGCCGATCTCGTGGCTTGCCGACAACCAGCAGAAGGGGATTTCGGCTGTGCCGGCTCTCACCGTGCATGCGTCGGGGTCCTTCAGCCGGCAGCACTTCGATGATCCACCGGAGGAGGTCGCGGCAGCGCTCATCGAACTGGTGCGGCCCTGGATCGACGGTGATCCCTCGACGGCTATCGTCGGCCAGTCGCTGCACCGCTGGAAGTTTGCCACGCCGACGACGATCATCCCGGCGCCGCTGGTGGCCGCGGTCACCACGCCGCCGATCGTCTGCTGCGGCGACGCCTTTGGAGGGCCGAAGGTCGAGGGTGCCGCGTCGAGCGGTCTGGCCGCCGGCCGCTGGGTTGGCCGCGTGCTCGCTGAGATTGGTTGAACTGCCTGCGATCGCCGGATAACAAAAACTCACGTTTATGTCGTGCGTTCGCTGGGAGGTCGTTTTCGTGAGTTCCTGCAGGCCGCGTGAGATCGTCAGACGGGCTGTGGTTTCGGTGTTCCGTACGACCACGGATCACTTGCCGGGCAGTGACGGTCCGCTCGCGTCAGGAGTGGCCTGCCCTGTCGAGATCGCCGTTGCCGCCGTGGGCATACTGCCGTAGGCATTCGGCAGAAGATCCTCCTCCAAGACCGGATGGGGGATGCCGCTGCCGTCGAGCGTCACCGAGTTCATTTCGAGATCGACAGGCTGGCCAGGCCGAAAGGTCAGCTTCGCAACCCAGCCGGTCCACTCGGGCGGGTCGCCTGGAAAGTAGTCAAACACGAAGTTCCCCAGACTGTAGACGATCGGCACGCCGCGAATCACCTCGACCGTCTGCGTGACGTGCGGGTGGCCGCCGATCACCGCCGCGGCGCCGGCGTCGATCATCTTCCGCGCGAGGCGGACCTGCGCCGGCCGCGGCTGCGGTGTGTTTTCAGGTCCCCAGTGGACGAAAGGCACGACGGCGTCGGCGTGAGTCCGCGCCGCGCGGATGTCTTCCAGCACCTGCTCTTCCTCGAGCGGTGCCGAGCCGGCCCGGTCGGCGGTGGCAGCCGTAGTCAGGGCCCGAAAGCCGTTGTAGCCCAGCACCGCCACCTTGAATCCTCCCCGCTCGAGCACCAGTGGCCGCCGGGCGTCTGACAGCGTGCGGCCGGCGCCAAAAGATGGGATACCGGCTTCGTCGAGGATGCGCAATTGCTCGACCAGCCCCGCAGGTCCGAAGTCGCCGCTGTGATTGTTGGCCAGCGAGACGGCGGAGAAGTGTTTTTTCAGGAACCGCGGCGAGTCGGCGGCGGCGCGAAACGAGAACGGCTTGAGCATCCGCTCGCCCCCTCTTCCCAGCACACATTCGAGATTGCCCACGCTGTAGTCGGCATCGGCCAGGAGTTGGCTGCAGGCCGCAAAGGGGTCACGGCCGGAGGAGATAGCATGGCCCGGGCCGCCGTCGAGCATGATGTCGCCGACGAACACGATCGACATACCGGCAGCAGGGGGCGACGGCTTCGCGGCATCACCTGTCTCGCCGGCCTCCGTAACAGCGACACAGAGCCATAGACAGAACAGGCCATGGCAGAGCAGCCGAGGACAGAGCAGCCAGCGTGGATCGCAGGCAGAATTCCGACAGAATGACACGACAACTCCTCCGCGGCGGGGACTTTTGCTTGATCGTCGCCTCGGTGTGCCAGAAGTACCAGTGCCACAGTTTCGGCGGCCACAAGCCAGCCTTGGACGGGGGGTGGGAGCGTTTGTGCGGCCCACAAATGGCCTAGCTTCAGCCCCGATGCCCGGTTTACTGTTTCAGGAGCGAGACAACCATGTGCCGCACGTTCGTCCCCAGACACTCCACGGGAAAGGCTTCACGATGACCATGAATCACTTCGGTTCGCTTGCAGCATCAATGGCATTGGCTTTCTGTCTGCAGGCAGCGGTCGTCGTTGCCGGTGACGCGAAGGCCGCCGAAGTGACGCCGGCCGTCGCCCAGCAGGCAGGCGGAGCCGACGCGATCGTCGGCGACTGGAAGCCGACCGACATGGACGTCGACATCCGGATCTTTCCCAAAGACGGCAAGTACGTCGGCGGCGTGGTCAAAGCCGCCAATCCGGCGCTCGTCAACACGGAGATGCTCCGGGAGATTCAGTTCGATCCGGCCAGCAACATGTGGCGGGGCGAGGTTTTTGCGATCAAGCGAGGCCAGTTCGTGCCCATGACCATCAAGACGACGGCGACCGGTTTCGAAATGGTGGCCGGCTCGGGCATCATGTCGAAGACCGTCGAGTGGGTGCGGGTGCAGTAGGGCGAGGTCAGCGGCTAGGGCAGCGAGGAGGATCGCGGCTGCTTCTTACTTTCCGCCTGCAGCCTGAGTTGCACGTCCGACCTGCCGAGCATCGTCGCCGGAAAGCTTGGCCCCGTCAGCGAGTAGCCTTTCCCGCAGCGTGGAGTAGGGAATGTCCTGTACGGCGGTGCCGCCGCGGATAGCGAGCACCGCCGCCGTACCCGCCGCCTGCCCGAGGGCCATGTAGACCGGCTCCATCCTCAGCGATCCGTACGCGGCGTGCGAGGCGCTCACGCAGGTTGGCACGAGGAGATTCGTGCACTCCTCACGCTTCGGCCGGATCGCCCGCCACGAGATGCCATATGGTTTCGGCGGCACGAGCCAGAATACCCCCTCTCGATGCACGTGCTTCTCTTCATTTACGAAGTACTGCACGGCATGAGAATCGAGGCCGAACGAGCCGAGTGCCACGGGATCGTCGCAGGGCTCCGTGCCCATGCAGACGCCCTGCGTGACGATCGCGTCAGAGAGCATCCGCCGCCCTTCGCGGACGTACAGTTGCGGAGGGAACCCACCAGTGGCAGTGAACTCGTCGCGGCACCAACCGTGGCGGGAGACGACCGTGCGGATCGACTCCGGAACCCGCGGGTGGTAGGCGAGCGTCCACATGGCGCCCCTCGCGTACAGGGCATGCTCAGCGGCAATCCGCGACCGCTCCTTGTGGTCGGCATCCGGGTAGCCCCAGCTCGAGCCGGGCAGGTCGGTGCCGACCGCGTGCATGCTGTTCCAGTCGAACTTCCGGCGAGGGAGTTTGTGGATGAGGATCGGCAGGCGGACATCGCCCGACTCGAAGACCCTGATCAGGAGTTCGTGGTCAAGTTCACGGTAGCCCTCCGGCTTCCCGAACGGAATCCTGTTGTCGGGATCGTCGGTGACGCAGAGCCGGTAGTTGTAAGCTTGCACGCCCTTGTCGCCGGAGCCGTCGATGAACGTAGCGAAGTCGACTTGCTTCACCCACGGCAAGAGGCCGCTCGCAGGATCGCCCGGCGTCTTGAAGGGATCGACTGCGGTGGTGAAGTGGTCTTTGTCGCCCTGCGAGTAGTGCGGCCTGGGCTTCTTGTCCCCGCGGCGAACGCCGGCGAGCGACTCTCCGTATTGTGACTC
>Ga0164295_10003948_pt1 | contig 11816 bp, 9 predicted proteins | sample GEODES006metaG_FD_111798 | JGI IMG/M metagenome (GOLD analysis project Ga0164295, IMG submission 111798) | Oligotrophic lake water microbial communities from Sparkling Lake, Wisconsin, USA - GEODES006 metaG | ecosystem: Environmental > Aquatic > Freshwater > Lake | place: USA: Sparkling Lake...
CCTCGCCCTTCTGCCAGACGTTTTTTGACAATGTGAAGGTGCACAAGGAAAACCTGATGGGCGTGCCTGGCAAGGGCTGGGACATCGCCAAATATCTGCTCACTCACGAGCGTGACATGATCGGCGGCTCGGACTCGACCGGCGCCGGCCAGCGTGACAGCGTGTCCAACATCGCCAAGCGCCTCATTGGCCTCGATGCCGCCATCCTCGCCGATACCGCGCTGCGCACAGACATCGCCCGTCACGAGATCAACGCGCTGGCCTTTGGCCTGACGATGGAGCGGGTGCTGGCCGAGACCAAGTCCGGCCAGGGCACCGGCGCGCTGTCTTCGATGCTGAAATATTACGGCACCGAACTGAACAAGGAACGCATGGAACTGCTGATGTCGATTCGGGGCAGCGACGGCCTGGTATGGGAAGGCGAAGAAAAGGGCGAAGGCGATCTCGCCCGTTCGTGGCTGCGCAGCCGCGCCAACAGCATCGAGGGCGGCACATCGGAAGTGCAGCTCAACATCATCGCCAAGCGCGTGCTCGACCTGCCGGGAGCCTGAACTCATGCCGCTCATCCTCACTGACGATCAGCAGATGATCCGCGACAGCGCGGAGGGCTTCTTCAAGGATGAAGCCCCCGTGTCGCAGCACCGCAGCCTGCGCGACAACAAGAATCCCGACGGCTTTTCCCGCGATGTGTGGACCAAGATGGCCGAGATGGGCTTTGCCGGCGTGCTGGTGCCGGAGGCGCATGGCGGCGCCGACATGGGCCATGTCGCGGCCGGCATCATCCTGGAGGCGATGGGCAAGAATCTCAGCGCCGCGCCGATGCTCTCCACGGCCGTTCTGGGTGCCACCGCGCTCAAGGCTGGCACGGCCGAACAACAGGCCAAATATCTGCCGCTGATCGCGCAGGGCGCGCATCTGCTGGCGCTGGCCGCGGATGAAGCCGCCCGCCACAAGCCCAATCATGTGGCGACCACCGCCACCCCTTCGGACAATGGCTTCAAGCTGAACGGCGTGAAGAGCTTCGTGCTTGATGGGGCGGCCGCCGACACCCTGATCGTCGCGGCTCGCACCGGCGGCGAGACCGACGACAAGGCCGGCATCACGCTGTTCCTGGTCAACCCCAAGGCTGATGGCGTGACAATCGACAAACGCTCGATGGTGGACAGCCGGGGTGCGGCCCGCGTGACGCTGGCCGATGTGCAGGTTGATGGCGCCGATGTACTGGGCGGCGTGGACGAAGGCTTTGCCATCCTCGAAAAGATGCTCGATGCCGGCCGCGCTTGCCTCGCCGCCGAAATGCTCGGCGTGTCGGGCACCAGCTTTACCATGACCGTGGATTATCTGAAGCAGCGCGAGCAGTTCGGGCAGAAGATCGGCAGTTTCCAGGCCCTGCAGCACCGCGCCGCGCACCTGTTCTGCGAAGTGGAACTGGCCCGTTCGGCCACGCTGAAGGCGTTGCAGGCGCTGGACGAAGGCAGCGACCGCGCAGCCATGTATGTGAGCCTCGCCAAGGCCAAGGCCGGCGAAGTCGCGATCCTGGCCAGCAACGAAGGCGTGCAGATGCACGGCGGCATCGGCATGACTGACGAATATGACATCGGCTTCTTCATGAAGCGCGCCCGCGCCGCGCAGGAGACGTTTGGCGACGCGGCCTTTCACAGCGATCGGATTGCACGAACGCTGGGCTATTGATTGCTTGCGCTTGCAAGCATCGCCCGGCGTGGCATGAAGGGGACGTAACATAGCTGCGACCAGCAGCAGCGACCCCTTGGGAGAATCACGCATGCAATCCGCCCTCGATGCCGCCCTCGATCAGGTAGTTGCCGGCATCACGGCCCCAGGCGGTGCGCTGGGTGTGGGCACTGCCAGCGTCCACGGCGTCACCCTGCCGGTGTTTTCCGCCGCGCCGCCGACGATGCGCGAATATATGGCCTTCTTCTTCGCCGGCCAGGCCGAAAAGGAATTCCTGGTGTTCGGCGAGGAGCGGCTGACCTTTGCCGGCGTTTACGCCAAAGCCATGAAGTTCGCCGCCATGCTGCAGCACCGCCACGGCATCGCCAAAGGTGACCGGGTTGGGGTCGCCATGCGCAACTATCCCGAATGGGTGATCGCCTATATCGCCATCGTCCACATGGGCGCAGTGTGCATCCCGATGAACGCGTGGTGGACGGCCGAGGAAATGGGCTACGGCATCGCTGACAGCGGCGCCCGCCTGGTGATCGCCGATGAAGAACGCGCCCGCCGGCTGGCCACGCTTTCGTGCAGCGCCAGCGTCATCACCGTGCGCACTTCTGGCGAGGTCGCCAGCCAGTTGGGCTTTGCACGCGCCGAGGATGAGCTGGCCGCCAGCCCCGACACCATGTGGTATCTGCCGGAACTGCTGCCGGAAGATGATTGCACGATCATGTATACCTCCGGCTCCACCGGTTCCCCCAAGGGCGCGGTTTCGACACATCGCGCCCAGGTGTCTTCAGCCATGAACTATCTCGTCACCGGCCTGGCGCTGCTCGAACTTTCGGCAAAGGCTGGCGCGGCACCGGCCGATCAGCAGGTGATGCTGCTGAACGTGCCGCTGTTCCACATCACGGGGCTGGTGCCGGTGCTGCTGGTTTCCATGGCCATCGGCCGCAAGATGATCATCATGCACAAATGGGATGCAGGTGAAGCGCTGCGGCTGATCGAGAAGGAACGCTGCACCTATTTCGTTGGCGTGCCGACCATGAGCCTGGAGCTGATGCAGCATCCGGACCGGCACAAATATGACCTGTCGACGTTGGTTGATATCGCCTCTGGCGGCGCTCCGCGCCCGCCCGAACATGTCGAGCGGCTGGCACATGAATTTGAAGGCAAGCACCCGGTGCAGGGTTATGGCCTCACCGAAACCAACGGCGTAGGCGCCGGCAATATCCGCGAGAATTACCGCAACAAACCGGCCAGCACCGGCCGCGCCGCGCCGCCGCTGATGGAAATCCGCATCGCCGCCGGCGATGGCCCCGTGGGCGATGCGCTGCCGGCCGGAGCGGTGGGTGAAGTCTGCCTGCGTTCGGTGTGCAATTGCCGGGGTTACTGGAACAAGCCCGACGCCACTGCCGCGGCATTCGTTGGCGATGGCTGGTTCCGCAGCGGCGACCTCGGCTATCTGGATGACGAAGGCTATCTGTTCATCGTCGATCGCAAGAAGGACATCATCATCCGCGGCGGCGAGAATATCAGCTGCCAGGAAGTGGAATCGGCGATCTATGCCCACCCAGCCGTGGCCGAAGTGAGCGTGTTTGGCCTGCCCGATGAACGGCTGGGCGAGATTGTTGGCGCTGTCGTCTATGCCAAGCCGGGCGAGCATCTCGATCCCGATGCGCTGATCGATTTCCTGAAATCCGGCATGGCCGCCTACAAGATCCCGGCCAAGCTGTGGATGAGCGCCGATCAACTGCCCAAGCTGGGATCAGCCAAGATCGACAAGGTGACGCTGAGAAAGCAGTATCGTGCTGCGTGGGCCGCAAACGCGGCCTGAGTCGGGAGACGACAGATGTTCAAGACCATGCTGGAAGGCACCAAGGACGATTGGATGCACATCGCTGGTGAGCACATGAAGCACCAGCAATCCGCCGCTGCCGATCAGATCATCGGCTCATTGAAGAGATTGGAAGCCATCGAGGTCGGCTTCGGCGCCAATCAATTGGTCCATAGCCTGATGACCGCCACCCTGGCCCGCCGCGACGGTGCCAACGACGAGGAAGTCGTTGCCGCGCTTTGCCACGACATCGGCAAATTGTTCAGCATCCCCAACCACGGCGCCATCGCCGGTGAAATGCTGAAGCCCTATGTGGCCGACGACATCTATCACGCCATCGTTCATCATCAGGATTTCCAGGGCCGCTATTATTACGAGCACCTGGGCAAGGACCCGAACGCCCGCGAGAAATACCGCGGCGAACCCTGGTTCGACATGGCTGAAAAGATCGTCGACCGCTGGGACGCACCGGCGTTTGATCCGGACTATGACGTGGACAGCCTGGAAAGTTTTGAACCCGAAATCCGCCGGGTGTTCGCCGCGCCGAAGCGGGGAATCTAGGCCGCCGACCTGGCGTCTTCGCCATCGTCATCCTCGTCGGCCGTGCCGATCAGCGCGCGCACCTGCACTTCATCCAATTCGCCGGCGATTTTCTGGAACTGCGGATCGCGCCAGGCCGCTTGCAGCGTTTCGGGCCCCTGGCCTTCGGCATCGATCAAACCGGGATCGGCCGTGATCGCCGCGGCGGCGCGCGGCCAGCGCAGTTCCAGGACGGTCCACAGCACGATCGCATCGAAATCGACCATGCGCCCTTCCAGCAGGCTGCGCGCCTGGGTCATGCCGATGGCGTTGACCAGCCGCTTCATGCCGCGCGGGTTGGGCTCGATATAGGAAACCCAGCGCAGCAGGCGATGCTCCACCACCTTGTCCGCCGCCGCGGTGGACAGGCGCGCCACGGCCTGGGCGCGCAGGGCCGGCCGCTGTTCCTCGGGTGCGGCGGCGATGGCGGCCTGGATCTCCTCATGGCGCACCGCCGTTTCAGGCAGACGCGCCTCTTCCGGCAGATCGGTTTCGGCGGCCCCCAGCAGCCGGCCAAGATAGGCGCGCTTCACCGCCACCGGCAGCGCCGGGATGGTGACAGAGACCTGGAACATCTTGTCCAGAAACAGATCGCCCACCGGCCGCGCCTTGTCGCCGCCGTCTTCAAACAGGCTGAAGCGCTGGGCAAAGCTGGCGGTGATCCAGTACCGATCGGCCACCGCCAGGAACACCACGGGCTGGCCGCGAAAAAGGGTCTGGATGCCTTCCAGCAGGTCGGTTACGGTGCCGGCATCGCAGCGATCCAAATCGTCGAGCACGATCAGCACCGGGCACGGGCATTCCGTCACCAGCATGTCGAATAGGGTGATAAAGGGCCGGAAACTGTCGGTGCGCAGCGCATCAAAGCTTTCGGCGGCGCGCCGGCCACCCAGCATCGGCGCGCGCAGGAAGCTGATCGCCACACCCGTGGCGGTGATGATGCCGCCCAATGTGCCCTGCCACTTTTCGATGACGCCGGTGATGGTGCTGCCGGCAAAGGCCGCCGCTGCCAGTGCCAACAGGCCGCCGGCCACCATGTAGACATTTTCCACCGATGGCGACACCCAGGCCCAGCGCAGATCAAACCAGCGCCGCCGCCACCACGGCAACCGCCGATCAAGCGCGCGCTTGAATTCGGTCAGCATGTTCCACCACGGCGGCTTCACCCTGGCATTGCGCCAGGCGTTGAACTCCACCACCAGCCACGGCGGTTCTTGCGCCGTCAGCGTGTCTTCCAGGAAGCGCACGAGGCTGGATTTGCCCGATCCCCACGGCCCGTGCAGATGCACCATCACCGCCTTGGGCTGTGCACTTGCCGCCTCGTCCCGCTGCAATCGCACCAACCGCGCCGCCAACGCATCGGCCAGCGGCTTACGGCCGAGTTCATCAACCGTGGCCGGACTGTCAGACAGCAGGGGCGTGCGTTCGGCCGGAGGTGGCGGTGGCGGTGGTGCCGGAGTGTGCAATAGGCGCGTCCAACCTTCGCTGTTTTCGCCGGGAAGCGGGTTCTTGATGAACAGCTCGCCGAAACCTCTGCGCAGAGTGTCCAATTCTTCTCGTGAAGGGAAAGGTCTGGGCCATTTTTCAGGGGGTTGCTCTAGGAGAGCGATAAGCAGATGGCGAAGATTGACCGGATCTTGCCCCCCAGAATGGATCATGTCTCTCAAACGCTTTGCACGAGGATAGACCTCGCCGACAACTGTTTGCGAAAACTTGGGCAAGGAGGGCCTACCGGGATTGCGGGTGCGAGTTTGAAACTGCTCGCGACGCTCTTTGGCCCACGACTGCAGAAAATCTGTTTCCGGAAATGTTCCGGGATCGAGCAACAACATAGACGTCACGAGCGCTTCAACGTCGATGATGGCTTCAATTCCATCGGGGTTCGCAAATGCGAATGCGTCAACCGCTACGATACCGAAACCATCGTCTGGTTCGCCAATTTCATCCCTTAATAAACTGACGACGTCTGAAGCAACGGCGACACTGATGGACTGGAATCTTTGCATTACCACTGCCTCACCCGAACGGCTGGCTTCACTTGTCGAACCTAACGCAAGTTAGCCCTGACGGCGGGTGACGTCTACCGCCCGAAACGCACCTGCACGCTCACCGGCCCGGCCGGCACGTCGGTCAGACTGGATGCGAAGATCAGCGTCTTGCCGGGGCCCACAGTGTTGGCGGGCGGTGGGATGGTCCAATCGCGCACGCGCACACCGTTCACCAACAGGCGAGCATTGAGCGGCGGCACAGTAATACGGGTGGTGCCGGGGTTGTTGATGGTGCCGGTCACTTCCAGCAGGGCACCGCCACTAGGCAGGCGGGTGACGCGACCTTCGAGTTTCACATCCAGTGGTGGGGCGGGCGGGGCGACCTGGGCCAGCGCATTGGCCACACCGAGCAGGGCTTCGGGATCGATGCGTCCCACCCACAGGCCCACCGAGGCCGTGGTGAAGGCGGCGCCCAGCACGATCGCCACCAGCCATTTGAGCCACAAGGCCGGTGGGCGGCGCGGTGGCGGCGGTTCCGGCTCGGGTTCGGGTTCCGGTTCGGGCGGCGGGGGTGGCGGCAGGCTGGCGGCGCGTGCTTCTTCCTGCACGGCGGCCACGGCTTCATCCTCGTCAATCTCTTCCGATGGCACCCAGCGATAGGTGCAGGCCGCGCACTTCAGCCGCGGCCGGCGCATCACCACGCCAACCGCCACCCGATATTGTGCACTGCATTTGGGGCAGGAAACGATCACGGGCCTACCATAGGCAGACGCGCGCGCGCATGGAAGGGGCGGCTTGCGCGCTTTGCTCAGCCAAGGCAAAGGCAGTCGTATTATGCACGATCTCAAAGCCCTTCGCGCTGACCCGGACGCCTTTGCCGCCGGCCTTGCCCGCCGCGGTATCAGTGATGCAGCGGCCTCGTTGATGGCCGCCGATACCGAACGGCGCGCCGCCGAGACGAAGGCGCAGGAAGCGCTTGCCCGCCGCAATGCCGCCTCCAAGGAAATTGGCGCCGCGATGGCCGCGAAAGACGGCGCGAAGGCCGACGCTTTGAAGGCCGAAGTCGCAGGCCTGAAGGACGAGATCGCCGCGCTGGAAGTGGCTGCCCGCAGCGCCAGCGAAAAGGCGGAGGCGCTGCTGGTCAGCCTGCCTAATCTGCCCGCCGCCGATGTGCCAGACGGGGTGGACGAGCATGGCAATGTCGAGGTGATGAAGTGGGGAAGCCTGCGCGATTTCGATTTCGCGCCGCTGGAGCATGACATTGTCGCGGCGAAGCTGGGGTATGATCCGGAAGCCGCTGCTCGTGTCGCCGGTGCGCGCTTTGCCGTGCTGAAGGGGCCGCTCGCCCGGCTACAGCGCGCGCTGGGCCAATATATGATCGACACCCAGACAGGCGCGCGCGGCTTTACTGAAGTGGCGACGCCCTATCTGGTGAAACCGGAAGCCGCCTTCGGCACCGGCAACCTGCCCAAGTTCGCCGAGGATCTGTTTCAGACCACCGACGGCCGCTACCTGATCCCCACCGCCGAGATGAGCCTGACCAACCTGGTGGCCGGTGAAATCGTCGACGCTGCCACACTGCCCATCCGCATGACGGCGCTCACCCCCTGCTTCCGAAGCGAAGCCGGCAGCGCCGGGCGTGACACGCGCGGCCTGATCCGCCAGCACCAGTTCGAAAAATGCGAGTTAGTGACGATCTGCACCACGGAGCAGGCCGAGGCCGAGCACCAGCATATGCTGGCATCGGCCGAAGCCATCTTGCAGGCGCTGGGCCTGTCCTATCGCCGGATGCTGCTGTGCGCCGGAGACATGGGCTTTTCGGCGCGGCGGACGTTCGATCTGGAAGTGTGGCTGCCCGGCCAGGGCGCCTATCGCGAGATCAGCTCGATTTCCGATTGCGGCGAGTTCCAGGGCCGCCGCATGAACGCGCGCTGGAAGGTGGCGGGCGAGAAAGGCAGCCGTGGGCCGGTGAACACATTGAATGGCTCCGGCTTGGCCGTGGGCCGCACGCTGGTGGCGGTGATCGAAAATTATCAGCAAGCCGATGGCAGTGTCATCATCCCCGACGTGTTGAAGCCTTACATGGCCGGCATCGACCGGCTGGAGCCCTGAACCCATGCGCATTCTCGTCACCAATGATGATGGTATCAACGCACCCGGCCTCGTCGCGCTAGAGGCCATTGCCGCAGAACTGTCCGACGATGTGTGGGTGGTTGCGCCGGCCGAGGAGCAATCGGGCGCTGGCCACAGCCTGACGCTGAGCCAGCCCGTGCGGCTGCGCGAAATCAGCCCGCGCCGCTTTGCCGTGCGCGGCACGCCCACCGATTGCGTGATGCTGGCGCTGGGCGCTGTGCTGGAGGATCACAAGCCCGATCTGATCCTGTCCGGCGTCAACCGCGGCGGCAACCTGGCAGAGGATGTGACCTATTCCGGCACGGTATCGGCGGCGATGGAAGGCTGCCTGGCCGGCATCCGCTCCATCGCATTGAGCCAGGTAATGATGGATTACACGGCGGGCATGGAAGACTTCAGCTGCGCCACGGCCCACGGTGCGGCCATCATCAGCCGCGTGATTGCCACCGAATGGCCCGATGGTGTTCTGATCAACATCAACTTCCCGCCAGTGCTGGCCGCAGACGTGAAGGGCGTGCGCGTTACCGAGCAGGGCTTCCGCGATTATGGTAATATCCACTTGGTGAAGCGCATCGATCCACGCGGCTTTCCCTATTATTGGCACGGGTTTGGCAAGGAAAAGCCGGCACCCGGCCATGAGACCGATCTGAAGGCCATGCACGAAGCGGCGATTTCGGTAACGCCGCTGCATCTGGACATGACGCACTACCAATCGATCAGCCGGCTGAAGACGGCATTGGCCGATCTGGCCGAGCGCTGAGAAACGAAAAGCAGCGACGGGTCGCCCCGTCGCCGCTCCTCGTGCTTCGTTGATGGTTCAGGCCGCGACGCTGGTGCGTCGGCGGCGCTGGGATGCGCCCACCAGGCCAAAGCCGGCGATCAGCATCGCCCAGCTGGCCGGTTCCGGGACCTCGCCGATGCTGCCCGGCAGCACCTGGATGAAATCGACGTCAAAGCCCGGCGAACCGCCCAGATTGTCGAGCCCGACGATCTTCACGGCGACGACGGCGCCGGTCCAGCCGATGCTGGCGAGATCGAAAGCGGTAACGCCGGTATCGAGCGCCGTTCCGAGGAAGACGAAGTTGATGTTGTTGCGCGAAACAAAAACGTCAGCCCGTTCGCCGCTGGCGCCGACTTCGCTGATGAAGATGTCGTTGCCCACGCCGTCGACAACGGTTTCATCGGTGAAGCCGACCGTGACAAAGCTGCCCCGCGGCAGCGACAGGAAATCGGCGGGGTTCGTGGGCCCGCCCAGCACGACACTGGTCGACACCGGCACCGGGAAGCTGCCCGGGAAGGTACCGCCATAAGGGCCGGGGAACGGCCCGGCACCGCTGTTGAAATAATCAAGCACGGTATCGGCATAGCCGATGGCGGCCTGAGCCGGAACGGCAGCGACGCCAGCGAGCATGGTCGCGGCGGCCAGAGCAAGGCGGATCTGCATTTTCTTTTCCCCCACACGTGCCGAACGAAGACTCGGCAGCGAGCGGAATGTCTCACATTCCGTTCATAACGGCAAATATTTGGTTAATTTTATAGCTCCCATTGCCAGCGCTGACGCGCCGCGTCGCGCTTTCCTTGCGGCGGCAGCACCGCTATCAGGTTGGCATGGTTGGGCGTTCAATTCGGGCATGGGCCAGCATGGCGGCCGCAAGCTTGCTGCTGGCGGGCTGCATGACCGGCCGGCCTGAGCCGGCGACTCGCCCGCCGCCACGCACGGTGGCGAGGCCAGCGCAGCCCAAGCCGGTCACACCGCCGCCGCGCGTGGGCGCGCCGCCGGCCCGTACCGATTGGGTGGCGCGCCGCGTGATGCCGGCGGCGATCGTTTCGCCGGAAGGCCGCTTTCATGTCGTCAAGGCCGGAGAAACCGGCATCGCCATCGCGCGGGCCTATGGCCTGGCCTGGCGCGACCTGATCGCGCTCAACAAATTGCAGGAACCGTTCGTGCTGCGCGTTGGCCAGCGCTTGCGGCTGACGCCGGTGCTGACGCCAACCCCGCGCCCGACGCCGCAAACACTGGAACAGCGCGCCCGCGCCTTCGAAATCACCATTGACGACGTGATGACCGGCGGCCAGCCCGCCGCGAATGGCCCGGTGCCGCGTGCGGCCGGCGAGCCGCGGCCTGCCCCGCTGCCCGCCGTTACGGGCACGGCGCCGGCCTTCCGCTGGCCGCTGCCGGGCCGCATCATTTCCGGCTTCGGCCCGAAACCGGGCGGCCGCTTCAATGATGGCGTCAATCTGAAGGCCAGCGCGGGCGAGGCGGTGCGTGCGGCCGGCGATGGCGTTGTGGCCTATGCCGGCGATGCGATCCCCGGCTTTGGCAATCTGCTGCTGGTAAAACACGCTGGCGGCTGGGTGACGGCCTATGCCCATAACGAGGCGCTGCTGGTGGTGCGCGGGGCGCGGGTGAAGGCGGGCGAAGCGATTGCGCGCGCCGGCCAGTCCGGCGCAGTGGCGGAACCGCAGCTGCATTTTGAACTGCGGCGCGGGCGCACGCCGGTAGATCCGGCCAAGGTCATTGGCGGGCGCTAGTTGGAGACGCCCGTCGGCGGGCGGTAGCGCCTGCTGCCCACTTGCACTTTCTGGCCAAACAGCGCACGGCGCGCGCGATGACATTGAACCTTGATACGGCCCCGCGCGTGGGCATGGTGTCCCTGGGTTGCCCCAAGGCGCTGGTCGATTCCGAACGCATCCTCACCCAGCTGCGCGCCGATGGTTATGCGCTGTCAGGCGATTACGCCGGGGCAGACGTGGTGATCGTGAACACCTGCGGGTTTCTGGACTCAGCCAAGGCCGAAAGTCTGGAAGCCATTGGCGAGGCCATTGCCGAAAATGGCAAGGTGATCGTGACGGGGTGCATGGGCCATGAAGCCGATGCCATCCGCGCGCGTTTCCCGGATGTGCTCGCCGTGACCGGGCCGCAGCAGTATGAAGCCGTGGTTTCGGCCGTGCATGAGGCCGCGCCGCCGGTGCGGTCGGCTTTCGTTGATCTGGTGCCCGATGCCGGGCTCAAGCTGACGCCGCGCCATTATGCCTACGTGAAGATTTCCGAAGGCTGCAATCACACCTGCGCCTTCTGCATCATCCCCAGTCTGCGTGGCCGCCTCGCCAGCCGGCCGCCGGCCGCGATCCTGCGCGAAGCCGAAGCGCTGGTGAAGGCCGGCGCCAAGGAATTGCTGGTGATCAGCCAGGATACCTCGGCCTATGGCGTTGACCTTCGCCACGCCACCTCAAGCCTGGGCGGGGTCGAACGGCGCGCCCATATCCAGGATCTGGCCCGCGCGCTCGGTGAAACCGGTGCCTGGGTGCGTCTGCACTATGTTTATCCCTATCCGCACGTGGATGATCTGATCCCGCTGATGGCTCAAGGCTTGGTGCTGCCCTATCTCGATATTCCGTTCCAGCACGCCAGCCCGTCCGTGCTGAAAGCCATGAAGCGTCCGGCCAACGAAGCGAAGGTACTGGAACGCATCCAGAAATGGCGCAGCATCGTTCCCGATCTCGCCATCCGTTCCACCTTCATCGTCGGCTTCCCCGGCGAGACGGAGGCGGATTTCCAGTATCTGCTGGATTGGCTGGAACAGGCGCAGATCGATCGCGCCGGC
>Ga0164295_10003949_pt1 | contig 11812 bp, 12 predicted proteins | sample GEODES006metaG_FD_111798 | JGI IMG/M metagenome (GOLD analysis project Ga0164295, IMG submission 111798) | Oligotrophic lake water microbial communities from Sparkling Lake, Wisconsin, USA - GEODES006 metaG | ecosystem: Environmental > Aquatic > Freshwater > Lake | place: USA: Sparkling Lake...
GCCGGCGCCGTGCCGCGCGCGATGGTATAGACATGGCTCATGTCGCCGCTGGCATAGCCCCTGGTCAGCGCCGTCCAATAGACGAGATGGATGGCGCTGGAAGCCAGCACATAGGGCCAGGCCCCCGCCGCCGGTGCGCCGAACAGCAGGATCAGCCCCACGCCGAACGCCGTCCCGCCCAGACCCAGCACCGCCAGATCGATCATGCGATCGCCGGCACGGCCCTTCAGAAACAGATTCCACCCCGCGTGGATCAACGCCGACAGCAGCGTGGCAGCCAGGGCCGCGGCGGGAATCACATCCCGTGGAACTGCGCCCAATCCGCCACAGGCGCACGCGCCGGGCGGACAGCGTTGGCCTTGTCATCCGGATCGATGAACCCGATCGCCATGCCGGTGAACAGCATGCGCTCGGCCGGAATGCCGATGAAGTCGCCAATGGTCTGCGGATACACCGCCCAGCATTCCTGCGGGCAACTGTCCAGCCCCTCTTCCTTCAGCAGCAGCATCAGCGTCTGCAGATACATGCCGAGATCGCCCCACTGCGGCGGCCCCATGGTCCGCGCCACGCTGCAGAACAACGCCACCGGCGCACCGAAAAACTGGAAATTGCGGGCAAACCACATGCGGCGCCCGGCCTTGTCCTCGCGCGGAATGCCGAGCCGGGCATAAAGCTCCTCCCCCACGGCAAAGCGGTAGCTATTATAAGGCTCCGGCAGCACCTTGGGGTAGATGTCATACTCGGTCGGCTCCGGCCCGCCGCCGGCCATCAACTTGCCCATCATGATGCGCTTCAGCTCATCCAGCCGCTCGCCGCCGACCACATCGATGTGCCAGGGTTGCAGATTGCCGCCCGATGGCGCCCAGGCGGCGCGCTCGACCACACGGCGGATCACTTGCGGCTCCACCGGCGTCGGCAGAAAGCCACGTACCGAACGGCGGCTGAGCACGGCATCAGAAACCTTCATCGCAAACCCCTTCAGCAATTTTCCCGTGTCCACCGGATTGCCCGTGAAGGGCGGTTGCTGTCCAGCCTCCCCAATCTGCGCAGACTCCCTCGCCTCACCGTTCGCCAGGCTTGCGCAGATTGGCCGGCGTATAACATTCGATCACCAGGCTGATGCCGCGCCCATCGGCCAGCCGCAGCACCGCCTTGTGCGACAGCACTGTGCCCGGCGGGCATTCCGCCGCGCGGCCCCGGCGGCTTGCCAACCGCTCACGACGGAAACCGAGCGGGCGCACCACCGTGCCAAAGGGGGTATCGGTGGCCAGCAGCGTGGCGTTCATCGCCGGGGTCAGGCGGGCGGGCACATACCAGTTCTTCGCTTCGGACAGGACCGCTGGCCCGCAGCGCAGGCGGACCTGGCGGAAGGCCACAGGCTCGTCGGCGCCGACGCCCAGCGCGGTTCGGGTCGCGGCGGACGGCGCTTGATCGGCGCTGCGATCGGCGATGGCGACGATCCTGGCGGGCGCTGCGATGCCGCGCGCGGCGCACCACTGGCCAAGCGCGGCGGTTGCACTGTCGTTTGCGGCCAGCGTGCGTTCGAAGCGGCTGAGCGTGGGCGTGCAGGCGGTAAGGGCCAGGGCGGGGGCCAGCGCCCGCATCGGCAGCAACCAGCGCACCGAACGGCGGCCGGGAACGGCATCAGAAACCTGGGCATCAGAAACCTTGATCGCCTGTCTCATCAGCAACTTTCCACTCTGCCCCGGATTGCCTATGAAGGCGCCGTGTTGTCCAGCCTCCCCAATCTGCTCACGCTGTCGCGCATCCTCGCCGTGCCTGGCCTGGTGTGGCTGATGTGGGGTCGCAACCCCTGGGAATGGTTGGCGGCCTTCGCGCTCTATACGCTGGCGGCGGTGACCGATTATCTCGATGGCTATCTGGCGCGATCATGGGGCACGGTGTCGAAAATCGGCCAGTTCCTCGATCCGATTGCCGACAAGATCATGGTCGCCGCGGTCATCGTCATGCTGGTCGATGCGCAGGTGCTGCACGGCTACAGCGTGGTGGCCGGCCTGATCATCCTGCTGCGCGAGATCATCGTGTCGGGCCTGCGCGAATATCTCGCCACGCTCGCCGTCTCCATGCCGGTCAGCAAACTGGCCAAATGGAAGACCGCCGCGCAACTGATGGCGCTGGGCGCGCTGATCCTGGTCGGCGTCGAGCCGCTGCTGCCCTGGCTGCCGGCGCAGGAGGTCGGTCTCGTCACCCTGTGGGGCGCCGCCATCCTGACGCTGATCACCGGCTATGATTATCTGCGCACCGGCCTGAGGCACATGTGATGCATGTTCCACGCCAGCCTGCGGCACATGTGATGCATGTTCCACGCCAGCCTGCGGCACATGTGATGCAGTTGGTTTACTTCGCCTGGGTGCGCGAAGCGGTGGGCGTCGATTCCGAACAGATCACCCCACCCGCAACCATCACCACCGTCGCTGCACTGCTCGATTGGCTCGCCAGCCAAAGCCCCGGCCACGCCGCCGCCCTGGCCGATCGCAGCCGCATCCATGTCGCCGTGGACCAGCAGTTCGCGAAGCCCGAAACCCCGATCACCGGCGCGAAAGAAATCGCCATCTTCCCCCCGGTGACTGGCGGATGAGCGACGTGGCAATCCGAGCCAAACTGCAAGCCGAACCGTTCGACGCCGCCGCCGAACAAGCCGCGCTGATCGGCACTCGCACCGATCTTGGCGCCATTGTCAGCTTCACCGGCCTCGTCCGCGCCGACGATGGCCTCATCGCCCTCACGCTCGAACATTACCCCGCGATGACCCTGCCGCAGATGCAAGCCATCGCGGATCAGGCCGCCACCCGCTGGCCCGGCGTCCACGGCACCATCATCCACCGCCACGGCCGCTTGCGCCCCGGCGCCGCCATCGTCCTCGTCCTCACCGCCAGCCCCCACCGCGCCGATGCCTTCGCGGCGGCCGAATTCCTCATGGACTGGCTGAAAACCAAGGCCCCGTTCTGGAAACGCGAAGAACGGGCGGACGGCAACGCCCGCTGGGTGGAGGCCAAGGCCGTGGACGAGTTGGCAGCGACACGATGGACAGAAATCGGAACACCATAGTTCGACGTGACCGGATTTCTTCGTGATTCCAACACGCACCAATCCGATTCACGCAGAAAACGCGCCCAGCTTAATTCTGCTCCTCTTCCTCCACTTCCGGTTTGGCTTTTTCGGTGTTCATCCGTGCGACATCGCCCAATTTGGTGATGGCATTGTTCATCTTTTCGCGATCCGCGGCCGACAACACCAGTTGGTCCTTGCCGTCAGCATCCCGGCCCAGTGCGCCGAAACACTGCTGGGCGACCTTCTGCGACTGCAATTGTTCACAGCGCGTCAAGGTTGCCACCAGTTGGGCGGCGTTGTTGGTCAATGTGTGAATTTGCACCAACTTGGGCAGGAATCCGTCATCATCGCCGAACCGACGCTTCGTTTCGGCAATCACGATCAGGGCGCGCGCGAATTTCCTGGCGCGGATCAACAGATCGACATGCGCCTGAAAGCCATCCACGCTTTGGCCGAAATAAGGATCGGCGGGCAAGCGGGGGGGCGGTGGTGCGGCCGCCACTGGTGCCACAGCCGGCCGCGCCGGCGCGTTGCGCGCGGGGCGCGCTGCGGGCGGCCTTCGCGCGGCCGCCGCACCGCGCGCCAGAGCCCGGGATACGACTTGCGGTGTCACCGCCGTTGTCCGTCCGGTCGGACTTGAGCGCGTCTGGCCCATGCCGGCGGCGCGATCATACCAGGCTTCAGCCTCGTCCAGCTTGTCCATGCCATTGAGGATGCGACCCATCATGTTGGCCATCGCTGGAGTGTCGGCAAAGCTGGTCCCGACGGCCACTTGCATGGCCGCCAGCGCATCGGCGTATCTGGCCTGTGCCAGTGCCTCGTTGGCCTTGCCGATGGCGCCAACCAGGATGTCGGCGTCCTTGAATTCCTGATCGGCCCAGATCGCTTTCAACCGGCTATTGTCGAGGTCTCTGCCGCCATCAAGAATCTTTGCCTCCCCCCTGTACCGATCGAGGCCCTTCTTGCGATCATCAAAGTCCCGATGGCTGCGGGTCAACTGGGTGCGGGCGGCGGAAAAGGCCGTCGGTGCCAGGTTGCGCAGCACATCCTTGCCATAGGCGGTCGCAAGCGCCGAAAAATCAATCTTGCCTGACTGGAAGAAGTTCTGCATCGGAACCTTCAGAATTTCGAGAAAATTTTGCGAAGGCCACAGCAGCGACTTCATCGTGGCACCCATTTCCTTGGCGCGCTTCTTCCGGCTGTCATCCTCCAGTCCGGTCCGATCGAGGGCGGTGGAAAAGCCTGCTTCATTCAGGTTCATGGCATGGGCAATGTCCACCGCCGCTGCGTCCGCTTCATCCTCCAGGTTCAAATCGAGTGCATTGAACACCAGCGTCACGCTTTCGCGCACCTTGTTGGCGATCAACCATGCCTTGTCGGTGGCCTCGCGTGTCTTTGGATCGTTGCGATCGGCCAACCGCAACTGGTCACCAACCTTTTCCACCTTCACCTGGGCGATGTCCCCCAGCAGCGTGATGCCCGTTGTCATCTTGTCCAGATCGGCCTTTGCCTTGATATCCTTGGCATTCTTCGCAAAATGTGCCAGCCCGATATGGGCGAATTCATGGGCGAGCACCCAATAGATCTCATCATCGGTCTTCGGTGCGCCGGCCCCGAACTGGACGGTCGGATCATCCGAAGCCTTGCCCTGTCGCAGCAGCCCCAGTGAGATCAGCATGACATTGTCCGGCTTCACCTTGGCAAGATAATCGTCTGTGGCGAGAATGCGAATGGTGATCGGCCCAGGGTCGCGAAGCTGCCATTTGGCACCAGCGCCGCCCGACCAGGCGGCGCGGATCTCGTTCAGCATCGCCTTCAGCTTGTCTTGCGTGCGCGGCATGTTCAGGCCGATGCCCTGCAATTCGCCGCGATCGATGCTCTTGCCCAACAGGCCGCGGGTGGTGCCGTCATTCAGCGTCTGATCGGCCTGCGCCAGTTCGGCCGACACAACCTGCTTGACCAGGAACTGGCCCTTCTTGCCACGCACCGAAAACGCCGCGGCCGGCATCGGTGCGATCATCATCATCAGGCCCATGCTCAGAACGATGCAGCGCATGGCACGGCCCTCACTCGTTGGTGGGGATGCACTTTGCACCACCAGGGCTGCTGCCCAGGTCAGTGCCCGTGCTGTTGTTGCTGCCCGGCAGTGACACCTTCACGCAAGGCGGCCCCTCGATCGTCACTTGTGCCGGCGCCAGCCAGATACGCTTGCTGTTCCACATGATGCTCGGCCGGTTGCACACACCGTTGGGGGGCAGCAATTCGGGACCGGGCTTGCCCGGCTGACCGGGCGTTTCGGGCCTGCCCGGCTCGGGCAGCTCGTCCTTCGCCACTTCTCTCTCGAACTGACATTCGGCATTGTAGATGCGCAGCTTCGGCGTGGTGTAACCGGTAATCTGCGCCATCGTCAGCGCGATTGTCATGGCGATCACGATGTTTCTCCCGATTTTGCAGAGCCTCGAACCAGGCGGCGCACGGCCGAAAATGCCAGATCGATCATGCCGGCGAACAGGAACATCAGCACCAGCACCCGGTTGAAACCGGTGGCGCTCAGCGGCTGAAGCAATATCAGGACAACGGCCAGCACCAGGACCAGCACTTCCGTTGCCACCACCGCCACCACGCGGCTGGGCTCATCGTCGCAGCGGTCGAACCAACCGATCATCAAGCCGATGATCAGGGTAACGGCAAACACCGTCGGGCCGGTGCGCCACGCATCCTGTGTCATGGTCAGCGGCGCATGATAGTCGCTGCCCATTTCCAGCAGATTGTCCGCCGCCATCGCCACGACGAACACACCTGCCAGCCGCGCGAACGGTGGCATTTCGTGGCGATCCTTTGCATCGGGCCGGTCATCGCCGATCAGCACCAGGCGGCCAGCCATCAGGCCGGGTGTCACCTCGGCATCGGCCAGCAACGTGTTCACTCGCAAATGATCGGCATAGGGGCATGGCGGCTTGCCATCCACATGATCGCCCACCACGCGTGGCCACAACAGCGTGCCCAGATAATCCCCGATGCGCGAACGCGCTGCATCGGCGGTCAGGCAGCGCTGATCGATGGTGCCCTCCTCGATATTGACCAGCGCGGTGTCGACCGCGCTGCGCGGATGCAGGCCGGCCACCGGCATCAACGGCTTGTCGAACGCTGCCGGCCATGCCGCCTTGGCCAGCGTTTCCGGCGCCGCCCAGTCCAGCCCCGCCAGCGCAGCACAACTGGCACGCGGCCATTTCAACAGCCGGGCCGACTGTTGCATGCAGGCAACCAGATACAGTGCCGCCGGGGCCGACAGGCTCCATGGACGGTTGACGGTATCGGCTCCGCGCTTGTCACCCAGATGGATACGGTCATCATCGATCGTGATGTTCACCAGCACTGCCATCTCATTCAGCAGGCCCAGCGCCGAATCCGCCGATACCTCGGTGGCCGGCGTGGTGGTGGCCAGCAGGATTGGAACGCCGCCGTGATCGATGATGCAGCGCAGCTTTGCCGCTGGATTGGGCTGGCAGCCCGCATCATCCTTCCACCGTTCGAACTGCGTCGCGGCCGCCACGGCGCGAGCCAGGCAAAGCGACAATTCCGGCTGTGCCACCATGGCACCGGTGCATTGCGCGCGGCCCGGTTCGTCTGTCGGCCTCGGCTTGCCCAGCACGGCATCGAGATCGGGGCGCACACCGGCATTGGCCGTGAAATCAAGGAACACCGCCTGCGGTCGCTCCGCCGCGGTTGGCGCGCTGCCATCCGGTTGTGGCACCTTCAATTCGCGAAACAGATCGATGATGTCGGCCTGGCGCACGATGCGGCCGCGCGGCGGCCAACTGGCATCGCTGGTCAGCACCACGATGTTCGACAGGCCGGGCCGCGAAACGGCGGGGATCGCCGGCATCGGCCGGTCCAGCAGATCAGCAAGCGACAGGCTGGCAAAGGTTCCGAAGGTCAGGCTGCTTGGATAGAAGGGCGCATAGAATTGCTGCCAGATCGCCCGGCTGCGCTCGTCGCTCCAGTCGTTCAGGTGAAACGGGTTGAGCAACACGATGGCAACGGCCATGGCCGTGCGCACAGTTGCCACCCATACCCCGTCGCGCAACACCGCCCACGGGTCAACTGCTGCTTTCACCGCCTCATCCCATTGCCCCGCCGCGCCACTTGGCCCGCAACCAAAGCAACATGGCAGCCACCATGAGTCAAGCATTGCGCAATGAACTCGCAAGAAATTCACAATCCATCTTGCAATATCGCAACCGGACTGGGGCCAGACAAGCTGAAGCAAAACGCGACGATCCGTCCAGTTTTGCAGATAAGCGATCAGGCTGACCGATGGCCACTTTGCGGGATCGGGGCTGGTCCTCCACGCGGCACCGGCGCCGCGCCTCCACTGATAGTGGCCGAACAATGACGCTGTCCTACAGGCCGCATTTCGGCATAAGCTTCTGTTCACCGACCGGCCCCACCGATCGGCCCACAACCAAGGTTTTCAGCGCTGATTCCCGTCGGATTCGTCAAAATCGGCAAAATTGCCTGGCCCGGCGCCCGTCATTGCAAGGATGTGAACGATCATGAAGTCCACGCGCGTGCTCGTTCTCGACGGCCATCCCGATGGTGCGTCGCTGTGTGCGGGGCTGGCCAAGGCCGCGGCCGAAGCCGCGCAGGCGCGCGGGGCGGAGGTGCGGCTGATGCAGCTTTCAGCGATGCGCTTCGATCCCAACCTTGCCCATGGCTACAAGAGCCGCATGGACCATGAGCCGGACCTGGCAGCGTTTCTGGACTCGCTGCGCTGGTGCGATACGTTCATCCTCGTCCACCCGATGTGGTGGGGCGCGGCGCCGGCCAAGTTGAAGGGGCTGATCGATCGGGTGTTCCTGCCCGGCATCGCCTTTGCCTATGAAGGCGACGGGCATTTCCCGAAAAAGCTGCTGGAAGGCCGCACCGCCCGGGTGCTGATCACCGCCGATACGCCGCCCTGGTATCTGTGGCTGGGCTATCGCAACGGCTGGCCGAACGTGCTGCGCCGCCAGATCCTGGATTTTGTCGGGCTGAAAGTGACGCAGCTGAAAGTGGTGGGCACCATCCGTGATGCGACCCCGGCGCAGATCGAGGGGTTCTTCGCCGCGGCGCGCAAACTGGCCGGTTAGATCGGATGGGCAGGGTTTGCCCATCCGATCCGCCGGAATTCAGAGTTTCGCGCTCAGCTCCTTGATTTCCTTGTTCAGGATGCGGTCGTTGTCGCTGTAATCCACCGGGCAGTCGATCAGGTGGACGCCGGGCGTGTTCAGGCAATGCGCCATCAGGCCGGGCAGCATTTCGGCGCTGGTGACGCGGTGGCCCTTGGCGCCATAGGCTTCGGCATAGGCGACGAAATCCGGGTTGCCATATTCCAGGCCCCAATCCTTGAAGCCCATATTGGCCTGTTTCCAGCGGATCATGCCATAGCTGCCATCGTTCAGGATCAGCACGGTGATGTTGAGATTGAGGCGGACCGCCGTCTCCATTTCCTGGCTGTTCATCATGAAACCGCCATCGCCGCAGATCGCCATCACCTTGCGATCGGGATAGACCATGTTGCTGGCCATTGCCGATGGCAGGCCGGCGCCCATGGTGGCCAGCGCGTTGTCCAGCAGCACCGTGTTGGGATGATAGGCGGTATAGTTGCGGGCGAACCAGATCTTGTACACGCCGTTATCCAGCGCGATGATGCCGGTGTCGGGCATCGCCTTGCGGATTTCGCTGACCAGATACTGCGGATAGATCGGGAAGCGCGCATCATCGACGGCGGCATCGCGGTGGGCAACCTCGGCGGCGCGGGCGGTGTGCATGGCGACGAAATCCCAGTGCGGCTGCACCATGATCGCCTCTTTCAATTGCCACACGGCGTTGGCGATATCACCGATCACCTCGATCTGCGGATAATAGACGGGATCGACCTCGGCCGACCGGAACGACATGTGGATGACGGTGGTGTCGTCGCCCGACATGAAGAACGGCGGCTTTTCGATGACATCATGGCCGACATTGACGATCACATCGGCACGGCGGATGGCGGCATGGACGAAATCGCCGGCCGAAAGCGCCGCGCAGCCCAGGAATTGCGGGTGACGTTCGTCGATGACGCCCTTGCCAAGCTGGGTGGTCAGGAACGGGATGCCGGTCTTTTCAATCAGTTCCAGCAGCATCTTGCTGGTCATGGTGCGGTTGGCGCCGGCGCCGATCACCAGGATGGGGGATTTGGCGCCCTCGATGGCGCGCACGGCGGCCAGGATGGATTTGGCATCGGCCAGCGGCCGGCGGGCATAGCTCGGCTTGAACGGCACCGCATCGGTGGGATCGTGGGCGATATCTTCCGGCAGTTCGAGGTGGGTGGCGCCGGGCTTTTCCTCCTGGGCGAGGCGGAAGGCTTCGCGGGTGCGCGCCGGGATATTGTCGGCCGATGCCAGTTGGTGCGTGTATTTGGTGATCGGCCGCATCATGTCGACCACGTCCAGGATCTGGAACCGGCCCTGCTTGCTCTTCTTGATCGGCTTCTGCCCGGTGATCATCAGCATCGGCATGCCACCCAGAAAGGCATAGGCCGCCGCGGTGACGAAATTGGTGGCGCCCGGCCCCAGCGTCGCCACGCACACCCCGGCCTTGCCGGTGTGGCGGCCATAGGTGGCGGCCATGAAGCCGGCGCCCTGTTCGTGGCGGGTGAGGATCAGGCGGATCTTGGTGGAGCGCTGCAAGCTGTCGAGGAAATCGAGATTTTCCTCACCGGGCACGCCGAACACATATTCGCAGCCCTCCTGTTCCAGGCATTGCACCAGCAGATCAGAGGCTTTGGTCATGGTTCGATCCCTCGTTGGTCAGGCTTGCTTCTGGTTGAATCTGGACCTGCCGCCGGCCTTCGGCGCGGGCCCGCGGGCCCGTGGCATCGTGGATGGTGCCGGCGCGGCCCAGGCCCCAGGCCGGCATATTGTTGTAGACATTTTCATACTGGCCCGGATCGATGAGATAGGTTTCGTGCCAGATGCCGACATCACCATTCGATCCCACCGCCTTGTTGAAACGCTGCCAGGCCGGCAGATGCAGTTGCTCACGCCCAGTGGCAAAGGCCTGCAGATGATCGTGGCTGCGCCAATATTGCACCAGCGTGGTGCCCGGGAAGCCAAAGTAGCTCCGGTTGTGCAGCAGGCCCAGTTCCGGCCGGCGCGACAGTTCGGCGATCATCGGCCCCATCGCCCTGAACGTCGGCAACCAGCTGCCGACCTTCCACAGCCGGTTGATGCGAATGCCGATCAGGAACAGCACGAACGGGCCATTGATTTCGGCACACACCCGGCGATCGATGATCGGCCCGCTCATGGCTGGCACGCGAACACGCTGATGTACCAGGGCGTCTTTTGCGATGACTTGAAATAGCGGAACGGCCCGTCTGCTGTGCCATTCAGGGCTGAAACAAGCGCCTTTGCCTGGCCGTCCTCGTCGCTCTCGCCGCGCACCTGATTGCCCAGTTGCCCCCATCCGCGCGCCGCCTGCTGCTCGACGGTCAAGATTCTCAGCCGCACACGCCCGATGGGGATGCCGCCCACACTGTCCACAGCCAATGCCCTTGCTGCGACGTCTGCCCGTTGCAGATTCTCCGATGCCTTGGCGCCCTCACACCAGAACACGTCGAGATCATAACCGGCCGGTTTGCCGGCGCTTAGTGTGACCGATCCAGGCTGCTTCAGTGGATCGAGTTGCTGGGCGGTCGCAGCACTCAAGGCCACTTCGACTTTGGTCTGTTGTTGAGCGGCAAGGCTGACCGACGGTGGCACATCCGTTGAAGCGCCGACGGCAGGCTTTGCAGGCTCGACCCGTTGGCGGGTCTCGCTGGCTTCTGCAGCGACGGCGCCCTTGCGCTGTTCCATGCAATCCACAGCGGCACTTGAAGCGGTCGCCGGGTTGCTCAGCATATTGACCAGACCCTTCCGCATTTCCGACGCGCGGTCAGAAGCAGCAATATGTTGAGAGGAGCGATGGTCGGCAATCGGCCACCCCAGCGGGAATTCGTGAAAATCAGATGCCGGACGGATCACGAGCCGACACAAAGCCTGAAAGCGCGCCTCTGCCACGGCAGCGCGGCCGTTCACCTCGCGATCGGCCAAAGCGCTGTAATAGAGCTCATAGAGCCGATTCCAGCGCGCCTCCTCCTGATCGACCGCCTGAGAAAAAACACGGGCGCGCTCGTTGGCCTGACTGCTCCAGGTGAACACCAGGCTGGGCAGGCCAACAACGAAGCCCAATATGGCGGTGACCGCCGTTGCGCTGGACGCAAAGCCTTTCAGACGTTCCCCAAACTCGCCCTCGGCCATGGCTGCGTCTCCCGGGCCGTTGCCCCCTTACACCACCCCGAAGGCCAGCATCGCGTCCGCCACCTTCTTGAAGCCGCCGATGTTGGCGCCCTTCACATAATCGGTGTGGCCATCGGCGCCGCGGCCATATTCCAGGCAGCGATCGTGAATGCCCTTCATGATGTCTTTCAGCATTTCCTGGAGCTCGGCCTCTTTCCAGGCCATGCGGGCACTGTTCTGGCTCATTTCCAGGCCGGAGACCGCGACGCCGCCGGCGTTCGATGCCTTGCCGGGCGCATAAAGGATGCGCGCCGCCTTGAAGACATGCACGCCATCCAGATCGGTGGGCATGTTGGCGCCTTCGGCCACGGCGATGCAGCCGTTTGACAGCAAAGTCTTGGCCTCTTCGCCATTCAGTTCATTCTGGGTGGCGC